>JAABUU010002985.1_pt1 | contig 22529 bp, 37 predicted proteins | sample 5559301 | NCBI WGS metagenome assembly JAABUU01 (sample SAMN10711884, study PRJNA513360) | rock metagenome | isolation source: Antarctica rocks | place: Antarctica: Victoria Land, Richard Nunatak white | reverse complement strand
GGTAGGGATAGCGGATCGGCACGAAGACGAGCACGCTGAGGATCAGGATCAGCGGCGTGGCGACCATGCTCGGGGCGGCGAAGAGGAAGAGGATGAAGGCAACGATGCTCCAATAGGAGGGGAAGCCCAGGAAATAGTGATCGGGGGTTTTCGCATCGGCCTGGGCGAAGCCGTAACCGCTGGCGATCAGCGGTGCCGCCGCCGCCCAGGCGGGCAAGCTGCCGAGCGCCACGAGGATGATGATCGGTACGAAGACCCAGCAGAGATAATCGACGATATCATCCAGGCGTCGCCCATCGATGCCGGGCAACACGTTCTTGACCCGCAACCGCCGCGCCAGGAAGCCATCGGTCGAATCGATGGCGATCGTGATCGCGATCAGTAACCAGGCGAGTCGGAAATCGCGCGCGACGACCGCCAGGATCGCCCAGGCGCTGAGCGCAGCCCCACTTGCGGTGTAGAGATGCACCAACCAGGCGAGGATGCGCTGTCGGGATAACGACGCCACCGGCCCTCCTGTGCGCGCGCGGGCGTGCCGAATGAGGCCGCGATTGTAGCACGCGGACCAATTGCCGCTTCTCCAAAAGACCGACCTATAGAAAAACCCGCCGCGCCGATCTTGTAGGATCGGCGCGGCGGGTGTGTTTGCAGTGATGCGGATCGCGGTCGTTACCGCTTGGTGTACTGCGGCGCCTTACGCGCCCGCTTAAGACCGACCTTCTTACGCTCCTTCTCACGAGCATCGCGCGTGAGCAGCTTGGCGCGCTTCAGGGCGGGTCGCAACTCAGCATCGAAACGGGTCAGCGCGCGGGCGATGCCGTGGCGCACCGCGCCGGCCTGCCCGGACACGCCGCCACCGACGACGACGACACTCACGTTGAAGCGCTCGCCGGTGTTCGTCAGCCGCAGCGGCTGATTGATCATGATCTGGTAGAGATCGCGGCCACCGAAGTAGTCCCGTGCCGAGCGACCATTGATGATGAACTCGCCGGTGCCCGGATAGAGGCGTACCCGCGCGACAGATTCCTTACGGCGACCGGTGCCGTAGAAATATTCGGCCTGTGGGGCGCGGCGCCCCTGCACTTCCTGCATCTGGTCCAACCTTCCCTCTTTCGTCGTCGCCACGCGGCGGGACAGCGCCAACCGCGATAGCCGCCGCAATTACTACGCTGTCGGCACGCCGCCGATAACCTGACCGCGCTTGTGACCATCGCGCATGAGTTCGAGCGCCACCGGCTTCTGCGCGCTGTGGGGGTGCTCGCCACCGGCGTAGACCTTCATGTGGAGGTAGATCTTCCGCCCCAGGATGTTCTTGGGTAGCATCCCCTTGACCGCCGCTTCCAGGATGCGGGCGGGGTGACGCTGGCGCATGTCCTTCAGGCGGGTCGACTTGAGGCCGCCGGGATAGTTGGAGTGCCGATAGTAGATCTTATCGGTTTCCTTAGCACCGGTCACCACGATCTTCTCGGCATTGATGACGATGACGAAATCGCCGCCATCCATGTGCGGGGTGAAGTCCGGCTTCCCCTTGCCACGGAGGAGCTGCGCCACCGTGGAGGCGACGCGGCCCAGCACCTGGCCCTCCGCGTCGATGATGTACCAGCGCTGCCCGGCTGCCGCCTGGATCGTGCTGGCCGAATAGGTTTTCGTCCCGATCGCCTTCATGCTCGCTTTGCTCCTCATCTTCCGCATCGGCGGTCAACGCCGCAGCGGACCATCCGCTCCGCTCAGTAGCCCGTCGCGGCATTCGCGCGGGACATCGCTATCGGCAGTGCCGCGCGCCGGTCGCGCATCTGTCTCATAGCCCACCGCCCACAGGCTGAGCCCCTGTGGCGGAGCTGGTGCCGGGACCGCCGCACGGTCACGGCCCGCCTGGATTGCCGCGAACCACTCGGGCCGCTGGCGGCCCATCCCGACCTCGATCGCCGCCCCGACGATCGTCCGCACCATTTGCGGGAGAAAACCGGTGCCGCGCACCCGGAATTCGATCAATCGTCCCAACGGGACCGGGGCCGGAGCGGACCCGACCGTCCAGTTCGCCTCCAGGATCGCTCGGACGGTGCTTCGACCGCCAAGCCGCGCCGGCACGCCCAGACCCTGACCGGCGAAAGCGGCGAAGTCGTGCGCACCGAGCAAGGCCGTCGTTGCCGCACCGAGCGCCGCCAGATCGAGCGGGCGGCGCAACTGCCAGGTAGTCCGCGCGAGCGCCGGGTGTCGGGTCGGCGCATTCCAGACCTGATAACGATACTCCCGCCAGCGCGCGTCATAGCGGGCATGAAAGGTTGCGGGGACAGTCCGGGCCGCGATGATCGCCACATCGTCGGGGAGGACCGCATTGAGCGCCCGCAAGAGTCGTTCGTCGGGCAGCGCGGCGGGGAGATCCACATGGGCCACCTGCCCCACCGCGTGTACCCCCCGATCGGTGCGCCCGGCGAAGGATAATCGTCGTGTCGCGCCGGTGATCCGGGCGAGCGCCACCTCGATCTCCCCGCCGACCGTCCGCCCGGTCGCCTGGATCTGCGCCCCGTGAAAGTCCGTGCCGTCGTAGGCGATATCGAGGCGGACCCGGCGCAGCCCCGCCGCGAGTTCAGCACCCGCGTTCATCGCCCGTCGTCAACTAGATCAGCTCGATCAGGGCCATATCGGCACCATCACCACGGCGAGGGCCGAGCTTGTAGATACGGGTGTAGCCACCATTCTGCCCCTCGTAGCGCGGGCCGACCACATCGAAAAGCTTATCGCGGGCCGTCTTGTGGGCCAGGCGGTCCATGATCAGCTTGCGATGGAAATCGCTGTCCTCGCGCGCGATCGTGATCAGCTTCTCCACCACCGGGCGCAGCGACTTCGCCTTCGCCTCGGTCGTGGTGATCCGCTCATTCAGGATCAGCGAGATCGCCTGCTGGCGGAACAGCGCTTTTCGCTCCTGCCAGTCCCGCCCGAGCTTACGCCCTGCCTTGCGGTGTCGCATCGTAGAACCTCCTCACGCCTGCCGCTGACACGCCTCGCGTGCCGCGAGCGCGCTCACGTTACTGCGACTCTTCGTCGCCTTCGCTCGGGAAAGCTTCGCCAGCACCATTCTCCTCGTCGTCCGGCAAGAGCACGGACTCCGCATCGGCTGGCAGGAAATTCTGCTCCTTCAGCTTATCCCACAGCTCGTTGAATGAGCGCGGGCCGAAGTTGCGGATCGCGAGGAGATCGTCGCGCTCCATCTGGAGCACCTGACCGACCCGCTCGATGCCGCGGCTCCGCAGCGCATTGACCACGCGCGGCGAGAGGCCGAGATCGGACAGGGGCTTCGCATCGGCTTCGGGGGAGATGTACGGGCCGGTGACGCCGGGGGCGACGGTCAGAGCACGATTGAACCCCGCGATGACCTGCCCGTACTCGACCAGGATCTGCGCCGCCTGCGACAACGCATCGCTCGCATCGATCGTCCCGTTGGTGACGATCTCCAGCGTGAGCTTGTCGTAGTCGGTCAGGTGGCCGACACGCGTATGCTCGGTGACGTAGTTCACCTTGGTGATCGGCGTGAAGATGGCATCGAGCGGGATTTCCCCGATCGTGATGCTCTCTTGCGCCTCCGCCGGGCGATAGCCGCGACCGCGCTCGATAACGATGTCCATCTCCAGGGTCGCATCGGCGCTATCGAGCGTGGCGATGTGCTGCTCCGGGTTGACGCACTCGACCTCGGCGGGCCATTGGACATCGGCGGCGGTCACTTCGCGCTCACCATGCACGTAAAGGCGCGCGCGGAGTTCGCCGCGAAGTTCGGTGTTTTCGCGGAGATGGATGCGCTTCAGGTTCAGCACCAGCTCGGTCACGTCCTCCTTGACGTTCGGGAGGGACGAGAACTCGTGCCAGACTTCGGAGATACGAACGCGCGAGATCGCCACCCCGGGCAAAGACCGCAGCAGGATCCGCCGCAGCGCATTCCCGATCGTCGTGCCATAGCCGGACTCCAGCGGCTCGATGGTGAACCGCCCGTAGTTGAGCCCTGTGACTTCGCGCTCAACTTTTGTTTGTGCTATATCCAGCACCGACATTAATTTCCTCCATGTCCCCGCCAACGCCAGACGAGGGGTGGCATCGTTCCGTTTGGCGTGTCCGGCGACCGACCGGCGACGATGCGGCGTGCGCGACAGCCCGCGCGACGGGCCGGGCGGAGAAACCCGGCCCGTCGCGCGGGCAGTAAGGGTTAGCGGTTGTAGTGTTCGACGATCAGCTGCGCCCGAATCCCCTGCTCAGCATCCTCGCGTGTCGGCAACGACACGACGCGCGCCGCCATGTCGTTCGGCTCCAGGCTGATCCACGCCGGGATCCGGCTGCCGCTCCCGCCAGCGGCGCTGACGTTCTGGAAGTACGTGAGATTGCGGCTCCTATCCCGCACCGCGATCAACTCGCCCACCTTGACGGTGAACGAAGGGATGTCGGTCTTCACGCCATTCACGGTGACATGACCATGATTGACGAGCTGACGCGCCTGCGCGCGGGTCGTCGCCATACCCATGCGATAGACGACGTTATCGAGACGCCGCTCCAGCAGGCTGAAGAGGTTCTCGCCCGTCTCGCCGGGCATCCGCCGCGCCCGATCGAACATGTTGCGGAACTGCCGCTCCAGCACGCCGTACATGAAGCGCGCCTTCTGCTTCTCGACCAGGCGTACGCCGTACTCGGACACCTTGCGGCGCTTCGCGTTCGGACCGTGCTGTCCGGGCGGGAAGGGGCGCTTCGAGAGAATCCGCTGGCCCTTCTCGGTGATGCCAAGATTGAGGCGGCGGCTAACTTTACCAACCGGACCGGTATAACGAGCCATCTACCCTTGCCCTCCCTTAGACGCGACGCCGCTTCGGCGGACGACAACCGTTGTGCGGGATCGGTGTGACATCGGCGATCGACAGAACCTGTAAACCCGCCGCCGCCAGCGAACGAATCGCCGACTCACGACCGGCCCCCGGCCCCTTCACGAAAACATCGACCTGCCGCAGCCCGTGCTCCATCGCCTTGCGAACCGCATTCTCGGCGGTCACCTGCGCCGCATATGGGGTGCTCTTGCGCGAGCCCTTGAAGTTCGCCGCCCCGGAGCTGTCCCAGGCCAGCACGTTCCCCTGCGGATCCGTCAGGGTCACGATCGTGTTGTTGAATGTCGCCTGAATGTAGGCCCGCCCACGGGGCACATTCTTCCGCTCGCGCCGCTTACCGCGCTGCCGCCGTGGTGCCGCCCCTTGCCGCCGTCGATCAGCCATCGTGCCTCCCGCAACCTCGCGTATCGTTCTTCACAAACCATCGGTGTCGGCAAATCACCGCGCCCCGGATGGCACGGCGACCGCGCGATTACTTCGTCGCCTTCTTCTTGCCCGCGATCGCCCGCTTCGGGCCGCGCCGCGTGCGTGCATTGGTGCGTGTCCGCTGACCCCGCGTCGGCAGGCCGCGGCGATGGCGCAGGCCGCGATAGCAGCCGATGTCCATGAGCCGCTTGATGTTCATACCGACCTGGCGACGCAGGTCACCCTCGACCGTGATATCGCGGTCGATGAGATCACGCAGCCGATTGACCTCTTCGTCGGTCAGATCGCGGACGCGCGTGTCAGGGTTCACACTGCCCTTGAGGAGCAGCTTCTTGCTGGTGGTCGCGCCGATCCCGAAGATGTACTGCAACCCGATCTCGACGCGCTTCTCGCGCGGCAAGTCGACGCCCGCGATACGTGCCATACCATCCTCCTCAGAAATGCCGAATCCCGTCTGCCCCGCCGAATCGCTCAGGTGATGCCGATGGTTCGCCGGTCAACGCCGATGCGAACCGCCGGTCGGTGCTTAGCCCTGCCGCTGCTTATGCGTCGGATCCTTGCTGCAAATAACCCGCAAGATACCCTTGCGCTTCACGATTTTGCAGCCATCACACCGCTTCTTGACCGAAGCCTGGACCTTCATCGCGCCCCCATTCCGCGCCGTAGCGCTCGTGCTACTTCCCCAATTTCGCCACAATGCGCCCCCGACCGGAGTCGTAGGGCGCGAGTTCGATCCGTACACGATCACCGGGAAGGAGTCGCACCAGTGACAGCGCTAAGCGTCCACCGGTGTGCGCTACGACCTCACGCCCATCGTCGAGCGCCACCCGGAAGAGCGCGCTCGGTAATGGCGCGAGAATCATCCCCTCGCTCGTCTCCCGCTCACCCGTCATTCAGCCCTGCTGGTGACAAGAGAAGAGCAAGTGACAGCCTGCCAACAGGCGTGGCCGCCACAATCGGTGAGTATACCATAATTCAGCCTACCCGCGTCAAGATTTCCGCGCCCCGTGCGGTGACGGCGATCGTGTGCTCCGCATGCGCCGCCGGGCGACCATCGGCGGTGACGATCGTCCAGCCATCCTCATCCGCGATCCACTCCGCCGTACCGAGCGTGAAGAGCGGCTCGATGGTGAACGTCATCCCCGCGCGGAGGGTCGGGCCGCTACCCGCCCCGCTTACGATCACATTCGGCACACTCGGTGCCTCGTGCATCTCCCGCCCGATACCGTGCCCCGTGAACTCGCGCACGATGCCGTAGCCCCGTCGTTGCCCGTAGCGCGCCACAGCGGCGGAGACATCGGCGAGCCGATTGCCAGGCCGCGCGACCGCGATCGCCGCGGCCAATGCCCCCTCGGTATCGGCGATCAACCGTCGCTCGTCCTCCCCGACCGCGCCGACGGCCACCGTGATCGCCGCATCGCCATGCCAGCCGTCGCGGATCGCCCCGACATCGAGGGAGATGATGTCCCCCTCGACCAGGACACGCGAACCAGGGATGCCATGCACCACGGTCTCGTTGATCGAGGTACAGATCGCGCCGGGAAAGGGCGGGGGGCCGGGATAGCCGAGGAACGAGGGGATACCCCCACGCCTCACGATGTGCTCGTGCGCCCGCCGATCGAGCATGGCGGTGGTGAGCCCAGGAGCGACGAGGTCACGCAGCAATGCGAGCGTCTCGGCGACCAACGCCCCCGCCAGGCGCATCCCCCGGAGCGCGGCTCGATCCTTGAGAACGATGATCTCCGCATCGCCCGCATCGTCGAAGGCATTATCGCTCATATCATACAGTACGCGCCGTTCGCTTCGTATGACGTGCCTCAACTGAGTGCCGTCAGGATCTGCTGCGTCACCCGATCGATCGGCGCGTCGCCGTTGATCTCGTGGACGATACCGCGCGTGCGGTAGTAGGCCAGCAATGGCTGTGTCTGCTCGTCGTAGAGGCGGAGACGTTCGGCGAGCGCCTCGGTGGTGTCATCCGAGCGGTGCCGCAGATCGGTCGAGCCGCAGACATCACAGACCCCGATGACGCGCGGCGGCTTCGTGCGGACGTTGTAGATGGTGCCGCAGTTGGCGCACGTGAGCCGTTCGGTCACGCGCGCGATCAAGATCGCGCGCGGCGCATCGAGATCGATTACCCGATCGATCTGCTCCCCGATCCCCTGCAACGCCGTGTCCAGGCGTTCCGCCTGGGCACGATTGCGCGGGAACCCATCGAAGAGGCTCCCGGCCAATGGCGGCTCCGCACGCGCGATATCCTGCATCCGCTCGACAACCAACCCGATCACCAACGCATCCGGGACCAGGGCACCACGGCTCATGTATTCCTGCGCCTGTTGCCCGAGCGCGCTACCAGACTTGATGGCAGCACGTAACAGGTCACCGGAAACCACGCGGGCAAAGCGCAGGCGCGGGGCGACGATTTCCCCTTGTGTCCCCTTGCCGACCCCCTGTGGTCCGATCAGTATCGCATTCAACCCGCTTCCCCCACTGTTGGTATGCGACACCCCGGTATGCGGCCAAGAACCGCCCCACCAGGAAAAGGGCCAACAGGGGTGGCGGGGCACCATTACCCCGCCACTCGCGGCGACACCTCAACTCAGGTGGGGCTGATGATGCCCCCCGATATCAGCAGCATACCGAACTACTTGATGAAGCCTTCGTAGTGACGCATGAGTAGCTGCGCCTCCAGTTGGCGCATCGTATCGATCGCCACGCCAACCACGATCAGCAACGAGGTACTCCCCAGGAACAAGGTCTGGACACCGGTGATGCGCGAGGCGATCCACGGCAGCACCGCCACGACGCCCAGGAACAACGCCCCGGCCAGGGTGATGCGCGTCAGGACGCGTGTCAGGAAGGCATTGGTCGGTGCGCCCGGACGGATGCCGGGGATGAACCCGCCATTCTTCTGCAAGTTCTCGGCGATATTCTGCTGCTGGAAGATGACCACGGTGTAGAAGTAGGTGAAGCCAACGACCATCAGGAAGTAGATGATCTGGTATTGCAATGAGTTCGCGTCGAAGACGGTGGCGAGCGTGGTCGCCGCACCCTGTAGCCAGGGGCGATCCGAGGCGGTGAACAAGTTGGCGATGTAGCCAGGGAAGACCATGATCGACACCGCGAAGATCAACGGGATCATGCCCGCCGAGTTGACCTTCAGCGGGATGTGCGTCGTCTGCCCGCCGTACTGGCGATTGCCGCGCACCCGCCGCGCATAGTTGACCTGGATCTTCCGCTGCCCCTCATTGATCAGGATGATGCCGACGATCGTTACTAGCCCGAGGAGGATGAAGATCGCGATTCCGGCGATGTTCTGACCGATGCTATCGCCGCTGACCAGCTGCCCGATCGAGCTCGGCAGATTGGCGACGATCCCACCGAAGATGATGATCGAAACCCCTTGCCCGATCCCATTCTGGGTGATCAATTCACCGATCCAGACCAGGAACATCGTGCCGGTGGTCATGGAGATGAGGATCGCGATCGAGCGGAGGACGGTCGCGCCATCAAAGAGGCCGAAGTCCGCAAGGACACCCTGGCTCTTCATCAACTGACACTGCCCGAATGCCTGGAGCAGCGCCAGCGGCACGGTCGTGATGTGCTGGTAGCGATTCAACGTCGCGCGACCTTGCTCGCCCTCTTTGCTCAGTTCATCGAGGCGCGGGATGATCGGCGTGAGTAATTGGAAGATGATGCTGGCGGTGATGTAGGGATAGACGCCCATCGCCGCGATCGAGAACTGTCGCAGCGCGCTGCCGGAGAAGAGATTGAGCATGCCGAGCAGCTGGTTTTGCTGCAACAATTGATCGAGACGGGCCAGATCGACGCCCGGAACCGGGATGTGCGCGACGACGCGGAAGACGACGAGCATCAGCAGCGTGAAGATGATCTTGCGCCGCAAATCGGGGATCTTAAAGGCGTTGAAAACCGCCTGAAGCATGGATTCCTCCGCGAGGTCTATATGACGAATGACACGCCAAGGATAGCATGTCATCCGTCATCACGCCGAACTGTCAATCGTGACTCACGCCTCGCTGCCCGCCGGCGCTGCTGTCGGGGCCGCATCGATCAATTCGACCGAACCGCCCGCCGCCTCGATCTTCGCCTTCGCGCTGGCCGAAACCTTATGTGCCCGAACCTGAATGGCACGGGTGATCTCGCCCTCGCCGAGGATTTTGAGCGGGCCATGCAGCGGGATCACGCCGAGATGGGCCAGGACGGTCTGATCGACCAGCCCTTCCAGTTCCAACTCCTCGATCCGCGCGAGGTTGACGATCTCATACTCGACGCGGAAGGGATTGACGAAGCCCCGCTTGTAGGGCATCCGCTTCGCGATCGAGATCTGCCCACCCTCGAAACCGCGCCGGGTGAGTCCGCTGCGGGCCTGCTGGCCCTTGGTGCCCTTACCCGCCGTCGTGCCCTGGCCGGAGCCAGTGCCGCGCCCGATCCGGCGCTTGTTCGTCTTTGCGCCCGGATTTGGGCGTAGATCATGCTGCTGCATCGGATTCCCGTCCCTTTTCGTCGGCCTGCCACACCCGCTATTCGCGCCGCGACAGCACCGGTTAAGCCTGGGCCGTCTCGGCCTCTTCGTCTTCAAGACCTTCCAGCAAACCCAGCGCCACCATCAGCGCTTCGCGCTCCGCGATCCGCTTCTCGATCCGCGCCTGGAAGCGCTGCGAGCCGGTCTGCTGGCGCGGAGCCGGAACATCGGCACCGACCGCCTCGACCGAGACGAGATGGCGCACCTTCGTGACCATCCCGCGAATCGTCGGGGTATCGTAATGGATGACCGACTGCCGGATACGGCGCAGCCCCAAGGAACGTACCGTCTGGCGCTGGGTCTCCCGATAACCGATCACGCTCTTGACCAGCGTGATCCTGATACGACCGTTTTGCTCCTGCATGTCTTCTTCTCCTCAGTCGCCAGCCGGGGACGACGTGGCACCACCGGATCCCTGTGGCGACGACGCGCTACTTCGCGGCAACGCTCGTCTGCACCAGCTTGGCGAACCGCTCGCGCGGCAGGCCACGGCGACGGGCCACGTCATTCGGCGATTCGAGCTCGGCCAGCGCCTTCAACGTCGCGCGGACCACATTGACCGGGTTGGTATTGCCCAGCGACTTCGTGAGCACATCACGGATGCCGGCGGCCTCCAGCACGGCACGGATCGCACCGCCCGCGATGACGCCCGTGCCGGGCGAGGCGGGCTTCAGCAACACACGCGACGCACCGAAAGTCACTTCGATCTCGTGCGGGATGGTCGTGCCATTCAACGGCACATGGATCAGCGCCTTCTTCGCCGACTCGGTGCCCTTGCGGATCGACTCGGGGACTTCGCCCGCCTTGCCGGTGCCGACACCGACGTGACCGCGACCATCGCCGATGACGATGAGCGCCGCGAAGCTGAACCGACGACCGCCCTTGACCACCTTCGAGACGCGGTTGATCTGCACCACGCGCTCTTCGAGTTCACCAAGGTCACTCGGATTGATGATGACTTGCCTGCGGACCTGCATTCGCTCTCTCCATTCTTCGTCGGTAATCGGTGGTGATGGACGCGATCACGCCAGACGATCGGGCCGGGCTACCGACTAGAAATCGAGGCCAGCCCCGCGCGCCGCCTCGGCGACCGCCTTGATCCGCCCGTGATAGCGATAGCCGCCGCGATCGAAGACGACGCGGGTGACACCCTTCGCCTGGGCGCGCTCGGCGACCAACCTGCCCACCGCAGTGGACTTGTCCATCTTCGGCCGGCCGTTCAGCTGCTCGCGCAGATCGGTATCGATCGAGGAGGCGGCAGCGACCGTGATCCCCCTGGTATCGTCGATCACCTGCGCGTAGATGTGCGCCGACGAGCGGAATACGTTCAACCGCAACCGCTCCGGCGTGCCGTTGACGCGCTTGCGTACACGGAGGTGCCGAACCTTGCGCTCCGAGGGCCGTCGCAGTCCCTTCTTATTGACCATAGTCGCGTATCCCCTTCATTCGCGTGACGGTGCCATTCGTCACGCCGTCTGCGTCGCCGTTCGGGTGGACCGACACCATATCGGCCCGCCACGAGCGGCACGGTTCGTTACTTCGCCTTACCAGCCTTACCGGCCTTGCGGCGGACCTGCTCACCGGCGTAGCGGATACCCTTGCCCTTGTATGGCTCGGGCTTGCGGATGCTGCGAATCCGCGCCGCTTCCTCGCCGACCATCTCCTTGTTGATCCCCTGGACCGAGACGCGGTTCGTTCCTTCGACGGCGTAGGTAATCCCGGCGGGCGGATCGAGGCGCACCGGATGGGAATACCCGACCTGCAAGACCAGGATATTCCCGTCCTTCGCCGCGCGGTACCCGACGCCGACGAGCTCCAGATCCTTGCGGAAGCCATCGGTCACACCGACGACCATGTTGCTCAGGAGCGTGCGGGTCAGGCCGTGCAACGCCTTGTGGGAGCGCTGCTCGCTGGGGCGCTGGACCGTCAGATTGCCCCCAGCTTGCTCCAGGATCATCTCGCCTGGCAGCGTGCGCTCCAGTTGCCCTTTCGGTCCCTTGACCGAGACGTGATTCTGCTCACCGATGACCAACTGGACCGCTGCTGGGACCGGGATGGGCTTGCGTCCGATACGCGACATGCTCGCTCTCCTCGTTCGGTGGGCGACGCCAGAACGCGCCGGGGGCATCGCTCCACCAGCGCGCGCGCCACGTCCGTTTCTCTAATACACCGTGCAGATGACCTCGCCACCGACACCACGGCGGCGGGCCTCGTAACCCGTCATCACCCCTTGCGAGGTGGTCACAATGGCGACACCGAGGCCGCTCTTCACACGGGGGATCGCATCGCGCCCACGGTAGATACGCAAGCCCAGCTTGCTGATACGCTTCAACTCACGGATCGCCGGACGCTTGTCCACCGTGTACTTGAGGCGCACCGTCAGCGAATTGTAGGGCTTACCCTCGACGACCTCGTAGCCCTCGATGTAGCCCTCGGAGCGCAGCACCTTCGCGATAGACACCAGCATCTTGGTGGACGGCATGGCCGTCTCGGTCTGACGCGCCATGCCCGCATTGCGGATGCGCGTCAGCATGTCGGCGATCGGATCAGCGATGAATGGCATCGACTTCACTACTCCTCTTTTGCCCTGCCGGACACCCGCTCGCGGTCGGCGCTGCCAACTCCGGAGTCAGCGCTGGTGGTCCCGACCGCCGCACCAGGGATCATGGTCGCACCTCGTGCGCGACCCGGCGGGGTAACATGTCCCGCGTTAGAAACTGGCCTTGGTCACACCCGGCAGCCGCCCAGTCGAGGCCAGCTCGCGGAAACAAATGCGGCAGGTGCCGAACTTACGAATGTAGGCGCGCGAACGACCGCAGATCTTGCAGCGGTTGTAGTTCCGCACCGTGTACTTCGCCGGTCGCGCCGCCTTGGCGATCATCGACTTCTTGGCCATATCCCCCCCATAGCAACTGACAAACGGCGCAGGCTACCCGAACGTCACGGTCGGGCGACGCACGTCGCCCGGGAACACTAGACCAGCCGACCGGAGTCCGCCGCGTTCGAGGCGCGGAACGGCATCCCCATCAGCGTCAGCAGGCGACGACCTTCGGCATCGCTCTTCGCCGTGGTGACGAAAGCGACCTCGAGGCCGCGCAGCTTGTCGACCTTGTCATAGTCGATCTCGGCGAAGGCGATCTGCTCGCGCAGGCCGAGCGTGTAATTCCCACGCCCGTCGAAGGCGTTCGGCGAGATCCCGCGGAAGTCGCGGATACGGGGCAGCGCGACCGAGACGAGGCGATCGAAGAACTCGTACATCCGGTCCCCGCGCAACGTCACCTTGACGCCGATCGGCATCCCTTCGCGCAGCTTGAAGGCCGCGATCGAACGCTTGGCGCGGGTCACGATCGGCTTCTGACCGGCGATCAACTGGACATCGTTGACCGCCGCATCGATCGCCTTAGCGTTCGCCACGGCCTCGCCGAGGCCGATGTTGATCACCGCCTTCTCGATCTTCGGCACCTGCATGATATTGGTGTACCCGAACTCCCGCATCATCGCCGGCACGACCTGCTCGGTGTAATGCTGGCGGAGACGGGCGGTGTAACCGGTGTTGCTTGCCGCTGTTGCCGACATCCCTCCTACCTCTCGTTGCGCTGGCGCTGCGGAGCGGGGATGCTCGCATCGCACTTCTTGCAATAGCGCTCTTTGTCGCCACTGGTGCCCTCGCGGAAACCGACGCGCGTCGGCGTGCTACAGGCGGCGCAGAAGAGCTTCACATTGGAAACGTGCAACGGGGCTTCCATCTCGACGATGCCGGCCTGGCGCGCGCGCCCCTGCTTCATGTGACGCCGGACGATGTTCACCCCTTCGATCACGACCCGATCGCGCGTGATGAGATTCGTCCGCACGCGGCCGCGCTGGCCCTTGTTCTTCCCGGAAACGACGACGACCTCGTCGCCACTGACAATCTTCTCGGCCATCAGGCCCTCCTCATGACAACACGCACCGCTGCGCGGTACGGCGATCCGGCTGGCTGCCGGGATCCCGCTCCGCGCGCCGGCGTTACAGCACTTCCGGGGCGAGCGACACGATCCGCATGAAACCACGCTCGCGTAACTCACGGGCGACCGGCCCGAAGATGCGCGTGCCACGCGGGTTGCTCTGCGGGTTGATGATCACCGCCGCGTTATCATCGAAGCGGATGTGCGAGCCATCGGGGCGACCATACTCTTTGGCTTGGCGCACGATCACCGCGCGTACCACATCGCCCTTCTTCACCGCGCCACCCGGTTGCGCCTGCTTCACCGAGGCGATGATCACATCGCCCACGCCCGCATACTTGCGATTCCCGCCGCCCCCGCCGAGGACACGGATGCACATGATCGATTTGGCACCGGTATTGTCGGCCACGATGAGCCGCGTCTGGGTCTGAATCACCGTCTCTCTCCCTCAGCGTAGGCGCGGCATACGGCGAAAAAGCCGCAGCAGGGCACAGCCGACAAGTATATCTTCTGTCGAGTTAGACGACCACCCGGCGCTGCACGACTTCGCGCACGACCCACCGCTTCGTCTTCGAGAGCGGGCGCGTCTCCTCGATACGCACGACATCGCCGATGCGGCACTCATTGCGCTCGTCGTGCGCGGCGAACTTGCTCGTCCGCTTCATCGCCTTCTTGTAGAGCGGATGCTGGCGCGTGTACTCGACCGCCACCACCACCGTCTTGTCCATCTTGTCGCTGACCACGCGCCCGACCTTCATCTGGCGGCGCTTTTCCTGACCCGGCAGCGTCTCCTGCGCCCGACCCGCGCGAGCGGCGGCGGCGTTCAACGACTGCACCTCGGTCGAACTGGTCTCCAGCACGGGCGGCAATGTCGCTTCCGCCTCGCTCTGATTCGCCGTACCCTGGGTCTCGTCCTGTGTGCTCAAGACTCTGTCCTTTCGATGCTCAATAACGCAGTTGCGCGAGGTGACCTGGCGAACGGGCCAGCGCCCGCCGCAGGCGACCATGTCAACGTCCTCGCCTAATACCGCCGCCGCCGCGTCGTCCGCGCGCTCAGGGCGCGCGCATACTTGCGCTGCGACACCTTCTTGGCCGCCTTTTCCGCCTGCCGACGCTCGCGGATGCGACCGTTGGCGGCGTAGTGTGCGACCGGATCAATCGCGATCTCGCGCTCGCGCTGGATCGTCAGCAGTTGCGCGATGGCCTTGCGGACGAGGCGAATCTGGTGAAACGTCGTCAGGCGACCGAGCGCGTTCTGGAAGCGCAGATTGCGCCACTCCTCGCGCTGATTCTCGATCTCCTTCACGATGTCCGCGTCGGACAGCCCACGCATCTCTTCGAGTTCCATCGTATCCCCTTACTCAGTAGTTCAGTGCTGCGCCGATTGTCAGCGTGGGGCGGGCGGCAAAGCACACCGCGCGCACTCCCACGCGCTGAACCGGCGACAAAATCGCCGGGAGCGCTCGATCCTAGTCGTCGTCCCCCGCCTCAGCGACCTCGATGACTTCCGTCTCAGCCTTGGCCTCGATCGCCTCTTCGGCCGCCTCGACCGCCGCCTCGGTCGCCGCCAGACCGATCCGCTCGCGCAGGACGAAGCGGGTCTTCACCGGCAGCTTGAACATCGCGCGGGCCAGCGCTTCCTTCGCCACCGACTCCGCCACACCGGAGAGTTCGAAGAGGATGCGGCCCGGCTTGACCACGGCGACCCAGTATTCCGGCGCACCCTTACCGCTACCCATGCGGGTCTCGGCGGGCTTCTGCGTCACCGGATGATCCGGGAAGATGCGGATCCAGACCTTCCCACCACGGCGTACGTAGTTCGTGATCGCGCGGCGGGACGCCTCGATCTGGCGGCTCGTGATCCAGCCACCCTCGAGGGTCTGGATACCGAACTCGCCGAAAGCGACGTAGTTACCGCGCTGCGCCCGCCCGGTCGGGAGCAGGCGGTGCTGCTTGCGGTGCTTCACCCGCTTGGGCATCAACATGGTGACGTTCCTCCTCGTATCGGTGACGCGGGCCAGGGCAGCGGGCGAAAACGCCGCCCGCTGCCCCGCGCAGCACACCCTTCGCTTACTTATCGCCGGCAGCAGGGGCAGCGGCAGGCTGCGCGCGGCGCGTCTGCGGTGGTGCCTGCTTCGCCTCGGGTTGGATGTCGCCCTTATAAATCCAGACCTTGACGCCGATCCGGCCATAGGTGGTGTGCGCGTGGACCATCCCGTAATCGATGTTCGCGCGCAGCGTCTGGAGCGGCACGCGACCGTTCATCTCCATCACCGAGCGGGACATCTCCGCGCCACCGAGCCGTCCGCTAACCTTCAGCTTGACGCCCTTGGCCCCACGGCGCATCGCCTGGGTCACGGCGTGCTTCATCGCGCGGCGGTAGGAGACGCGACGGGTGATCTGCTCGCCGATGCTCTCGGCCACGAGGCGGGCATCGAGTTCCGGCGTCTTGATCTCGTCGATCTTCAGATGCACCTTGCGCCCCGGCAGATCGGCCTCCAGCAATTTGCGGATCCGATCGACGTTCGCGCCCTGCTTGCCGATGACGATGCCCGGCTTCGAGGTGTGGACAGTCACATCCACCTTATTGGCCTGGCGCTCGATCTCGACCTTGGAGATCCCGGCCCGCTGCAACTCGTTCATCACGAAGCGGCGGATCCGCAGATCCTCATGCAGCAGCTCGGTGTAATTGCGACCACCGTACCAGTTGGACTGCCAGCCATGAACGTAGCCCAGCCGGAAGCCGATCGGGTTAACTTTCCTGCCCATCTGTCCCCGTCTCTTTCTCCGTGTTCGCGGTTTCCGTATTCGCCGGCGTCGCGGCTGGCGTCAGCGCTGGTGCCGCAACGGCGGCCCGGCGCGTGGTGTTGCGGCGCTGGGTCGGCTGCTCGCGGTCCTCCACGATCACCGTGATGTGGCAGCTCCGCTTGATGATCTGATTGAATCGCCCGCGCGCCCGGAACTCGCCACGCTTCAACTGCGGCGCGTCATCCGCGAAGACATACTTCACGTAAAGGGTGCTCGGATCGAGATCGTAGTTATTCTCCGCATTGGCGCTCGCCGAAGCCAGCGTCTTGGCGATGATCGGCGCGGATTTCTGCGGCAAGAACTTCAGGATCGCCATCGCCGCTCGCAGGTCTTTGCCGCGCACGGCGTCGCAGACCAGGCGTGCTTTCCGCGGCGAGACGCGGATATTTCGAGTGACCGCGCGTACTTCCATGTCCCTTTTCTCCGAAGCGTGAAAGACAGGCGCGTATCATGCCGATACGCCCCTCGCCACACGTTAGCGGCGACCCGACGAGCGGGCAGCATCCTTCCCATGACCACGATAGGTGCGGGTGGGGGCGAACTCGCCCAGCTTATGCCCGACCATCGGCTCGTTGACGAAAACCGGGACGTGCCGCCGACCATCGTGGACCGCGATCGTATGCCCGACCATCTCCGGGAAAATCGTCGAAGCGCGCGACCACGTCCGAATGACGCGACGCTCGTTCGCGGCGTTCATCTTCTGGACCTTATCCAGGAGCTTCGGCTCAATGAATGGCCCCTTCTTGGAAGACCGGCTCATCTATCCCTCTCTGTGCAAGGACGAGTGACAACGGCCGGACCACCATCGCTGGTCGGTCGCGCCCGCGCCACGGCGTACTCCCCTAGCGCCCCGTACCACGGCGGCGGACGATGTACTTATCGGTGGACTTGTTGCGACGGGTACGATACCCCATCGCCGGCTTGCCCCACGGCGTCTTCGGCTGACCACCGATCGGTGCCTTGCCTTCACCACCGCCGTGTGGGTGATCGCGCGGGTTCATGACGGAACCACGCACCGTCGGGCGCTTGCCGAGATAGCGGTTACGCCCGGCCTTGCCGATGGTGATGTTCTGGTGATCGACATTGCCGACCTGCCCGAGTGTCGCCATGCAATCGTAGCGCACGATGCGTACTTCGCCGGACGGCATACGCAGCTGCACCTCTTCGCCGACCTTCGCGAGCACCTGAGCGGAGGCTCCGGCGCTACGGACCATCTTGCCACCCTGACCAGGGTTGAGTTCGACATTATGGACCTGCGTACCGAGCGGGATGTTCCGCAGCGGCAGCGCGTTCCCGACCCGAATCTCGGCTTCCGGCCCCGACATCAGCGTGTCGCCGACCTTGATGCCAACCGGGGCGAGGATATAGCGCTTCTCACCATCCGCATACATCAGCAGCGCGATGCGGGCGGAGCGGTTCGGGTCGTACTCGATCGAGAAGACGCGCGCCGCCACACCGATCTTGTTGCGCTTGAAGTCGATCAGGCGATACATCCGCTTGTGGCCACCGCCACGGTGCCGCACCGTGATGCGCCCCTGATTGTTGCGCCCGGCATGCTTCTGCAACGGCTGGAGCAGGCTCTTCTCTGGCGTCTTCCTGGTGATCTCCTCGAAGGTGGAGACCGACATCCCACGTCGCCCCGGCGATGTGGGCTTGTATTTCTTGATCGGCATGTCCCTCTTCGCTCCCTCGGAGAACGCGGCGGTCAGGCAGTGTCTGCCTCATCGCCCGTCCCCGTCTCCTGACCCCTTGGCAGCGGGCCAACTATCCTGCGATCGTGCTGCGGTGCCGCGCGTATGCGGGATTGCGCCCCTGCGCGACACCGCACGCGATCAGGCCTCGAAGATGTCGATCGAGTTGCCCTCGGCGAGGGTCACGATCGCCTTCTTCCAACCGGGGATCGAACCGATCACCCGGCCACGCCGCCGCTCTTTGCGGGGCATGTTCAACGTGTTGACCGACTTGACCTTCACATTGAAGGTCTTCTCGACGGCCTCACGGATCTGGAACTTGTTGGCCTCGCGGTGTACCTCGAACGTGTACTGCCCGCGCTCGATCAGCCGTGTCCCCTTCTCGGTGATTACCGGGCGGATCAGGATATCGTGGTAACTATGGATGTTCGCCATTACGCCGCCCTCCTCACCATGCGCAGGCGCTCCTCGCTCGCCTCACCCCAGGTCTGCTCGATGTAGCCGATCGCCTCGCGATCGAGGATCAACCGCCCGCTCTTCAGCAGATCGTGCAGATTGAGGTAATTCACCAGGAGCGTCTTGGTCTCCGGCAGATTCGACGCCGCGCGAATCAGGTTCTCCTGCTTCACGCCGGTCGCCACGACCGTGCCGCGTGCCGCCTCGAACTGGCCGAGGAAGCTGATCATCGCCTTGGTCCGTCCTTCCAGGTCGCCGAACGAATCGACCACGATGATCTGTCCATTCTGCGCCTTGTCGGAGAGGACCGAGCGCAACGCCAAGCGACGCATCCGCTTCGGCATCGCCTGCGTGTAATCGCGCGGCTTCGGTCCGAAGACCACGCCACCGTGCCGCCACTGCGGGGAACGGGTCGAGCCCTGACGGGCGCGGCCTGTACCCTTCTGCTTCCACGGCTTGCGCCCGCCGCCGCTGACTTCGCCGCGCGTCTTGGTGCTGTGCGTACCGAGGCGCTTGTTCGCGTGCTGGCGCATCAAGGCCTGGTGCATCACCGCTATGTTTGGCTCGATGCCGAAGATGAACTCGCTCACCTCGACTTGGCCGACTGTCTCGCCACTTAAGTTTAGGACATCGAGCTGCATCATTGTTCTCCCACGGAAGCGAGAAGTGAAAAGCGAGGGCGATCACGCGCCTGTCCGCTTATTCCCCCTGCGACTCCTCACTTCTTCGCTACCGCCGCCGCCTCGCGTCGCTTGATCGCGCGGCGAACCAACAGCAGCCCTTCATTCGGTCCGGGAACCGAACCCTTCACCAAGACGATATTGCGCTCGGCATCAACGCGCACGATTTGCAGATTCTGCACCGTGACCCGCTCGTTGCCCATGTGGCCCGCCATGCGCTGACCCTTGAACACGCGACCGGGGGTGGTCGTCGCGCCGATCGAGCCGGGCGCGCGGGCGCGGTCGGACTGACCGTGCGTCTTCGGGCCACCCTTGAAACCGTGGCGCTTCATGACACCCTGGAAGCCCTTACCCTTCGATGTCCCCGTGACATCGACCTCATCGCCGATGTTGAAGAACGACGCATCGATCGTCTGGCCGACGTTGTACTCGTCGTCGCTATCGTTCCGCATATCGCGGAGGAAGCGTGACTGCGAGCCACTCGCCCGGAGGTGACCCGCCTCCGGCTTGTTCAGGCGCTTCTTGTGCCCGAAGCCAAGCTGCACCGACCGCACACCATCGTTGTCGACGGTGCGGATCTGCGTCACCACGCACGGGCCGACTTCCAGTACCGTTACTGGCACCGTCTCGCCCCGCTCGTCGAAGATCTGGGTCATCCCCAACTTCCGACCTACCAGTCCCTCGATCATCCCGGTCTGTATCCTTCCCATTGGCTCGGGCGCTGCGCCAAATGCGACCCGTCCCCGATCCCGAGCATGAGCGCCCCGACGACCTGCCGGGGCGGGAAGCGCTCGCCGCGCAACGACAGCGAGCGCGAGAACCCTACAGCTTGACCTCGATGTCCACCCCGGCGGGGAGGTTGAGGCGCATCAGCGCGCTGATCGTCTTCTGGCTCGGCTCCAGCACGTCGATGAGACGCTTGTGCGTCCGCATCTCGAAGTGCTCCTGCGAGTCCTTATCGACGAATGGGGAGCGCATGACGGTATAGCGCTCGATGCGCGTCGGCAGCGGCACCGGTCCCGCCACCTTCGCACCGGTGCTCTCGGCAGTCTCGACGATCTTCACCGCCGCCTGATCGAGGATCTTGTGATCGTACGCCTTGAGACGGATACGGATTTTCTGGCTCGGCTTCTTTGCAGCGACCACGTTGTCCCCCTATCCTGCCCGGTTGGCGGTTACTTGATGATCGCGGTGACGACGCCGGCGCCGACGGTGCGCCCGCCCTCGCGGATGGCGAAGCGCAGCCCCGGCTCGATCGCCACCGGCACGATCAGCTCCACGTCCATCTGGATGTTGTCCCCCGGCATCACCATCTCCACCCCCGCGGGCAGCCCGATGCTCCCGGTCACGTCGGTGGTGCGGATGTAGAACTGCGGGCGGTAGCCCGGGAAGAACGGCGTGTGCCGCCCGCCCTCCTCCTTCGAGAGCACGTAGACCTCCGCCTTCACCAGCGTGTGCGGCTTGATCGAGCCCGGCTGCGCGAGCACCTGCCCCCGCTCGATGTCCGCCCGCTCCACCCCGCGCAACAGGCAGCCCACGTTGTCCCCCGCCAGCCCCTCGTCCAGCGTCTTCTGGAACATCTCCACCCCCGTGACCACCACCTTGCGCGGCACCCCCACCGCCATCCCGACGATCTCGATCTCCTGCCCGACCTTCACCTTGCCCCGCTCGACCCGCCCGGTCACCACCGTGCCGCGCCCCTTGATCCCGAAGACGTCCTCCACCGGCATCAGGAACGGCTGGTCGATCGCCCGCTCCGGCGTCGGGATGTACTCGTCCACCGCGCGCAGCAGCTCCAGGATCGGCGCGTACTCCGGCGCCCCGATGTCCGTGCTCGTGCTCTCCAACGCCGCCAACGCCGACCCGCGCACGATCGGCACCGCGTCCCCCGGGAACTCGTAGCCGGACAGCAGCTCGCGCACCTCCAGCTCCACCAGCTCCAGCAGCTCCTCGTCCTCCAGCATGTCCACCTTGTTCAGGAAGACCACCATCGCCGGCACCTGCACCTGCCGCGCCAAGAGGATGTGCTCGCGCGTCTGCGGCATCGGCCCGTCCGGCGCCGAGACCACCAGGATCGCCCCGTCCATCTGCGCCGCGCCCGTGATCATGTTCTTGATGTAGTCCGCGTGCCCCGGGCAGTCCACGTGCGCGTAGTGCCGCGCCTCCGTCTGGTACTCCACGTGCCGGATCGCGATCGTGATCCCGCGCGCCCGCTCCTCCGGCGCGTTGTCGATCTGGTCATACGCCGTGTACTGCGCCGCCCCCCGCAGCGCCAGCACCTTGGTGATCGCCGCCGTCAGCGACGTCTTCCCGTGATCGACGTGCCCGATCGTCCCCACGTTGATGTGCGGCTTCGTCCGCTCGAACCGCTGCTTCGCCATCTGAACCTATCTCCTCACCAAATGGGTCGACAATCCGACCCTTACAACAGACGAGACCCCGGAGGGTCTCAAACCGCGATGACCGTTGGAGCCCATGTCGGGACTCGAACCCGAGACCTCCTCCTTACCAAGGAGGTGCTCTGCCAACTGAGCTACATGGGCTTGACCGCCGGTGGGGCCGCGCCCCGGGAATGACACCACACAGGCACAGAGTACCAAATGACGCGCCCGTTCCTCGCGACACTCAACTATACCGCGAAAATGGGTGACCGTCAAGTCTGCCGGACCGCCCGCGCCCTGCCTCACGGCCCCCATCCGACGCGCCGAAAACAGCCCCGCGAGCACATCGGTCAGCCCACAGCCTACGACCCTTTCGCGCCGCCCGCCGCCGATTTGACGCCCCGGCCCCGCTCACCTACTCTCCCCGCAGCGGAGCACGCCGGACCATGCAAGCGGATACCCTGATCCTCGGCGTGCAGCGCGGCACCTGCCGCTTCACCTTCAACGAGATCGCCGATTTGGCGCGGCAAGCGGGAGATTTGGTGGTGTAGCCGAGGGCGGCGTAGCAGGGTAGAGAACCAGAGATGAGTAAATGCGAAAAACGTATTATACTCTAGTTCTACAGTTGCACTTGAAGGGTAAGGCGGGTGAGGCGACGCTTGTAGTGGCTGCGCCGCGCCCGCGCCTGATGTCGCCGCCGCCAGGCCGACCAGGCGAGCACCATCTCGGGCGGCGGCAGGATGC
>JAABUU010002984.1_pt1 | contig 22532 bp, 24 predicted proteins | sample 5559301 | NCBI WGS metagenome assembly JAABUU01 (sample SAMN10711884, study PRJNA513360) | rock metagenome | isolation source: Antarctica rocks | place: Antarctica: Victoria Land, Richard Nunatak white | reverse complement strand
GGTCAACGGGGTCGCGCCGTGCAACACCGGCAAGGAAACGCGCGCCGCGATGGTCGCCCACTGCGGCGGCGGCACCTTCGTCCACCCGGCCGCCCTGTTCCCGCCCACGGCGCAGGAGCTGCAAACCCGCCGCCACCGCGGCAGCCTGATCGTCGCCGAGCAGCCAGAGTGTGACGGCGGCCGCGAAGGAGACAGCGACTTGGCCCCGGACGGCGAGGACCTGGACGGCGCGGACGCCGACGGGTCCGGCGCCGGGGATGACACGCCGCCCGACGGCGCGATGCCGCCGCCCGTCACTGCGGCGACCGGGCAGCAGCCCGCCGCCTGATCGCCTGCCGCCCGGTCCCAGGCCGGGCTGCACCTCCACAACCCCACCAACCCACCGTACGGCCGGAGCGCGCACATCGAGTGCGCGCGTGCGGCCGTACGTCCATCCAAGAGGACCAGACCATGGCCGTCACCCTTACACTGTCCACCACCCCCGCAACCGCAGCCAAGGAGAAGTATGGCACCACCATGTCCCTCGACCTGTTCGGGCCGTCGCTGGGCACTGAGACCTTGCCCGCGGTCTCGAACGTCGCCGAGATCAAGACCGCCGTTGCCCGGTTCGGCGCCAAGATGCGGGCCGCACACCCAGAAGCGTCGTTCTACGTGTCGGTCAGCTTGGCCAAGGGCAGCCGCAAGCCGAACGGCTACGACGCCGCGCGCCGCGGCAACGGGCTGGGCCAAGAGAACTTCGTCCGCATCACCGACCGGGGCACAGACCCGCAGGTGCAGGCGGGGGTAGTCAGTGCTCTGCCAGAGCAGGCAGGCGCATGATCCGGCAGTACTACGCCCAGCGAGCGCGTGGCGGGGACAACCCGCTGCGCGTCGGCACGATTGCCGCGGGGGAAATCTTCTACCTGCAAGATGAAGAGTTCTTCCGTGACCGCTACGGCGGCACAGCGATCTGCCGCACGCCCTGGCAGGTGCTGGGCTTCCTGAATGGCACGATGGGCGCCGCACGCCGCAACCGCGACACCGGCCTTTGGGAAAGCACTTACCTTTCCGGCCGGTCGGACATGGCGCTCGTGCGGTCGCTGCGCGACTCCCGCATCGTGCGCCAGGTTGCCGTCCGCACCCTGGTGCTCCACGACGACCTCGGCCTGGCCAAGCAGCCTACCCTCTACCCCACCCTGCCCGACGTGCGGCGCTTCCGTCCGGCGCGCTTCGCGTCTGCCGGCGCCTCCGCGCCGCCAGCGCCGCGGCAGCGCCGGGCCGCTTGACGACCTGCCTGCTCGCCTTCTTCGGGCACCCGGGGAAGGCGTGATGCTTCTGTCTCCCTTTCACCCAGCCCGCCGGCAGCCGCCGAGCGGGCCTTTCCCGGTTCAGGAGTTCGCCATGCAAGGTCACTCCCACATTCAACGCGCCGCCGACGCCAGTTGCCTCGCCAGTGCCCGCAGTTGGCGCAAGGAGGCCGAATACCTGCGCGACAACGCCGAAGCGGCCTATCTCACCGCCGGGCAGCGCGCGACGCTGCTGCGTGAGGCCGAGGCAGCCGAGCGACAGGCCAACTGGTGGCTCGACGCCATCACGGCCCCCTGACGCGGCCCACCCGACGACAAGCAACGCCCGCAGGCGTATCTGCATCCTTGCAGGACAGGAGTTCTCCATGCTTCGCGCTTCAGCCACCCTGCTCGCGGTCGTCCTGACTGCGGCAGCAACCAGCCGCGCCAAGGCGGAGGGCCTTGCCATCCTGCCGTCGCACATCTGCCAGGCCCCACTTGCGGAGGAGTTCGACGCCGCCCGCCCTGGTTCCGGCGCAGAACGGTGGACGCACGCATTTCAGGCCATGATGGAGCGCTGCCAAAAGGGCGACGTGCTGCTGCTGACCCGCGACGCGCGGGCCAACGCCCTGCGCTACTGCGACTTCGACCGCCCGGTGCAGTTCATGCCGACCGGGAACGTAGTTTGCACCTTCGCCGGCGGCGTCCGGGAACGGCGGTAACCTAAGAACAGCGATGAAGGGGAGCCACCTGCTCACGCACGCGGCCCCTTCCTGTCAGGCGGTGCGCGCGGCCCTGCGCGCCTGGTCGGCTCGCCCTGCCTCAGCCAGCCAGTCCGAGGTCTCTGCCGCGCTGTAGGGCGCCCACGTCTCGCCACGCCGCGCCATCCCGACCGCCCGGTTGACCCCATGCGCCTCCTAGCACCGCTGGTGCGCCAGGACCAGCAGCTCCGCCGTCTGGCTCACCAGGCCGTCTGCGGCCTCCTCCAGCAAGCCCAGCCACTGGCCCCCACTAACCTGGGCCATCGCCCAGTTCACTGAGGAAACGCCGGCATCAATGGCCATAGACCGCGACACTGACCTGGCGCGCAAACTGATTAACCCGGGCCCGCTGCTCCGCCACGCTAAGCCCATTAAGCTTAGCGGCAACAGGGCAATACGCCGTAACCAGATAGTTCTCGATCTCCGCATCTGCGACTCCCGGATACCGCTTGCGAAGATCGGTGACGACCTCCGCTACGCGATTGACCGTATCGCCGCTCGCAAGAAAGCTGCCCGTCGCCGCAATCTGGATCGACGATTCCTTCAACACGCCCGGGCCGTGCAGCGTCTGCGGCATTGGGCAATTCAGGGATTGTGCCACAGCGGGCAGTGGAAGTCCCCAGCACAGCGATGTCATTACGCAAACGATCTTACACCGTGTTGTAAAGGCTCGCGTGATCACTGCTGATTCCTTGTTGTTGACTTGGATACTGGGGGGAAAAGCGGCTGGCTGCAGTGGTGAACAACCGCGGCCAGCGGATCGTCTGGTCTCTGATCGTCATTGTAGCAACGTCGAACGGGAAGGCCTTCGTCTGGCCACTCGTGCTTTCCGCTACGGCATCCCCGCGCTCGAAATCAGTCGCGGTGACGTGGCCGCAAGCAAACTCTTGCGACACGTTGTGTATCCGGTTGTGAGACCTCCTTGGCAGCGTCCGCGATGAGACGCGCCTTGGTGGTGTCACCAGGACCTGCGCGGCCGTGCGGCGCCGGGTTGGCGAGTTCGGGATTGGCTTTGTTGAGGTGCTCGACGATGACCTGCTTTCAACGGGGATGTGTTTGGTCGTGACACCTGGCAGCTAAACAAGTGCTGAAAACACGTCCGGTGCCTCGATCTGTACCGAGCAGGCTCCAGTGGCGCAGCCGGACGGCGGTCACATCATCCGCATCTGTTGATTGAAGTAGATCCAGATGGTGCCCGCCACCATCAGAAGGGCGATCAGCGTCGAGAACAGGATCAGCTGAAGGTCGTCCCGCTTGGACCGCGACAGGTCGATGTGTAGGAAGAAGCGGAACTGCCCGGCGACCTGGATCAACCCGGCGCCCGCGATCAGCCACAGCAGCCAACTCCGCGGAAAGACATGCCAAGCGACGGATGCAAACGGCACCGCCGACAGGAGCAGCGCCAGGCCCAGTCCCGTCAGGTAGGAGCGGAGCTCCCTGCCATACTCGTCCTCGTTCATCACGCGAGTCCTAACAGGTAGACGACCGAGAATATCCCGACCCAGACGATGTCGAGGAAGTGCCAGAACAGGCCGAGCCGCAGCAGGCGCGTCTTGCCCAGCCGGTCGGGGCCGAACACCAGCACCTGCATCATCATCACCACGATCCAGATCGAGCCGAACGTGACGTGCAGCCCGTGCGTGCCCACCAGCGCGAAGTACGCGGACGTGAAGCCGCTGCGGCTGGGCTCCCCACCCTTGGTGATGGCGGTGATGAAGTCGTGCGTCTCGAAGCCGAGGAACGTCACGCCGAGGGCCAGCGTCGCGGCAAGCCAGAGCAGTAGGACCAGCCGGCGGTGGCTGTGCTTGAGCGCGAGCGACGCCATTCCGAAGGTAAAGCTGCTCAGCAGCAGCAACGTGGTCTCGACAGCCGCACTCTTGATATCGAACAGGTCCTTGGGCCCGGGGCCGCCTGCCTCCCCGCCGAGCATGGTGACGTAAGTGGCAAACAGCAGCGAGAACAGGACCAGGTCGCTCATAAGGAAGACCCAGAAGCCGAACACGGCCTCCTCGGCGCCCTCGTGGTCCGGGTCGTCCCGCAGGAGATTGAGGCCGGGGTAGAGCCGCTTTCCCGTGGCGGCGACGCTCATGCCGCTGCCGCCTCGGCCAGCCCGTGATTGGCGGGCATCATCTCCTCCTCGCGCGTGGCGGGCGGTTCGGACCTCGCGGCCGCCAGCCACGCCTCGGTTTCGCGCCGCACCTGTTCGGCCGGGATGACGCGCTCGGTGTTGCGAACGAAGCTGCGGGCAATTACGGCGGCCATGGCCAGCAGCAGGCCGCCCGCCGCCATCCACCAGATGTGCCACACGAGGCCAAAGCCGCCGCCCGCGCCGGCCACTGTGATGGCGGCGCCGATCATGCTGTTGCGCGGCATGACGATGTCCTCGTACCGGCGTGGGGAAGTGTAGGCAGTGCCGTCGAGCTTGCGCGCCATGAAGGTGTCCCGCCCGCCCACCGTCGGGATCACGCCGAAATTGTACTCGGGCGGCGGCGACGGCGTGGCCCATTCGAGGCTGCGTCCGTTCCACGGGTCGCCGAGGGGCATGCTGTAGCGCTCCCGGTACTTGATGCTGACCAGGAGCTGCATAACCAGGCTGGCCATCGCGGCCAGGATCAGTACGGCCCCGAACAGGGCCGCGACCGTCCAGGGCAGGTAGGCCGCCTCGAAATACTCGTCCGACCGGCGCGGCAGGCCCATCGCACCCAGTGCGTACAACGGCATGAACGCGAGCAGGAAACCGGACACCCAGCAGGCGAACGAGATCACGCCCCACCTCTGGTCAAGCCGGAACCCGAACGCCTTGGGAAACCAGAAATTGTAGCCCGCCAGCATGCCGTACAGCAGGCCCGGGATGAGCATGTTGTGGAAATGCGCCACCAGGAAAACGGTGTTGTGGACCTGGTAGTCGACGCCGGGGTTGGCCAACAGGATGCCGGTCAGCCCACCCACTGCGAACAGCACGATGAACGCCATCGAATATAGCATCGGCACGGTAAAGCGGATCCGGCCGCGGAACATCGTCAGGATCCAGTCGTAGATCTTCACCCCAGTCGGGATACCGATCAGCATGGTGGCGACGCCGAACGCAGCGTTCACGTTCATGCTCTGCCCCATGGTGAAAAAGTGGTGGAGCCAGACGGTGAAGGACAGCACGGCGATGGACATCGCGGCGCACACCAGCGAAATGTAGCCGTAGAGCTTCTTGCTCGAGAAGGTCGAAATCGTTTCGGAAAAGACGCCAAACGAGGGCAGGATCAGGATGTAGACCTCGGGATGGCCGAACAGCCAGAACAGGTTGGCGTAGTTCATCATGTTGCCGCCGTCGGCGTTGGTGAAGAAGTGCATGCCGAGATAGCGGTCGCACGCCAGCAACGCCGTGGCCACCGTGAGCGCGGGCATGGCAAAGATCATCAGGATGCTGGTGCACAGCGTCGTCCAGCAGAACAGCGGCATGCGGAACAGGTGCATACCGGGCGCACGCTTCTTGTAGATCGTCACCGCGAAGTTGATGCCCGACATCGTGCTGCCGACCGAGCTCAGCGTGACTGCCCAGATCCAGTAGTCCGGGCCGACACCTGGGCTGAACTGCAATTCGGTGAACGGCGGGTAGCCGCTCCAGCCGCCGGTCGAGAACTTGCCCAGGCAGAGCGACACCATCATCAGCCCGGCACCGGCCGCCGTCGTGCCAAGGCTGACGGAGTTGAGCATTGGGAAAGCGACATCGCGCGACCCGATCTGCAACGGCATGACGTAGTTGATAAGCCCGGTCAGGAACGGCATGCCCATGAAGAAGATCATGACCGTGCCGTGGGTGGTGAAGAGCTGGGAGAAGTGGTCGGGCGGCAGGAAGCCCGGCGCGTTGTACGCCAGCGCCTGCTGCGCACGCATCATCGCCGCCTCGATCAGGGCGCGCGACATCATCACGAAGGACAACACGATGTACATGATGCCGATGCGCTTGTGGTCGAGGCTGGTGATCCACTCGGACCAGAAGTACCCCCATTTGTGGAAATACGTCAGCAGCGCGACGACCGTAAGCGCGCCGAGCACGACCAGACCGGCCGCGAACGTTGCGATGCCGCTATAGAATGGCAGCGCGTCGTACGACAGTTTCCCGAACAAGACGTGCCACCAGCCGAGGTTCTGCAAGGTTCGTATCCCTATGGTTTGCTGGAGCCTTGCGGCATCATGCCTGCCCGGTATTTCGAGACGACGGAGTCGAACAGGCCGGGTTGCACGCTGGCGTAGGCCTGCGCGCCGCTGGGCGGCAGGTGGAAGTCGGCCCCGTCGCGGGTGACGCTGCGGTCGCTCTGCAAGGTCTGATAGCTGTCCGCCCCAAGGGTCGGGCCGTCCTTGCCGGTGGCGGCCACCCAGGCGGCGAAGGCGTCCGGAGAGACGACCGAGACCGTGAACTTGTCGCCGGAAAAGCCGGTGCCGTTGAACTGGGTGTTCTCACCCAGCAGCGTGCCGGGCTTGTCGGCGCGCAGGTGCAGCTGGGTCACCATCCCGGCCATGGCGTAGATCTGGCTGCCGAGCGCGGGGATGAAGAAGGACTGCATCGTCGCGTCGCTCGTCAGGCGGAAGCTGACGGTCCGGCCCTGCGGGATGACGAGTTGTCCAACCGTCGCGATGTGCTGCTCGGGGTAGATGAACAGCCACTTCCAGTTCAACGCGACGACCTGCACCTCGAGCGGCGGCTGGTCGGAGGGGATCGCCGCATACGGGTCGAACCGGGTTTCCTGGCTGATGATGAGGAAGGCGAGGGCGCCGACGATGAGGCAGGGAATGCCCCAGATCGCGAACTCGAGCGGCCATGAGAACGCCCAGTCCGGCCGGTACGCCGCCTTCTTGTTGGTCCGGCGGTAGCGCCAGGCGAACCCCGGCACAAGCACGAATGTCGGCAGTACCACGATCGCGACCAGGCCGACGATCCAGAAGAACCAGGCCCGCTGGTGCGCGGCGACTGTGCCGAACGGGAACATGAACGAGATACCGTTCTCCCCGCACCCGGACAAGACGAGCGCGAGGCCAGCCATGAGCAGGACCCTCCGCCCGCCCCAACCGCTCATGCCCGACGCTGCGCGCAGTGGCAACAATTCATCCAAGCCCCATCGTCGGGTCGAGCTAATCGGGGTCGCGCAGGGCTTCGCTCGCACAGGTGGAAGCATGTTCATTCCTCCAGTCTGCACGTGAGTTCACCAGAATTGGTGTCCGAGCGAGGAGTGTGTCCGAGGCCTGAGGCCCCCGTCTGTGCGCTACAAATAGCGGAACACTGGTGGGGGGCCGACACCCATTTTCGGGTGGGATAGATATTTTTTGCAACGGCACGAGGGCGGTTTTCGATGCTAGACAGTGTGCGTATTGCTGAGCGCTGCAAGCCCGACAGGCCCGGGCTGCCCTGCCACCTATGCCGAACAGACCTGCCGCGTGCTGAGGAGACGTGCCATGCCGAAGATTGTCGTCATTACCGGAGCCGGGGCGGGGGTTGGCCGTGCGACGGTCGACGAGTTCGCTCGCCAGGGCTACGATGTGGCGCTCCTGTCGCGGGACAAGGACCGGCTGGAGAGGGCTGCTGCCGATGCGCGCCGGCACGGCGTCCGTGCCCTGCCGATCCCAACCGACGTGGCCGACGCCGAGGCCGTGGAGGCAGCCGCTACGAAGGTGGAGGAGGAGCTCGGCCCGATCGACGTCTGGGTCAACGTGGCCATGGCGACCGTCTTCGCGCCGGTCAGCAAGCTCACGGCGGCGGAGTTCGAGCGCGGCACCCGCGTCACCTATCTCGGCCAGGTCCACGGAACCATGTCCGCGCTCCGCAGGATGCGTACGCGCAACCGGGGGACCATCGTCAATGTCGGCTCGGCGCTCGGCTACCGGTCGGTGCCGCTGCAATCAATTTACTGCGGCGCCAAGTTTGCCATACGCGGCTTCACCGACGCGCTGCGTTCGGAGATCATCCACGACAAGCTGAACGTGCATCTGACGATGGTGGACCTGCCAGCCGTCAACACGCCGCAGTTCGATTGGGCAATGAACAAGATGGGCGAGAAGGCCAAGCCCGTGGCGCCAATCTACCAGCCCGAGGTGCCGGCGCGCGCCATCTTCTTCGCAGCAACCCATCGGCGCCGCGAGGTATGGCTGGGGTTCCCGACGGTCAAGGCCATCCTCGCCAACCGAATCGCCCCGGGACTAATCGACAGATACTTGGCTAAGGCCGGCTACACCGGCCAGCTTACCCACGAGAAGCTCGGAGAGGACGCCCCGGCCAACCTGTTCCACCCGGTGCCCGGCGACTATGGCGCGCACGGCCGGTTTGACTCCCGGTCGCGAACGGGAAGCTGGGAGATGTTCACCGACCGGCACCGCACGGCGTTTTGGGCGGCGGCCGCAATCGCCTTCGTCGCCGGCGTGCATCAACTTGCCAAACGGCTGGATATCTGATGCGTGTGCTCGCCCCCCGCCGGATGCCGGAAGAACTGCCCGTGGACTTGATCGTCCCGAAGCAACCTAGCTCGGCTTTCCTGCAAGCATGAGCAACCCGATCGGGGATTATGCCCTTATCGGGGATGGTGAGACAGCGGCATTGGTCAGCCGCACTGGCTCCGTCGATTGGCTGTGCTGGCCCAGGTTCGACAACGATTCCTGCTTTGCCGCCCTGCTAGGAACGCCGGAGCACGGATGCTGGCAGCTCCATCCCACGGCAGCAATCAAGGCGACACGCCGGCGCTACCAGGCCGACACGCTGGTGCTGGAAACCGACCTGGAGACGGAGGACGGCTCCGTCTGCCTGATCGACTTCATGCCGGAGCAGCAAGCGTTCTCATCGCTGGTGCGGATCGTGGTCGGGCTGCGCGGGAGCGTCGCCATGCGCTCCGACCTGCGGATGCGGTTCGACTACGGTTCGCTGCCGCCCTGGTGCGAAGCGACGGCAGATGGTGCGGTTGCTCGGGTCGGACCGGATACGGTGGTGCTCCGTGCGCCGGTACCGGTGAAGGTCCGCGAGAGCTGCCAGGAGTCGGACTTCACGGTCGCGGCCGGTGACCGCCTCGCCTTCGTGCTCAGCCACGGCCCGTCATCGCAAGGCGTCCCGGAACCGGTCGACGCGGAGGCGGCCTTGGTGACGACGCAGACATATTGGCGCGACTGGATCGGCCGGTTCGACGATGGCAAGACGAAGTGGGCCGCCGAGGTCAGGCGGTCGCTGATCACGCTCAAGGCACTGATCTACCGGCCGAGCGGCGGGCTGGTCGCCGCCCCCACCACGTCGCTCCCCGAGGCGCCAGGGGGCGACATGAATTGGGATTACCGCTACTGCTGGGTGCGTGACGCCACCTTCACCGTGGGCGCGCTGCTCAATGCCGGCTTCCACCAGGAAGCTCGCGAATGGCGGGATTGGTTGCTCCGCGCCATCGCCGGGTCGCCCGAACGCATGCGGATCGTGTACCGCATCGACGGATCGCGGCACCTGTCGGAGTGGATTGTCGACACACTGCCGGGCTACCGCTATGCCAGCCCGGTGCGGGTCGGCAATGCCGCCTCCACCCAGCACCAGATCGACGTGTTCGGCGAGGTGCTGGACTGTCTCAGCCTGGCCCGCAAGGGCGGCCTCGGCATGACCGAGCAGGAGCGCGCGGTCCAGGCGAAGATCGCCAAGCACCTGGAGAAGGTTTGGAACACCACGGGTTCGGGTGTGTGGGAGTCCCGCGCCGAGCCGCGGCAATACACCTACTCCAAGGCCATGGCCTGGGTGGGCATCGACCGCGTGCTGCGCTTCCTGCAATCCGAAGAAGGCCGTGAGGATGCCGACCCTGCAGTGGTGCAGCGCCTGACGGCGTTGCGCCAGACGATCCACGACGAGGTTTGCCGAGAAGGCTGGAACGAGGGCCTTGGCACCTTCACCCAATACTATGGCGGGCAGGAGATCGACGCCAGCCTGCTGCTGCTGCCGCTGGTCGGCTTCCTGCCGGCTGACAACCCGCGCATGGCCGCCACGATCGAGACCATCCGGCGCGAGCTGACCGAGGGTGGGCTGGTGCGGCGGACGCGCGCCAAGCCCGGCAAGCCGGCGGAGGGCGCCTTCCTGGCCTGCTCCTGCTGGATGGCCGATTGCCTCTCGCTGCAGGGCCGCCACGACGAGGCGCGCGAGCAGTTCGAGCGCGTGCTCGCCCTGTGCAACGATGTGGGTCTGCTGTCGGAGGAGTACAACGTGCCGGCCAAGCAACTGGCGGGCAATTTCCCGCAGGCGCTCACGCACCTTGCCCTCGTCAACACCGCCCTCGGCCTGTCCGGCCACGTCCTGCATCGCGGCGGAGGATAGCCCGATCTGACCCCGGCCGTTCCCGGCCCATGCCTACCGGACTTCTTGGAGTGCCATGCCATGGCTTCGCCCGACCACTACGACGTCATCGTCATCGGCAGCGGCCCCGGGGGCGGGTCGCTCGCGCACCGCCTGGCCCCCACGGGCAAGCGCATCTTGATGCTGGAGCGCGGCGGCTACCTGCCCCGCTCGCGCGCCAACTGGGACGCCAAGACCGTGTTCGTGGACGGCGCCTACCAAGCCCCTGACACATGGTACGGCAAGAACGGCGAGACGTTCCACCCCGGGCTGCACTACTTCGTGGGCGGCAACTCCAAAGTGTACGGCTCGGCGCTGTTCCGCTTGCGAGAGCGTGATTTCGGCGAGCTCCGGCACAAGGACGGCGTCTCGCCGGCCTGGCCGCTCGGCTACGACGCCTTCGAGCCGTACTACTGCGACGCCGAGGCGCTGTTCCACGTGCACGGCCAGCGCGGCGAGGACCCGAATGAGCCGTGGTCGAGCAAGCCGTATGCCTACCCGCCGGTCAGCCACGAGCCGCGCATCCAAGGCCTCAGCGACCGGCTGGCCGGCGAGGGATTGCACCCGTTCCACCTGCCGCTGGGCATCCTGCTCGACGAGCGCGACGGCAAGCCCACGCCGACCAGCCCGTGCATCCGGTGCGACACCTTCGACGGCTTTCCCTGCGCTATCAACGCCAAGGCCGACGCCCAGGTGATCTGCGTCGATCCGGCGCTTGCCGCCCACCCCAGCTTCACCCTGCTCACCGGCGCCTATGTCTCCAAGCTCGGGACGGACCCATCGGGGCGGACCGTCAGCCGGATCTACGTGACCCGTGACGGTCAGGAGGAGCAGTACTCCGCCGACATCGTCGTCGTGGCCTGCGGCGCGCTCAGCTCCGCCCTGCTGCTGCTGCGCTCGGCCAACGGCGCCCATCCGCGCGGGTTGGCCAACGGGTCGGACCAGGTGGGCCGCAACTACATGCGCCACAACATGTCTGTTTTGATGGCGCTCCTGAAAGAGCCCAACGACACGGTGTTCCAGAAGACATTGGCGGTCAGCGACTACTACTTCGGCGCGCCGGAGTGGGACTACCCAATGGGCCTGATCCAGATGTGCGCGACCTCCCACGGCGAGCAGATCCGCGGCGAGGCGCTGCCCGATTGGCTGTCGTGGGTGCCGGAGATGCCGTTCGACAAGATGGCCGAGCACTCGATCAACTTCTGGCTGCAAAGCGAGGACCTGCCGCGTCCGGAGAACCGAGTCCTCTACGACGGCGACAAGGTCGTGCTCGACATCACAGAGGGCAACGAGGAGGCGGCCCAGCGCCTGAAGGGCAAGCTGGAAAGCCTGCTGGAGCCGATGGGGGCGCACAAGCACCTGTTCGAGCGGCGCCTCTACCTCGGCAAGGGCATCCCGATTAACGGCACGGCGCACCAGGCCGGCACCTGCCGCTTCGGCACCGACCCGGCGTCCTCGGTGCTGAACCTGGACTGCCGCGCCCACGAGGTGGACAACCTCTACGTCGCCGACGCGAGCTTCTTTCCGTCCATCGGGGCGGTCAACCCGACCCTGACCATCATCGCCAATGCGCTGCGCGTCGCCGACCACATCGCCGGCCGGCTCACGGGGTGAACCGGGACAGGGAGACTGCGGCCATGCCGGCACGCGCCGCGATCCTTGCAGGTTCCATCGAGGCGGGAGGGGAGGACGCCTTCTTCGGCCAGACGCGTGAGCGGCTGAAAATGGACTTCCCCGGCCCCGGCCCGCTGCACGCCTTCTCCGGCTCCGGCATCATGACGGATGCGCGCGCGACGACGTTGGAGGCACTCAAGCCATCCGGCGGCCGGTTCTTCCATTTCGTCACTGAAGCCCGCTCCTTGGGCGCCGGGGCACAGGGATAACCGATCATGGCCGACCGACCGCTCTCGATCGACATCCGCAACCCGTTGCTGCTCAAAGCGAACGATCTGGTGCTGCTGACCCGCGAGGACGGCAGCTTCCCGCTCGACGTGCCGGGCTTCGGGCTGTTCTACCGCGACACCTGCTACCTAGGCGCCTACATCCTGCGCCTGCACAGCACCGACCCGCTGATGCTGATGGCGTCCGACGCCGAGGGCATGGCGGCGCAGATCGAGCTGACCAACAGCTCCCTGCGGACGACGAATGGCGAGAAAATTCCCGACCACAAGCTGAGCCTGCGCCGCACCCTGTTGCTGCTGGATGACGGGCCGGTGTTCATCGACACCATCGCGCTTCGCAACTTCACGGACGAGACCGTCGTGCTGCCGGTCTCGCTGGAGTTCTGCACGACGTTCGAGAGCATGTTCGTCCTGCGCGGCGCACCGCAGGGCACGCGCGGCCGGCTGCTGGCGCCGGCCTGGGACGGGACGGCGCTGCGGTTCTGCTACGAGGGCGCCGACGGCGTGCGGCGCACCCTGCTGGTGGACTTCTCGCTGCCGCCGGTCGTGGCGCCGCGCACGACCGAGCAGACGGTCGCGCATTTCGAGCTGTCTTTGGCGTCCCGGGCCATCCTGGACCTGATCGTGACCTGCCGGGTGGACGAGCGCCCGGTTGGCGAGCCCCCGCCAGGCTCGGCCCGCGCGCCCCAAGGCGCGGCCGCGATGCGAGAGGCCAAGGAGGCGGCGGCCGGCCGGCTGCTCGACGGCTATGCGCGCCTGGAAACATCGAGCAAGGGGTTCGGCGAGACAATGGCGCGCTCCTTGTCGGACGTGGCCCTGCTGGAGGTGAAACGCGGCGAGCACCGCTTCACCACGGCCGGGGTGCCATGGTTCGTGGGCCTGTTCGGCCGCGACAGCCTGCTGCCCACGCTGCAGTGCCTCGCCTTCAACCCCGACCTCGGCGCCCGCACGGCCCGCGCGTTGGCGCACTGGCAGGGACGGAAGGACGACGGGAGGACTCGCGAGCAGCCGGGTAAGATCCTGCACGAGCTGCGCGTGGGCGAGTTGGCCCACCTGCACGAGGTTCCGCAAACGCCGAGCTACGCCGCGGTGGACTCGACGCCGCTGTTCCTGATCGCGATCGCCCGGCACGTGGGCTGGACCGGGGACATGGCGCTGTTCCGGGAGTTGCGGCCTAACATCGACGCCGCGCTGGGCTGGCTACGCCGCAAGCTGGACGAGGGCCATGGTTATGTGACCTACAGCGGGCTGGCCGAGGGCAAGCAGCCGGTCAACCAGAGCTGGCGCGATTCCGGCACCGGCGTCCTGCGGGCGGACGGGTCGTACCCGGTCCCGCCGCTTGCGTTGGTCGAGGTGCAGGGCTACGCGTTCCAGGCCATGGGCCTAGTGGCGGGATTGCTGCGCCGGGCCGGGGAAGACGAGACGGCGGACGCGCTTGACGCTGAGGCGGACGAGCTGCGCGGCCGCTTCGCGCGCGACTTCTGGATGGAGGACGAGGGCTGCTTCTGCCTGGCACTAGAGGAGGGCGGGCGGCAGGTCGCATCCGTCACCTCCAACGCCGCCCAGGTGCTGTGGACCGGCATCGCGGGCGCGGATCACGCGCGCCGGGTCGCGGAACGAGTCATGAAGCCGGATATGTTCTCCGGCTGGGGCGTGCGCACGCTCTCGTCCAGCTATGCGGCGTTCGATCCGCTCGCCTATCAGCAAGGCAGCGTCTGGCCGTTCGACAATTCACTGATCGTGTCGGGCCTGCGCCGCTACGGCGAGGACACGGCGGCGCTGCGCATCACCGCGGCTGCGCTGGACGCGGCCCAAGGCTTCCGCCGGTGGCGGCTGCCCGAGTTCATCGCCGGCACGGAGCGCCAGCCCGGCGACGGCCCGATCCACGCGCCGCGCGCTGACCCGATGCAGGCCTGGTCGGCCGCTGCAGTGCCGTTCATGGCGACGGAACTGCTTGGCCTGCACGCCGACGGCTTTGGCAAGCGCCTTCATGTCTGCCGGCCGCTGCTGCCCGACGGGGTGGACGGGCTGTCGCTGCATGGGCTGCGCATGGCCGGCGGCACGGCCTCGCTCCGCTTCACGCGCCGGGGCGATGTGGCCGGGACCGAGATCCTCGCGAGCGACGGCGTTGAGGTGGTCGTCGAATGACGGCCGCCAAAGCCCTATCCCGCCCATCGCGAGCATGGCAGTCCCGGCACCGGCGCCTCTATCGCGGCGATGCTGCCGTCCAGCGGGTAGTCGGCTGCGTCCTTGTCGGAAATCGCCCAGCGTCCGGACGTGACGAACAGCGTGCGGAGGTCCGGGCCGCCGAACGCGACCATGGTCGGGAACTTGAAAGGCAGGCGACATTCGCGCTCCACCCGCCCGTCCGGATCGAAGCGCATGAGCTTCCCTTGGCCATTAATTGCCGACCAGTAGAAGCCGTCCCGGTCGACCTCCGCCCCGTCCGGTCCGGGTGGACCGTCGACCTTGGCGAACAGCCGGCCGTAGGACATCTCGCCACTGGCCGGGTCGTAGTCCCACGCTTTGATTTCGCCGGTCATGGTATGGCTGTGATACATGGTGCGGCCATCCGGGCTCCAGGCCAGCCCATTGGACAGCGCGGCCGGCTCGCCGGCGGCGATGAGCCGGTCACCTTCCAGGCGCCACAGTGGTCCCTCAGCAGCGCCCGGCTCACCCACCAGCGGCAGCAGCGAATGGCGCATCGGCCCGACCCAGAACCGACCGGTGCGGTCGCACTTGCCGTCATTGAGGAAGAACCGGCGCGAGTCGTAGGGCGCGGGTGCGACGAGCGTCAGCGCGCCGGTGGCGAGCTCAAACCGATAAGCGCCGGTGCGCAGCGCGACCAGCACGCTGCCTTCGGCCGCCCCGCCGCCAAGCGCGAGGCAACCGACCCAGGCCGGCATGATCCAGCTCTCATTGATGCCGGTCTTCGGATCAAGACGGTGCAGCGCAGGCTGCTGCACATCGACCCAGTAGAGCCGGGAGGTGCGCTCGCACCAGACCGGGCTTTCCCCGGTGATCGAAGGCCGCTGCAGCACAAGCCGCCACGTCGGCGTCTTCAGTCCAGTCATGTTAGACGTCCTTCCCTGATCGGTGGTTGCCGATGCGTCGCGTCCCATACAAGACCTTAAGCGAGGATACCGCCATGTCGCAGAACGTTTCGGAATTTGTTTGGCAGCGGCTCTCCGAATGGGGGCTCTCGCGGGTCTACGGATATCCCGGAGACGGTGTCGGCGGGCTGGACGTAGCGCTCGAGAAGGCGAAGGACTTCATGCATTACGTGCAGGTTCGCCACGAAGAGATGGCCGCCTTCATGGCGTCGGCGCATGCAAAATTCACCGGCCAAGTCGGGCTTTGCTACGCGACCTCCGGCCCCGGTGCCATCCATTTGCTGACCGGTCTGTACGATGCAAAGGCCGACCACGTGCCGGTGGTTGCGATTGTCGGGCAGCAAGCCCGCACGGCGCTCGGCGCCAGCTACCAGCAGGAAGTCGATCTGCAGAACCTGTTCAAGGATGTGGCGAGCGAGTTTGTCATGACGGCGAGCGTGCCGGGTCAGGTGCGCACGCTGATCGACCGCGCGGTTCGCATTGCCCAGGTCAAGCGTGCCGTGACCTGCGTCATCATTCCGAACGACTTGCAACTGCTGGACTATGAGGATCCGCCGCTGGTGCACGGTACCACGCACACGGGGGTGGGCTACCCCGGGGAGTCCCGGTTGCCCAGCCAGGCAGCATTGCGCCACGCTGCGGACATTCTTAATCAGGGCAAAAAGGTCGCCATGCTCGTCGGTGCCGGCTGCCTGTCGGCGACGGACGAAGTGATCGCGGTGGCGGAGCGGCTCAATGCCGGGATTGCCAAAGCGCTGCTCGGCAAGGCGGCTGTGCCCGACGACCTGCCCTATGTCACAGGCTCGCTCGGCCTGCTGGGCACCAAGCCGTCCTGGGACCTGATGCAGGAGTGCGACACGCTGCTGATGGTGGGCTCTTCCTTCCCCTACAGCGAGTTCCTGCCCAAGCCAGGATCGGCGCGCGGCGTGCAGATCGACATTGACGGCGCCAACGTCAGCCTGCGCTACCCGATGGAGTACAGCCTGGTGGGCGACAGTGCGGAGACGCTGCGCGCCTTGCTGCCGATGCTGGAGCAGAACACCAACACCGCTTGGCGCACTACGATCGAGAAGAACGTTTCCTCCTGGTGGGAGACATTGGAGGCGCGGGCGATGAGCTCGGCCGACCCGATCAACCCGCAGCGCGTGTTCTGGGAGCTGTCTCCGCGTCTGCCGGAGAACTGCATCCTGACGGCCGACTCTGGCTCGGTCGCCAACTGGTATGCGCGCGACATCAAGATCCGGCGGGGCATGAAGGCGTCGCTGTCCGGTGGGCTCGCCTCGCTTGGTGCCGCGACGCCCTACGCGGTGGCCGCCAAGATGGCGTTCCCCGAGCGGGTCGTGATCGGCTTCATCGGCGATGGCGCGATGCAGATGAACGGCCTCAACGTGATGATCACCGTGTCGAAATACTGGCGCGAATGGGCGAACCCGCACTTCATCATCATGGTCCTCAACAACCGTGACCTGAACCAGGTGACCTGGGAGGAGCGGGTGCAACTCGGCGCCGGCAAGACCGAACTGACCCAGGCCATCCCTGACTTCCCCTACCACAAATACGCCGAGCTGATCGGGCTAAAGGGCATCTTCTGTAACGACCCGGACAAGATCGGTGCGGCCTGGGAGGAGGCGCTCGCGGCCGACCGTCCGGTCATTTTGGAGATGTACACCGACCCGAACGTGCCGCCGCTGCCGCCGCATATCACGCTGAAGGACGCAAAGAACTTCATGACCATGATGGGCACCGAGCCTGAACTCGGCAGCGTGCTGAAGAACAGCGCCAAGGAAATGCTGGCTGGCATCCTGCCGGGCAAGAGCTAGATGGCACGGACTTTCACACGGGAGCAGACGCCTTGAGCCGGCGACTCCTGACGAGGGATCGAGGCGACCTGGACCCAGGCTGGCCCGCTCGCCCGACCACGGGGCATAGGCGGCCGGTGACCACGCAAGCGGCCGCATCGCTCGCCTTCCCGGCCGTGCCAGTCCTGGCAGAGACGGCGACGGTCAAGGCTGCGCGCCGCCTTAACCGAGCGGCGGGCATGATCGCCGGCTCCGTGCTGGCCGACAGCGCGATGGAGCATTACCGCGGCAGCTTCCACAACAAGGCGATGTGGACGCCGCTGATCTCCTCGGCGCTGTCTTTGGCCGTCAGCGTGCATGGCCATCGCGACAAGAGGCGTGGCGCGCATCGGGGGCGGGACTTGGTCTATGCTGCGGCGGGGCTGACGGGCATCGTCGGCACTGGTTTCCACCTCTACAACATTACCAAGAAGCCCGGCGGGTTCTCCTGGCAGAACGTATTTTACTCGGCGCCGATTGGAGCTCCGGCGGCGCTGTCGTTGTCCGGGCTGATGGGTTGCCTGTCCGAGCGCGTGCGCGACAATGAACCCGGCACCAGCCCAAAAATCGCCGGCTACTCCGCCGGGCGCGCGGTGGCAGCACTGACGAGCGCGTCGCTGCTTGGAACGATGGGCGAGGCCGGCCTGCTGCATTTTCGTGGCGCCTACCATAACCCGTTCATGTTCGTGCCGGTGTCGGTGCCCCCGGTGGCTGCAGCCCTGCTCGGCAACACCGCAGCCGGCAATTCGAGCGTGCGGCGGCCCATCACCCGCTGGTGGCTGCGCGCCACGACACTGATGGGTGTCCTGGGCGTGGCGTTCCACGCCTATGGTGTCTCGCGCAACATGGACGGCTGGCGCAACTGGCGGCAGAACACGTTCAACGGGCCACCGCTGCCTGCGCCTCCTGCGTTCACCGGGTTGGCCTTGGCGGGGTTGGCGGCACTCGGGCTGCTGGAGGATCACCCGGATGACTGAACTTCCGACTTATCCCGGCTACGACGTGCTCGCCAAACGGCACACGCCGTCCTGGGACGCCGTGACCCGCCGGGTTATCGAACGCCGCCTGGCCGTCTCGCATGAACCCCGGTTCTTCTCCGCCGCCGAATGGGCGGTCGCCGACGCGGTCTGCCGGCGCATCCTGCCGCAGCCCGCCGATCGGCCCCCCGTGCCGCTGGCCGCCCTGCTCGACGCCAAGCTCCTGGCCGATGTCGGCGATGGCTTCCGCGAGGCCGACATGCCTTACATGCGGGAGGCTTGGAAGCAGGGTATCTCCGCCATTGAGGCCGAGAGCCAGGCCCGTTATGGCAACGGCTTCGCCGCCCTGAGCGCGTCCGACCAGGACGCGCTGCTCGGGATGATGCATCGGGGCGAGCTGTCCGACCCGGCCTGGGAGGGACTGGGGGCGAAGGACTTCTTCACCAAGCGCCTGCTGTCCGACATACCAGGGCTCTACTACAGCCATCCGACGGCTTGGTCCGAGATGGGCTTTGGCGGGCCGGCCAGCCCGCGCGGCTACGTCCGCATGGCGCTTGACCGCCGTGATCCCTGGGAGGCCGCAGAGGCCAAGCCGGGGCACGAGCAGGAGGCGCTGCGGGCGAACAAGCGTGTCGTCTGACCCGATGGCGGCTCCGCGCGCGACCAGCGGCCGTGCGCCGGACGTATTCACGCCGGGCGGCTGGGTACCGATGCGCGAGTACGGCGAAGCGGAGGCCGTGGACTTCGCCATCGTCGGCACGGGTGCCGGCGGCGGCACCCTGGCTGCCCTGCTGGCCGAGCAGGGTTTTTCGGTGATCGGCTTCGACGCCGGCCCGTATTTTCGCCCGCTGGAGGACTTCGCCTCCGACGAGACCGAACAGAACAAGCTGTATTGGACCGATCGCCGGGTGACGGGGGGCGCCAACCCGATCCGCATGGGCGGCAAGAACAGCGGCAAGGCCGTGGGCGGCTCCACCGTGCATTACGCCATGGTCTCGTTGCGCTTCAGGCCGGAATGGTTCCTGTCGCGTACCAAGCTCGGCTATGGCGCCGACTGGCCCATTCCCTGGGAAGAGATGTGGCATTGGTATGGGGAGGCCGAACGGCAGATCAACATTGCTGGACCGATCCGCTATCCTTGGGGGCCGAAGCGGCCACGCTACCCGTATCGCGCCCACGAACTGAACAGCGCCGGCAGGCTACTCGCCCAGGGGTGCGAGGCCATCGGTATCGACTGGACCGAGACGCCGCTGGCGACGATCTCGGCGCCCCATCGGGGCAAGGAGGGCAGTTCGCCGCCCTGCGTGTATCGCGGCTTCTGCCGGTTCGGCTGCTCGACCAACGCCAAGCGGTCGGCGCTCACGGTCTGGATCCCTCGTGCACTGAGTGCCGGGGCGGAGATACGCGACCTCGCCATGGTCGGCCGGATCGAGATGGGGCCGGATGGGCGTGCGACTGGCGTGCACTATCACCGCGAGGGCGAGTGGCGCTTCCAGCGGGCCCGCCACGTCATTGTCGCCGGTTATGCGGTGGAAACGCCGCGGTTGTTGTTGAACTCGGCCACCGACCGCTATCCCGATGGATTGGCCAACAGTTCAAGCCTGGTCGGCAAGAACCTCATGACGCAGTCCAACCAGGCGGTGTGGGGCCGCATGGAGCAGGAGGTGCGCTGGAACAAGGGTCCGCCCTCGCTCGCCATCACCGAGCACTGGAACTACGACGACAAGAAGGATTTCTTCGGCGGCTATTGCTGGATGGGCCAGGGGCCGCTGCCGATCGAATGGGCCGCGGTGCAGACCGGGTCGCGCGGACTGTGGGGACAGGCGCTGCACGACGCCATGCTCCACTACAATCACATGATCGGCGTGAAGATGGTTGGCGAGATGCTGCCCGACGAGGCCAACCGCGTCACGCTGGCCGATGACACGGACCAGTACGGCCTGCGGGTGGCGCAGATCACCTACAAATGGGGCGACAACGACAAGGCCCTGATCCAGCACGCGCTGGAGCAGATGGGCCGGTCGATCGAGGCGATCGGGGCGCGCGACATGTTCCGCCAGGAGGACGACACCAACCATCTGGGCGGCACGGCACGGATGGGCGACGACGCGGCGCGCAGCGTCGTCGACGCCGATTGCCGCAGTTGGGACATCCCCAACCTGTGGGTCTGCGACGGGTCGGTGTTCCCGACGGTCGGCGGGGTCAATCCCGCGTTGACGATCCAGACGATCGCCATGCGGACGGCGTCACGGATCGGCATCCTCGCCAAGCGCGGCGAGCTATGAAGGTTTTTCGGGGGAGTGGGACCACGCGGGGTGCGGCGTCATGACCACGTCCAATGTCGTCATCCTGGTCGTCCGCTACGGCCTCGTGGTGCTGTTCTTCCCGGCCAGCGCGCTCGACAAGATCTTCAACTTCCATGGCGCCATGAAACAGGCGTTGCAGGTGTTCTCGTCGCACCGTGTCGCGGCGGCGTTGATCCTGGCCGGCGTGCTCGTCGAACTCGTCATGCCGCTCGGCATCCTGACCGGGCTGGCGGACCGGCTCGCGGCGTTTATCATGGCCGGCTATTGCGCGGTGACTGCGGTGCTGTTCAAGCGGTTCTGGGAGCCCGGGGACTTCTGGCGCGCCGGCGAGAGCAAGGGCCGCGAGCTGTTCTGGGACTTCCTGAAGAACCTCTCCCTCGCATCCGGCTTCCTGCTGATAACGGTCGGACTCGACGGGCATGACTGGCATGCCTTCGTAAACGACCCCCTGGCGTCCTCCCACCCTTATGCGGCCGCCACGCCGCTGCACTGATGTCTGGAGACCAGAGATGCGGAACCCGATCGCGATGATGGCGCCCGAAGGCGGGCAGGCCGGGGACGGCGGCAGGAGCGGCCCGAAGCCGCAGGTCCTCTACTGGCACCTCTGGACCGACGAGCGCGGCGTCAGCCACCAGAGGAGGTGCGCGCTGACGGAATTTGAGCTGAAGGGCGTGGGCGGGGCTGACCCGCAATGGAACAACAAGCACGGGCGCGTCCCATCGACAGTCGTCGTCACGGTGCAGCCGGTCGGCTGGGTGGGCGACTGGCACGAGAACCCGGCGCCGCAATGGATCGTCGTGCTGTCGGGCCGCTGGTGGATCGAGAGCATGGACGGCACCCGGATCGAGCAAGGCCCAGGCGAGTTCTCGTTCGGCGAGGACCAGCGTTGCACGGAGGGCGCGGACGGCCGGAAAGGTCATCGCTCAGGCACCATCGGCGACCAGCCCGCCGTGTTGATGACGGTGCAGCTTCACATCGACCCGAAACATGAGCCTTGCCATATCAGCTGAGAAGCTACCGGCACGGACAGGGGACGGCACGATGAGCGGGCAGACACTGCAGGCCATCGTCGGCTTCACCCTGGTCACGGCCGACCTTCCCCGCCTCGTCCGCTTCTACCGCGACGCGTTGGGCTTCGCGCTTCACGGGGCGGATAGGCCGATTGGTGATGGCGAGATGGCGCTGCTCGGCCTGTCCGGCGCGGGACGGCGCCAGATTCTGAGCCTCGGCGATCAGACGCTGTGGGTCGACCAGTTCGAGCAGGCGGGCCGGGCCTACCCGGCAGACGGCGACGCGGCCTCGCTCTGGTTCCAGCATCTCGCCCTCGTCGTGGATGACATGCACGGCGCCCATGCCCGTCTGCGCGGCATCGCCCCGATCTCGCAGGGAGGGCCGCAGCAGTTGCCAAGCTCCTCGGGCGGCGTGCGGGCCTTCAAGTTCCGCGACCCTGACGGCCATCCGCTCGAACTGCTGCGGTTCCCCGGCGGCAAGACGCCCGATGCCTGGCGGAACCGACGCAGGCTGAATGGGCAGATCGGGCTTGGCATCGATCATTCGGCGATCAGCGTGTCAGACGCGGAGGCAAGTGCGGCATTCTACCGGGCGCTCGGGCTAGTCACGGGCGAGCGCACCCTCAACGAGGGGCCGGCGCAGCAACGCCTCGACGGCCTGCCCGGCGTCGAGGTCGCGGTCGTCCCGATGAAGCCACAGAGTGGGGTGCCGCATCTCGAACTGCTCGGCTACCGCACACCGGAGGGCCAGGCCGGCCCGGCGCTGCGGGCCAACGACGTTGCGGCGACGCGCATCGTCTGGCTTGGCCGGGAGGCGCGGTTGATCAGCGGCCCGAACGGGCACCTGCAACAGCTTAAGACGTGACGGAGCATCGCCCATGACCCACGAAAGCTCACTGCTGCCCAGGGCCATTCAGTTCTGATTACGCTGTGCCGAGGGCGAGCAGCTGGTCGAAGCTGACGGCATTGGTGTAGAGCGCGAGGCTGACGTTCTGGACGCCCTTGGCGCGCAGGATGTTGAGGGCGACC
>JAABUU010002982.1_pt1 | contig 22537 bp, 30 predicted proteins | sample 5559301 | NCBI WGS metagenome assembly JAABUU01 (sample SAMN10711884, study PRJNA513360) | rock metagenome | isolation source: Antarctica rocks | place: Antarctica: Victoria Land, Richard Nunatak white | reverse complement strand
GAAGCAATAGCCGCTTCCTGGCGCAGGAGTATAGAGGAGGAGGGCCGGACACCACAATGAGCCTATCCCCAGACTGCTGTCAGCTTCGCGTGTTTGCGGCTGGTGACACGTTCTCTAGTTTGAGGCCAGGATGCCTAGTGTTCCACAAAGTGTACCTTTTGCGACGGCGCTCTCGGCGGCAGAATCCTCTACTTTGGCCTTCTGTCTGACCTTTGCAGGTAGCGAAAGAGCCTAATGCACCTTTTTGAGGGGTCCTGCAAATACCCCCGTCCTGGCGCAGCACAGCCAGTTCAGACAGCGTGTCGTCGCGTGCGATCAATTGTGCCAGCGCGGCCTTGGCGCTGTCATCCAGCGCGTGCTCCAGCAGCGTGCCCAGGCGGTGGCGTTCTGCAGCGAGTGCCGTGCCAATCAGTTCCTGCAGTGTGGTGTAGCCAGGGCGAACAATCGTGTGTTCCTTGAGCCAGACGATCAGTTCGGTCGCCACGAACCCAGGCGTCACATCGCGGCGCATGATCTGCGCCGCTTGCTGCACCAGCTGTGGCAGGTACTCTGCCGACCACAGCTGGTAGCCGAAGAGTTCGGCAATCAAGCCGCGCTGGGTGTAGTATTCGTGATCGGTGACCTCCTTCCGCTCGAACGCCTCGCCCCGAAAGTAGCGGCTCAGCACGAAGGCACAATCACCCTCGACCATGCTCCAGTCGAAGCGGAAGAAGGCGTGCTTGGCCTTGAAGGAGCCGATCTGGAGGACGCACGAGACTTGGGCGTGGAGACTGGGCCTGCTGGTCGACAGCGCCAGTTCGGTCTCAGACAGCGAGAGGTACTCCAGTTGCTGGCCGTCGTCGAAGTCAGGCAGCCCATACAGCGCCTCCTGTTCGACGTCCGACAGGACGCTCAGGAGCTTGTTCTTCGCCGTCACTCCGCCATGGCCTCGTGGGTGACAGGCCAACCCACCCGCGCAAGCGTCTCTAGCAGCGTGGTGCGCTTCACGCCGAAGTTGCGGCACACTGCCGCCTTCGACATGCCACCATCAAGGGCGACGAGAATGGCATCCAGCTTCTCGCCGGCAATCGCTGGCGGCCGGCCGCCGCACCGACCGCGCTGCTTGGCGGCAGCGAGACCGGCCATGACCCGTTCATGGGTGAGCGCCCGCTCGTACTGGGCGAGCGCACCGAACACCTGGAACAGGAATTCGCCTGCGGGCATCGTGGTGTCCAGCGCCTCCGTGAGCGAACGAAAGGCGACCTGGCGCTCCTGTAAGGTGGTGACGATGGTTAGCAGATGCGACAGCGAGCGGCCAAGCCGGTCGAGCTTCCAGACAACCAGCACGTCCCCAGGCTGAACGAAGTCCAGCGCTTTGGCCAAGCCGGGCCGATCGTCCTTGGCGCCAGACGCGCGGTCTTCAAATAAGTGACGCGCGTCGACACCAGCCGCCACAAGCGCATCGCGCTGCAGGTCGGTGGATTGGCGGTCGTTGTCGGTCGAGACGCGCATGTAGCCGATGAGCATGTACGAAAAACCCCTGAATCGCTCTTTCCGTATGGTACATCATGGCGGCAGGGTTTTCCGTACCGATTTCCGTGGGCTGCAGCGACCGGATAGGCGAGCGGTACTGGCCTGTCGCCAAACATCTGTTTGGCGACACCCTACCACTGGTCAACATGAAGCAGCGCGCCCACCCCAAAAAACAAGAGCGGCGTCATACCCTGGCACGTGTGGGAGCCTATGCCCGCCGCTTGACCGTATGCAGAGCCCGAAGCGAGCGCGTCAAAAAAATCTGGGGTTTGGGCTTAGGGTCCTTCAATCAATAAAGTTGTCACACTACGGTGCCCTCACCTCTGGCGGACAGCCGGATTATTGCTCACGTTGTACCCTGACGGACCCTTACAACCCCAGCCGGGCGGTCGCGTCGCGGACGGCCTGCTGCGCCTTCCCCGACCGCTCACTCAGGTGGGCCACCCGGAGCCCCGTCTGCTGCGCCAGGCCCCTGGCCCGCCCCGCTTGCTGCTCGGCCAGGGTCGCAATCTCTCGCTTCTCGTCCGCGATCTCGTCCGCCCGCCGCGCAAACTCCCGCATGGGGCCAGAGGCGGCATGGGCGTCACGGACCTGGAGCCCGGACGCGTGCTCAACCGCCTTGGCCGCGCTCACCGCAAGCGTGAGCAGCTCGGTCTGCCGGAGGGGCCGCTGGGCCGCGAGCGCGGTCATTGCCGCCACATCAGCGGTCTGGGCCGCAACCGTATAGGCGCGCTCCAGCTCCCGGGCGGACGCTTCCAGCGCACCGAGAGCCTGCTCAGCCGCGGCCTGCGCGACCTGGGCGGCCTGGGTGTCCGCCGCCGTCTCCGCCGGGGGCGGCGGCCCCAACAGAGCCGCCATCTTTTCCTGGGCCTCCTGGCTGGTCAGAGGGCCACGCTCCGCCGCCGTGGGGGCCGCCTCGGTTGCTGTGCTCATGTCTTGTGTTGTCTCCTTTCCGTCTGCGGTGGTCGTACTCTGTGGTCTTACTCTCGGGCACCCACGACCTGGGGCGTCACCAGCGCGTCGACCGACTCCCTTGGTATCCGGTATTGCTTGCCGATGCGCACCCCGGGCAGCTGCCCCCGGCGTATGGCCGCGAGAGTGCCCCGGTAGCCCATCCGCAGCGCGCTTGCGGCCTCAGCCACGGTCAAAAGAGGTGGCCCCTGCTCTGTCGTCCCCGCTGCCTGGCTCATCCCGCGCTCCCTCCTCAGTCTCAGATATGCCACCGTTCCTACTGCCATCTATGGTACATCTTCGGCGCACAAGGTGCAACGAGGTTATCCACGACTGATGCCATAACTGAGACAGAGCCCACCACGCTGGCCCTATCTATCGCGTTACGCACGTTTTATATAAAACGTGCGTAACGCGATGCAGGAGGCCTGGGCTAGCGGCCCTGCGCTGCAGAGAGCAGGAGATCAGCCGCAGCGTTGATAGCGCGCATGGTCTCTTCATCGCCACCAGCATCAGGATGGTGGCGTTTAGCCAACACGCGGCGGGCAGCCTCGACCAGTTCGGCCGGCGCTCCTGGGGCCAGGTAGAGCGCCTGGTGGGCGCTGGCCAACCGCAGCGCCCGGTGGCTGTCCTGGGCGCCGGCCCGGCCGCCTGCGGCCCCAGTGCCGTTGTAGACACCCTCCCATGCCACGGTACCGGGGGGGAAGTGCCGCCCCATCCACCCGGTAAGCCGCCCGGCATAGGCCGGCGGCACAACCCAGCACTTCCCCTCCCCATCGAAAGTGACACCGGGCAGGTAGCCCACACTGCCCTTGAAGTCCTCCAGGATGACCCTCCATGTACCCGAGTCAGCGGACCAGCGCACGCGCAGCACGCCGGTGCCAGAGCGGATCACGGTGCAGGTCGCCGACTGGGGCGGCGCGCTTGCCGAGGCCATCAGGCCGCCCCCCAGACTCCCGTTTGCGCCGGTGGTGGCGGCGCGTGGCCCTGAAAGCGAACCCGCATGTCCAGGTAGGCGGCGTCCACGCGGCTCCTCTCTTCAGGGGCAAGGCGCTTGTACCGCCCTGACTCCGCCGTGGTACTCCAGCGCCATTCCAATTCCAGGTCGCTCAGGGTCACTTGCTCCTGGAGCGTGGCAATCAGGGACGCGCCGCCGCCGGAGCTCTCAGGGTCAGCAGCGGGCGCCCGGTGCGTAGCGGGCGGGGCGCGGTGGGGACCTGTCGAAGTTTGACAGGTGGGGGGGGACCTGTCGAAGTTTGACAGGGGTATCTCTTCCTTCTCTGTTTCCCTGGTATCCCTGTCGAAGTTTGACAGGTGGGGGGGTGGTTCAGCGGGGATAGGCTCGTCGGCTTGTTGCTCTGGTTCAGGCGGCTGAGCGTCGGCCTCGGCGCGGCTTGCCTCGTACTCCTGGCGTGCGTACTTGGCGGCGGCCTTCTCGGCGGCGGCGACAGTGAATTCAGCGGCGCAGTCATCACAGACGAGGTGGGTGGGGCTGAGCCGATCACCGGCACAGCAGGGGCACCGTAGCTTGCGCGCCTTCTCAGCGCGTCCCTTGGCCGGCTCGAGGTGAGCGGGCTTGCTGGGTGTTTCCTCATAGGCCAGAGGGCGGCCTGGGCGGAAGTAGGAGACCTCCCGCCCATCGGGGTTCTTCTTATCCAGGCCGACGGTGTAGGGCAGCAGACCATCTGCCCGCAGTGCCTCCATACAGGGGCGAGCGGAGCTATAGCTCTTGACGCCTGCCCCTTTCATGATGGTCAAGATGGGCAGCCGCCGCGGCGGGGGTGGGGGCGTGCCCTCAGGGGGCATCGTCCAGGGCCACAGGTCGCCCTTGACCAGGGCATTGAGGTACAGCACCTTCTGGGTGCGTTCCATGTTGGGGGCCTGAATGACCGTCCGCAGGTAGCGCAGCCGGCGCTGGGCCTCGGTATCGTCAGGGCGCGCTTCCGTGTCGGCCGTGGGGCGATAGGGCTCCAGGGCGTAGGTGCCGCCGGCCAGCAACACGTCGTCAATGCCCTTGCCCAGGCTATGATCCCACCGCGCAAGGCGCACGGCAAAGGCCCGGGAGACCAGGGCGGCCGCGGCTTCCTGACGGATGCCCTCCACGGTGGCCACCGTGCTCGCCTTGGCCGGATCGTCGGCGTCCAGCGCAATGATGACCACGTCATGCTCCTGGGCCTGGAGTGCCTCCAGGAGAGGAAGAGCGGTCTGCCAGGTGCCCACACCGGTGATGCCGACGGCGATGGCGCCTAGGCGGTGGGCCGCAATATCGGCCTTGAGTGGCCCCTCTGTGAGGTACACCCGTTGGTCTGTGACCTGCGCAGGGCGGGCCACGTGCGCCGGCGTGCCACTGCTGGCCACATCGGGCGAGGAAAGCCAGATATAGCGCTTCTCGCCGCGGTCAAGGCGTAGCTGCATGCCCTGAATGCGGCCGACGACATCACGCACGGGAATGAGCAGGCCGGCGCCGTTCAGCCGCAGGCCTCCGGGGCGGCTCTGGTCGTCGACAACGCCCGGTATGGTCAGCAGCTCCTCTCTGCTGAAGTCGGCTATCAGTTGGGCCAGGATAGGCGTCTGAGCCGTGCCCTCGGGCAGCGTGCCGTAGTTCCCGAGGGCCTCCTCCGGCAGTTGGCGTGTGGGGCCGAGCAGCTGGGCACGGTGCGCCGGCGAGAGGGGGCACAGGGCCAGCAGCGCGGTGTAGACGGCGTGCCTGGTCGTGATGTCGGCGATGGGTGCAGCAGGCGGCTCGTCGGCTGCGAAGTCTTCCGGGCTCCAAACCACCTGCCCGGTCTTCTCATCGGGCCCAGGCAGGTTGTGCCACCAGCCCTTCTGCCGGCTCTTGCCGGGGTGATCGCTCTCCACCCGCATACAGTGGACGGCTCCACTTTCGGTGTGGACCTCGCACCAGTCGGTATGCTTGCACACAGCGCAGGGCCGGCGTTTGTTGACCGGCGTGAAAGCGCGGGTTGTGGTGCGCTCCATCATAGCAGCACCACCCCAAATTCAACAGGGGGGTAGGAATCGCCACTGTCTTTTGATACACTACCCGGTGAAGGGGTAGTGAAGGGGAAGCTTGCCGGCATGTCCTTCACTCCTTGATACTCTGCCACCACATCGGCTCCAATCCGGTGTGGTGGTTTTTCTTTCCCGCACATCGTCCACGTGTGCAAGCTCCCTTTTCCTGAATCACGGGCATAGTAGGTTTGGCAGTTTGCCACTCCCTCCTATCATACAGATTACATGGGCCGTCGGGAAGTGGTAAAATGAACCTGATACACCCAAAATGAGAGCGAGAGGGGGGGGGGAAATGAACCTGATACGCCCTTGCGGGCTCTGCGGGGCCTCTTTTACGACGACGCGGCAGAATCGGAAGTATTGCCTGAGTTGTACCGAGGCTGCTCATCACCGCTCCTGTCCCCGATGTGGGACCACCTTCATTGACGCGGGCCCTGTGTGGATCAAACAAGTCCATTGCTCTGAAAAATGTCGTATGGCGGCGTTGCTGGACAAGGCTCTAGAGAATCAGAAGGCACGGCGAAAGCATGTGGTGTGTGCTTGGGAAGAGTGTCCACAGAGGGATGTGCTCATTGAGGTCACGCCATTTGGAGCGCGGCGACCGCGCTACCACGATGGATGTGGCAATCAAAAGAAGCGCACCGGTCAGGATGTGCAGTGCGCCAACTGCGGCAAGACGGCCTATAAGACGCCCACCCAAATGGGGGACCGGGAGAACCATTTTTGCGATAAGCGGTGCCACGAGATGTGGAGTCGCCATGAGCAAAGACGTGTGATGTGTCTCTCTTGTGGCGAGGAGCGCGCCTATAGCAAGGGGCACTTCCCGCGGACTGCTGACCCCCAGATGATGACCTGGACGTGTCCCAGCTGCAGGAAGAAGGCGCGGATACTGACCCATACGTACCAGTGTGAGCAATGCAGAGACTCATTTACACGTTTGTACCGGTCATCAAAAGACGGTCTGCCACGGTTCTGTAGTCACCAACACGCCATGGATTGGCGCAGAGCCCATAGCACCGCCTTTATTCCAACGGTCTGCGCACAGTGCCTGAGAGAAGAATTGCAGGTCGTTGACCCCGACTATAAGGAGGCCTACAGGAAGGCGACCTTCCCCATGCCGCGTTCGCGCCTGGGCACGCCCGCGCAGCATCGGTTCTGTTCTCAGAGCCATCGTTGCCGGTACTACCGTATCCTTCACGCCGAACGGTGCAAGAGCTGTAACGTGATCATCCAGCATAAAGGCAATGGCATGTACTGTAGTCGAGAGTGCTATAGCGCCCAGTGCATAGGACAGGCTAGACCGACGAGCCTGACGGCCGACGCTGAGCAGCGCATAGTGGCGGCCTGGCAGGTCAATGTGCGCGGGGTGCGCGCCCTGGCCCGTGAGAGTGGCGCCAGCGTCAACACAGTGCGCAAGCTCATCGCCGCCGGCAAGCTGGTGGAACCGGCCGCGGCGGCTAGGTCGGCCTGACTTCCTTGCGGCGGTGATCGGCCTGGCCCCAGTCGGCCCACGGCGGCATGGTAATCTGAAGGTAGACATCGCCCCTCCTCTTTAGGTGCGCGATGGATAGAGAGGGCGACCCGGGTCACAGCGGGTCGCCTTCTTGCCGTCTTTGGGCACATAGTACGCCCCTGTGATGGATTTGTCTACGGGCCTGGCTGCAAGCGCGGCCTGAGCCTGGTTTGCACATACCCCTCTCCCCTGGTCTCCCCTGGCCTCCTGTGAGCAAGCTCACACGCCAGAGGAGACATGCGTTACTGCCCTGCTTGCCCCGAGCGCGCATACTGGTCTCGTAGTCGGGCGCGCGGGTAACTGCCCGCCTGCGCGGCGTGGGGCGTGCTGGTGCGGGGGGGGACATCCTGCACGAGCGCGCGGAATGTCGTGGGTCAGGGCCGCTCTGGACAGCGCTGTCTTGGGTGGCCCTGCCTGTTTCCCAGTCGAGCAGCCGCTATGGTTTCGAGAAGAGCTGTTATCGAAAGCACCATAACGGTCAAGTACCTGGGGTAGCCGCCTGGCACCCGCTGAAAAGGGGCCGGGAGCCGTTGCCCCGGTGGCAACAAAACAGCCCTGGAGGGGCCTGCAGGGAGCAGAATTACGCCCTCCAGGGCTGTGGTGGCAGTCTACAACGCGCCGCCTCACCTGTCCTGCAGCTCCGCGTCGAGCTGTGCGCTGACCTCTTGCCAGTCGGCCTCCGCCGTCGTGGGGTGAACGCGGTACAGGTGGGAGTAGGCCAGCCGCGCGGCCAACGCGGCGTCACGGGCCACCGGGGCCAAGACGCCGACCAATCGCCGTTCCTGCCGCCGCAATTGCTCCATGACCACCTGCTGCACCGCCGTGGTGAAGGCTGGGAGCGCCCGGTCCTCCAGCCGCCCTGCCGTGTGGGTGGTCAGACCCGCTGCCAGCAACTCCTCGGCCACCTCGGAGTACTTCCTGCCCTGCCGGCGGGCCTCCGCTTGCAGGGCTTCCGTCGTGCCCGCGGTAAGCCACAGCTTGACCGCTTTCGTGCTCATACCCCCCTCCCCTCTCTCCCAGCCTGTGCCGCGTTCACCAGACCACCATTAAGCATCACCCTGGATGTAAAAGGCACCAGTACCGGTACCGGTATCGGTCCATGCCCGTGGTGCCGGTGAGGTCCCGGCGTCTTCTCTGGCAAAAAGGGCGCCGGGACCGGTATGGTGCCGGCCTTTATCCTGCCTCGCTTCCCTCAGGGAGCGTTGCGTGCCCTCCGCTGCCCACAAAGCGGTCCTTATTAATCTGGCCTTGCCTCCGCGCTCCCCTTTCTCTCCGCCCGGGGCGCGGTGATCCCCGGGGCTGCTCCGAAGCGCCCCTGTGTGACCGTGTGCTAGGCGGCGGGCGTTTCTGGGGCGGCCTGTCGTGGGGCCTGGGCAGGGGTGGTGAACAGGCACGCGGCCCCCGCTGCCTGATTGGCGACAACCCCCAGAGCGTGCGCGAAGTCACTCAGGCGGCAAAGCTCCCCCTCGTCGTCACTGACCTCGGCGGCAAACAGGCCCCCGATGGCGTCGGTCATGCAACGCAGGAGGATCCGCAGGTCCGCGTGGCTCATCTCCAGGTGGGCCGTTGTGCAGGCGTCACCCTGGGTTAGCGCCCGGGCATGCAGCGCCAGTTGGGTGTCAATCTGGCCCGCGGCTTCTAGCCTGAGCAGCGTGTAGTAGGCCGCCGTGGGCTCCTGGGTCAAAAGGACGTCCAGGGCCTGGCGTAGGCCCTCCTGGTGGCGCTGCGTAGCGATGGTCTTCCGTGGCGTCGTGGTCATGAGCGGGTCTCCTCTAGCGTGCTAGACGTGGTGGCGGCGGTATGCGACGGGGTGAGCGGCTCGCCGTCCCCGGGGTTGTTGCAGGTACCGGCGGCGATTGCGCAAGCGCTCAGACCTGAGCGCTCGCCCGTAGCGCGTGTGGTCATGGCGACCATGGGCAGTCCTCTCCTCGTACGATAGAGGGAGCAGGCCCCGGGGCGTTTTCTTCTACTTGTCGCCCCGGGGCCTGCTCGTCGGTGTGCTAGGCGGTGGCAGGGGGCGCGGCCGCGGTGCCCTGGTCGGCGTGGCCCGCCTGGGAGCGCTGGTCCGGGGAGGTGTACAGCGTCTCGCTCCCGGCGTGCAGGCGCTCCAACATCGGGTCGAGCAGCGCCTCGCTGAAGTAGTGCAGCGCGGCGGCGGCGATGGCCACCCGGTTGACGGCCCGGGCCGTGTGCCAGGGCTGATCACGCGTATACTGCCGGTGAACGTGCTCGCACAACGCGGCCAGGACCTCGCAGGCCTGCGTCACGTCGTTAAACTCCAGGGTAAGAGACTCCCTCTCGTCTCGGGTGCGTGTCGGGGCGACGGCGGGGCCGGGCGCGGCCAGTGCGGCGGTGTCTGGGGTCGTGGTGGTCATGAGTGGGCCTTTTGTACCCGGTTGGCCGGCGTGTCGTCCTCATCATCGTCCCAGTAGCGGGCATCATTGCAGACATGATCGGCAATGGCGGCTAGCGCCTCTGAGGAGTTCCGCAGTTCGGACCATGACTGAGCCTCGTTGGCCCCGTTGGTGGTGGACATCATCTCATCGGCAAGCCGTGCAATGCCCATGCTGAGGACATACGCCGCCTTAAACAGCTCGTCAAAGGTGATGGGCCGGGTGTACTTGCCGGGATTGGGGGTGTAAGCCCAAACCCTAGAAAATTCCGCCTCCCCTTGGTGGGTCAGATGGGTTGCTTCTTCCGACCGCTCGATGCTCCATCTTACGCCTGACAGCACCCCATGAGGCAGTCCCTCCCTGGTGGCGCATCGGCGGGCTGGTCACGTGCGGCATAAACGCTCACAGCAAGTTGCTGCCAGGACGGTAGAACGGGCGTTTGCCTGGCGCACCGGGACTTTCCGCTTTTCGATGGGTGGCACAGCGCGGTTCGGTGCGTGGATCCCACCTGACTGCCCCTTAGACGGCCGCCGATCTTTCCGATTATCGGCTGAAATAGGGAAAGTTTGCCAGGTCGCCAGCACATTGCAGGGAGCATGCCATCGTGACCAGGCTCAATTTGGCGTGACAGAATTTTCTGGGGTTTGGGCGTACACCCCCGGGATTGGGAGCGGTGGGGATGACTGTCCCCTCTGGACAGGTGGCCATGGTGATCTCCTCATAGGTGGTGGCTGAAAAGCGTACTCAGTACGCTTATGTAAAAGGGGTAGCCTGGGTGGTCGGCACATCGCTATTCAATAGCGATTTGAGCATCGCCGTTGCGTAGCCGCTCCTGCTGGGAGCAAATGCGCATTGGCTGCGCATTTGCTCCCAGGGTGGTTAGAACGGGACGCAGGTGGCGCAGTGTTCGGTGTTGGTGGTGGGCTCACCACAGGGGCAGAGCGTGGTCCTGCCCGGGCGCACGCTGTCAGCAGCCACGGCCAGGCGCTCCCCCCAGCCGGCGGGGTCCTCGGCCAGCGCCGCCTGCTCGTAATCGTGGCAGTACGCTTTGAGATCCTCGGCGAGGCGGCGTACAGCGGCCACGTGGAGGGCGTGATCGTCGCCAGGGCGTGTACCCTTGCCCTTGCTGCCCCGGCCGAGCCCCAGGACCACCTCACAGGCGCCCAGTGGCGCGCCAGGGGCCACATGGACGGAGAGGCGGATATCACTGGGCCGGGGCGCGGTGGAGACCCGCAGGGGCCTGCTAGGAGGCGCCGTGAGGCCTGGCACGCCACGTGTATTGTGTAGTGTGTTCAAGGTTTCTTCCTTCCTTCCCAAACGGGGCCGGGTGACACCTGTGGACGTGTCACCCGGCCCTACGTCTTTCTCAGGCCGCGAATAGCTCAGCGAATGCCGGCAGGGCGGGAATAAAGGCAGGCGCCGGGGCTGCCTGGGAACGGAAGTCAAAGGTGGGCACCGGCAGGGCGGCGAACTCGGCGGCCAGGCCTGCCCAGTCCAGAGCATGGACAGCGGGGGCCACTGCCGCCACTTCTTGGGTGACGGCGCGGGTGGCCAGATAGGCCAGGCGGTGGGCGTGATACTGGCGGGTGATGTAGAGGTGCTTGCAGACGCCGCCCAGGCGCTTGACGCCCTTGAAGGCGCGCTGTCCGCTCTCGCACTCACACGTGCCCCGGAGCACGTCCACGGCGTAAAGCAGGTACGTGTAGCGCTCGCTCTGGACGGTGTACAGGCCGCGCTCGGCGTCGAGGATGCGCACGTGTGGTTTGTAGGCGCGTGTGGTGGGCTTCCGTGTCGCGGTGGCCGTTTGCTGTGCTACCATGATTCCAGACCTCCTAAGGTCGGCCGGTTCCCTCTTCTTTCAGGCTGGGGGAGCCGGCTTTTCTGTGTGGGAGCCGTTTGCTCCTCACTCCTATATTATATGCTCTTATCAGCACATTGTCAAGCATTTGATGTACGTCATTCTGCCGGGAGATTGCCCTGTGGGCACACCGGTTGCCTGCTGATAGCGGCTATGTTAACCTGTGTCTATGGATACCGATGAGACGAGCATGAGCACTGAGGAGCGGGTGCGCCTTCTCGACCAGCTACCGCCCAGCACGCCACTCACGCTGGAGCGCGCGGCCCAGCTCGCCGGCTATCGCAGCGTGAGTGCTCTGAGGCAGGCAGCACGTGAAGGCCGGCTGCGCGTCACCAGACACAGTCCGCGCTCTGTGGTGACCACGGCCGGCGATCTGCGCGAGTTCCTGAGCAGGCTCCAACAGCGGGGACACGCGCGGGGGCAGCCGCGCAAGGGACAGGACGCCGGCGACAAGGCTGGAGAGTAAGCAAACGATGAGGCTCTACTACTACGCGTCAGGGGATGAGGCAACAGCCATTCTGGAACGAGGCTTTCGGGATACGGCCTACCATCTGGACATGTTGGACCCTACAATAGAAACCCCCGCCGTCCTCCTCTTTGAGGATGCCCCGAAGAAATCAGACGTCCTGGTCGGGGCTGTGCTGGAGGTGACGCTCTGCCTGCCAGAAGAGGAACTGAGCCGCCTGGCACGGAAAGCAGAGCGCTACGGGCGCCGTGAGTGGTTTGTGCCGGCTGCCCTCCTGGGCGCGCACGGTGCCCCACGCATCATTGCCTTGGGGGAGCGAAAGTGGGAGGAGCGGCACGCCGGGAGCATCATCGTCGACCCCGAGTTTGCCGCACTCATCCCTCCTCTGAGTGATGAAGAGGATAGCGCGCTAGGGCACAGTATCAGCAGGTATGGGTGCCGCGACGCCCTGGTCGTCTGGCCCACTCCAGAGGGCGATATCCTCCTTGATGGGCACAACCGCTATCGCCACTGCGCGTTCAACAAGACGCCGTTCGCCGTGGTGGCAGCGCCGTATGTGCGGACACGTGACGACGCTATCGGGTGGATGATTGACAACCAACTGGCCCGGCGCAACCTACCGCCCGAACACCGGGCCTTCCTGATGGGCAAGCGCTACAACCAATCGAAGGTGCGGACCGCCTTCCGCGGCAATCAGCATACAGCTGGTATCCATCACCGTGATGGAGGCCACGCCGCCGATCTTGGACCGACCGCCCAGCGCCTGGCCCAGGAGTATAAGGTGTCTGTCCCCACGATTGAGCGGGCCGGCCAGTTCGCGGCCGCCATAGAGACATTGGCTGAGAACGTGGGACCGCAGGTTGTGGGGACCCTTACGGGGAAGAGTCCGCTCTCCCGGCAGGAGGTCGTGGCTCTTGCGCAGGCTGCCCCCGCCGAGCAAGAGCGCGTGCTCTCCTTTGCCACGGATGGTGAGGTCAAAGCCGCGGCCCGGCAGATCCAGGAGCGCGAGAAGGCAGCGCGGGCACAGGTACGGGCGAACGTGGCTACTCTGGAGGAGAACGAGAGCGAGAAGAACAAGCAGGCACAGGCGCACTACGCCGCATACAAGAAAGACACCTTTCTGGGCCGCGTCATCTGGCGGGCACACAGCCTCCTGGGCGTTCCCCCCGCTGACGCGGCCGCCCTGACAATCCGCTTCGGGCTCCTTGATGCGTTCGTGCAGAACAACAAGGAAGCGGTCGATGCGCTGATTGAGTGGCTGCAAGACTACTCGCGTGCACTGGGGCGGCACCTGGGACCACAGCCGCTACTCCATCCTGAACCGCGCACGCTCCACGCGGTTCCCCTCCCACGCCAAAGTAGTGTGCCTGAGGGTGATGCGGACGAAGACGGCTCCAGCGTCAGCGAGGGCGAGGAGTAGGCCAGGCCACACGGCGCGCGGGTAGGCCGTACCGGCTGCTGATCATGGGCCATACAGGGGGGAGGAGGGGCGATGGAGAACGGGATGCAGGAGGCAGTGTGGGCAGCCGTGGGACGCGCCACGGAGCAGGCCGGCGGCACACGCGTGGCCAGCTTTCTGGGCGAGAGCTGCACCCTGCCCGATGCTGCCTGGGAGCACTTCTCCACCCCCCTCGCTGCTGAACTAGGAGCCGGCTGGGAGGTGACAGCGGGCGGGGAGGACGATCCCTTCTGCATCGTGGTGCAAAGCCCGCACCACACGTTTCTGCTGCGGAGCACCCGCGTGACGACACACGACGGCGTGACCCGCCACCTTGTCCTGGAGGAGGAGTAGGCGATGAGCACGGGCAAAGCTGACGGCGGGTTGACGACGCGCCAGGCGGCCACCTTGTTGGACGTCAGCATCAAGTCGATCCAGAATTGGGTGAGTGCAGGGCGGATCAGAGCAGAGCGCATCACGCCGCCTATGGGCCAGGCGTATCTCGTGCTGAATAAGCAAGATGTGGAGCAGGTGCGCCGAGAGCGCGGCCCACGTGACCGTGGCTAGACGCAGTAGAGGGGACATGATGGGTGGCACGGCAGACGGCGGGCAGACAGCGGGCCAGCAGGCTCCTGAGGACCTGGTGACTGTGCGTGAGGCAGCTCAGGCGGTTGGTGTCACGCCTCCCACGATGCATCGTTGGATCAGGAGCGGGAGGCTGACCGTCCAGCCTGGCCCCGGCGCGCTCCGGGTGAGCTTGGCGGCTGTGCGTGCCTTGTGCGCCCCCTTTGACCCCCAGACGCCACCAGACGCGCGCCTTGTCTACGCCGTCACCCAGGCCGTAGGAATGGGCAGAGAGCGCATCAGGGGGTGGGCGCGACGCGGCCTGCTGCCCAGTTGGCAGAGTCGGCATGGGCTACTAGTCCGTGAGGTGGATGTGCGCGCCGTGGCCCACCGGCAGGGACTGCTCCCTCCTAATGCCGAGGCCGAGGAGTAGCGCGATGAGTGTGAACGACAGCCCCCAGGAAGTTCCCGAGGATCTGGTGAGCGTGCGTGAAGCGGCACAGGCGGCGGGTGTCATGCCCAGCATGGTGTATAGCTGGATAAAGAGCGGGCGGCTCTCCGTCCAGCCTGGCGCCAGGGTGCGCCTCGTGAGCCAGGCAGCCGTTCGGGCACTGGTGGCCCCTCGGGTAAGCCAGGCAGCCGTTCGGGCACTGGTGGCCCCTCCTGACCCCCATGCCCCCGCTGATGCCGTGGCCATCTATAAAGCCTTGCGGCTCACGGACGTCACCAGAAGCACCGTTGTGGCATGGGTGAAGCAGGGCCGGCTCCCCAGCTGGCGGGGCCGCTATGGGCCTCTGGTCCGCGTGGCCGATGTGCAGAACCTTGCTCAGCAGCGCGCCATGACGGCCGCCGCAGCAGGAGATGGCACGCCGCTGCCCGCCGACGCCCTCTCCGTTCGGGACGTCGGGCGCCTCTGTGGCGTGACCAAGGGCCGTCTCTACCTGTGGATCAGGCAGGGCCTGCTGCCCGCTTGGCTGGTGCCCGGGAGTGGGCAGCGCGTCCGCGTGGCCGATGTGGTGGCCCTGGCTTCACGGGACAGTGTGAGCCCGACTCCTGGGGGTGAGAGTATCCCATGACCAGTCAGCAGCAACAGCAGCCCCCCTACGACCCGCCGCGGCTGCCCCTGCGCGTCCGCGTTGAAGTGCGGGGCCAGCTCGGCGATGGCTCATCTATCGTGGCCACGGCCTGGCGCACGCTTGAGCCCGACGAGCCCGAGTATGAGCAGGCGTACCAGGAGGCAGCGCGGGCGCATCGCATCTATGGCTGGGAGATGCCCTATGCTGACGCCGGCGAGCTCGGGGCGTAGCACATGGACGAGGGGGACACGGGGGACAGGCCGGCGATCAGGGACCCTATCACGATTGCCGAGGCCGCACGCCTCTTGGGCGTCCACCCTAATACTGTGCGCAACAGACTGAAGCAGGGAGTCTACCAGTTTGGGAGGGTCCTGACCCCCAACGGGGAGGCCTATGTGCTCTCACGCGCTGCTATTGAGGCCCACGCCCACGCCACGGGGGAGGGTCCACTACCCTCACAACACGCTGTTACCCTCCAAAACGCACAGCCAGGCACCCTCCCGGGGACCCTACAAGATACCCTACAGGGGACCCTCCAGGCTGTGATCGCCCCTCTCGTCGAGGCCCACGCCCGTGAGGTGGCCGCTAAGGACGCCACCATTGAGCGCCAGGCCGAGGAGCTGGGCGCCGCACGGGAGCGGGCACGCCAGGCCGAGGAGCGGGCCGCCCACCTGGAGCGCGCTCGAAGCCGACAGCAGCGGCCCTGGTGGCTGCGGCTACTCGGCTAGTGGACGTCAGCGACCACGACCAGGGAGGTCCCCGGGGGGTGACCTGGATACGCCGCGCTGTAAGCGAGATTCGGCGCATAGAGCACGGCTATCTGGTCCGGCATCCTGAAAGCCGGAGCTGCCCCCTGTGTGATAAAGCGCAAGCCAACCCGGGCATCTGCCCAAGGTGCCGGCATATCATCATGGAGGCGTACCGGACTCGTGATGACTGATTAGCTCAGGGCCTCGGGGGAGGCGAGCCAGGCCGCCCGTGATGCACACGGGCCTGCGTGGGCTCACGGTGGCCCCTGAGCGGCGGGGCTGGCTTCCCGGGGACAGTGCCCCTCTGTGGCCTCTGTGCCCTGTCCTGGCCCCTCTGGACTACCCTGTCGGCCTCCTGGTGCTGCCGGCGGGCGTTGGCCTCCCGGATCGCTGCCCGCCGCGTAGCGCCCTGGTCCACGCCATTCTGCAGGATGCCGTCACCGAGCCATCCCGGCGTGCTGGGCGTCTCCTCGTCTTCTGGCATCTCCCCTCCCCCCTCCTCTTGCACTCACTCGCACCAGATGCCACACTGCAGGGTAGGCCCAGTGCCCACGGCCTTGAAGATACCGTAGGCACTGACCGAAGCCCACCGCCCCGTGTGTTCTTGCTTCCTTTCTTGCACACGGGGTCCGCAATGGTGGGCTTCCCTTTGCATCTATTCTCCGTAGGGGCTACACTAGTAACCACGATGCCCGCAGGTCTCTTGCACATCGCCCTGTGGACCACGGCACAGAGCCCACCCCCGCGCCAGTCTCTCTCGGCGCCAGGTGGGCTTCCCTTTGCCCCAGCTACAGCCCGAAGCGCGTCTCCTGTGCTTCTAGCCAGGCTAGCCACACCGCTTCCGTCGCTGCCTAGGCGGCTAGACACGCGCGCCACCTGGGCCCTCCAGGCCCAGATATGCGTCCATCAGGGCCAGCTCCTCCTCGCTCAAGTTCGCCATGAGGTGGGGCCCATCCTGCACCTGCAGGGTGTACCAGCCCCTGGCGACGCGGATGGTCAGGGCATAGAGCGTGCGGTTCCCCTGCGCCCGCCGGTGGGCCACAATGGCTTCTTTCTCGGCTGTAGCGGAGGCCACCATGCTCTGGGGCAGCACCCACGCGCTGGGCGGTTGCCCCTCTACAATCACCAGAACCCGCTCGGGTTCGTACGGCCGGTGCGGCGCCCCACTGGCCAGTGTGTCCTTCTCCAGGCGAATGATCCGGTTAGCCAGTCTGTTCACGGTGAACCTCCTCCAACTTCAGCAAGCGCTCTTCAAGCTGGGCCGTCTCGTACAGCCGGCCGATCGCGCTGGCCAGGGCCGCCATGGCGGTGGCCTGCCGGGGCTCCAGGTCACCAGCATGAACCTCATCCAGCGCCGTGAACAGGGTCTCCAGCACGGGTGCCAGGCGGGAAGGCACCAGCTTGGTCAACCGCCGAGGCGTGTCCTTGTTCTGGCCGCCCTGGCGGTTGCCCTCCTTGCGCCGCGCGGCCAGCTCCGGGTCATGGGCGAAGCAGAAGCCCGAGGGGCCGGCCACGCCGCCACAGGGCTGCCCGTCACGCCGCTGGGCCTGGCAGAGCGGGCGGGGGGCATCAGCCGGCATCACAGGCCTTTCGTTCATCAGTGATAGTCGCGGATAGTCGCGGGCAAGTCGCGGGCAAGTCGCGCGTCCTACCCGCCGCCCCGGCGGCCCAGCGCGTCTTCATCGGCGAGCACCGCCCGCCCCGCGGGAGTAGCGCCCAGAAAGTGCCGCCGCCGTTCGGCCGTGCTCTCCGGCGTGGCCTGCCCCCGGCCTGCTGGCCCCGGACCCGGATCCTGGGCCGCTCGGGCTGGAGTCTCGTCAGCGGCGGCGGCGAGCACAGCTCGCCCCACTTGGGTCAGGCCCAGAAAGTGCCGCCGCCTGGCCTGGGCGTCTGTGTCGTCTGTCATGGGGCTCCCTTCTGACTGCGTATCGAAGCGCGCCGCGGGGGCGGTATAGGTGAAAGTGGCGGAGGGGCTAACCCGGGCGTCGGGGATGAAGGCGTCAGGACCTGACCCGGCGCTTGTGGAAAGCCCCTCCGCGTTAAACCTTACCGGGGACCCTGCCTCTGCCCGACCTGGGGTGCTCGGCGTGCTCACAGGGCACGGCTCCGTTCCGCCTGCGTCGGGGGCGCGTTAAACGCCGCCAGGTGCGCGCCCAGCCGGGGGGTGTAAGCCCAAACCCCAGAGAATTTTGTCAGGCCAAATCAAGCCTAGCCACGATAGCATCCAGGTCGATCAACGTCCCATCGCTGTGGAACCTGTAATGCCCGTTCAGCAGGATGTGGCGCCACGCTGCCGGCGAGATCTGCGTGATTAGCGCACGCGCTTTGGTGTTGCCGCTCGCTTCATACCGGGTGAGCAGCCGCGAGAGGATCGCCGAGTTGTAGTAGATGATCGCATTGGCGAGTAGCCGGCCGCACTGGTTGCTGATCTCGAGCTCGATGTCGGTCCGTCCGGTCAGTTCCTTCTTGCCGCCAACCTGGGCGATGGCCGAGCGGAGTTGGTGGTACGACTCGATGCGGTTTTGCGAGCGGTGCACCGTGCGCTCGAACTGCGGGTCGCGCAGGTAGCGGAGCGTGTAGATGCTGCGGATCAGCTTGTCGAACTCGAAGATCGCGCGCCGTGTGGGATTCGGCGTCGTGTAGGTACAGAGTTTGCGGATGAGCGTGCCTTGGGTCATCTCCTTCAGCCCCAGCGTGGCAACGATCCGATCGATGTTCGGCTTCTCATCGATGATCACCTGCAGGTCGATCTGGCCGGCTGGGCGAATCAGACACTTCTCGTACCGCGCCGGCGTGTCGGCGCAATAGAGTTCCTGCAATTGCTCGTCCAGGTCGGTGAAACGGGGCTCGAAGCGCCGGCCAAACCAGTGCAGGATGGCGAAGTTGGCCCTGTTGACGCTATGCATGTCGCCGGTGATCGCCGTAGGCACGATGTCCGACGTGTTCCGGTACCAGATGTCGAAGACGTAGTGCCCCTCGTACTCGTGCGCACCAATGAGGAAACTGTTGAGCGGTACATGGTTGCACAGCAGGGAGTAGGCGGACACGCCCTTGCCGCGCCCAAAGTACTTGCGCGAGTGGCGTGCCTTCACTGTCGGGCGCTCGACGCCGAACTTCTGGCCATCGACGGCGCCGTAGAGCACGCCCAGGTCGAACGAATAGAACGGGAAGATCGGTAGCGCTGCGATGGCATTGCTGATGCGGTCGTTGGCCGCCGTGAGCGAGGCCTGGCGCAGGTACTGCTGGTAGGTCGCTTCCAGCACGTGGTACAGGATGTCGCTGGTGTGCCCCATGACGTGATTGCCATGGTTCATCGCTTGGGCAAGGATCACCGCCATCAGGCTGTCGGCGTCGGCGACCTTCTTCGCGTAGCGTGGCTGCAGCGGTGTCAGGGCCGAGAGGACGTGGCACTCGTGCTCGACGAAGCGGAAGACGTCAGCAATAGCGCACAACGGCAGCTGCTCGTAGAACGCCGCTTCGCGTGCCGGATGCTGATCGACCTTGGGTTTGTGCCAGGTCAGGGTCTGCGTGTCCTTGTCGTAGGCCAAGTGCGTCAGCTTGCCCTGCTTCAGCTCACGGTTGAAGGCCAGCCACTGTGCGTGCAGCTCGTCCGTCAGCGCCGTGAGTTGGGTCTCGATCGACTGGCGCAGGAACGGGATATCCATCTGCGCGAGCACGTCGGCCTTGTTTTCGGTCGCGACCAGTTCGTCCGAGAAGCGGCGGTACTGCAGGCTGTCGTCGAGGAACAGCTCGCCCGACCGCAGCCGCTTCCTGATCTGACGGTACAGCCAGAACTCGTAGCGGTCGGCGTGCAGCCTCGTCGGCTTGCCGTCCGCGTCACTGGTCACCAGGTACGGTTGCAGCCGCTTGGGAAGCTTGACCGGGCACTCGGCCAGCGGTCGCTGCGACAGCCGCTGCGGCTTGGCGAATACGTCTTTGGTCCAGGCCAGCGCCGCAAGCCACGGGTTGTTGGGGGTCACGCTAGCGAAGTCGAGCACCCCGTACAGCGGCCGCACCTGGCGACGGACACGCTCGGCCAAACCGTCCACTGCTTCCCAGTGCCGTGCCAGCTTGCTCGCAGGCCTCCCGCTCATGCGATGGGCGGCACTCTGCAGCTGATCCTTGGGCATGATCGTGTAGGCGCGTTGGCGCACGTCGCCGAACGGTGTGGTATCGGCCACCGCATCGTCGACGTACAGCGAAAGGAGGCGCCCGACCTGCGGCGTCTCCTGCTGCCGGCGGAGCTGATCAGCCTCGAAGCCCTTTTTCGCGGCGGCGCTGCACGCATCCTCGAGCTGCTTCATGTGGTAGCCAATCGCATCGACCAGATTGTCCGTGAGCTGCCGGTAGCGCAGCCAGACGTAGCACAGCAGGTACAGATGCGTCTGCTCAGAACGGAGGCGGCGGAGGTCGTACACGGTATAGAAGGTCGCCAGGCTCGCGTAGTACAGCAGGTTTTGTTGTGAGATACCAAGTGTCGGGAGCAGTGCCTTGGCGATCGTGTAGAGCGGGTCCAGCATGGCCCGCTTCTGCCGCTCATGCACCATCTGCCGCCAGCGAAAATCCTTGGCGTCCTGGCGCAGCACAGCCAGTTCAGACAGCGTGTCGTCGCGTGCGATCAATTGTGCCAGCGCGGCCTTGGCGCTGTCATCCAGCGCGTGCTCCAGCAGCGTGCCCAGGCGGTGGCGTTCTGCAGCGAGTGCCGTGCCAATCAGTTCCTGCAGTGTGGTGTAGCCAGGGCGAACAATCGTGTGTTCCTTGAGCCAGACGATCAGTTCGGTCGCCACGAACCCAGGCGTCACATCGCGGCGCATGATCTGCGCCGCTTGCTGCACCAGCTGTGGCAGGTACTCTGCCGACCACAGCTGGTAGCCGAAGAGTTCGGCAATCAAGCCGCGCTGGGTGTAGTATTCGTGATCGGTGACCTCCTTCCGCTCGAACGCCTCGCCCCGAAAGTAGCGGCTCAGCACGAAGGCACAATCACCCTCGACCATGCTCCAGTCGAAGCGGAAGAAGGCGTGCTTGGCCTTGAAGGAGCCGATCTGGAGGACGCACGAGACTTGGGCGTGGAGACTGGGCCTGCTGGTCGACAGCGCCAGTTCGGTCTCAGACAGCGAGAGGTACTCCAGTTGCTGGCCGTCGTCGAAGTCAGGCAGCCCATACAGCGCCTCCTGTTCGACGTCCGACAGGACGCTCAGGAGCTTGTTCTTCGCCGTCACTCCGCCATGGCCTCGTGGGTGACAGGCCAACCCACCCGCGCAAGCGTCTCTAGCAGCGTGGTGCGCTTCACGCCGAAGTTGCGGCACACTGCCGCCTTCGACATGCCACCATCAAGGGCGACGAGAATGGCATCCAGCTTCTCGCCGGCAATCGCTGGCGGCCGGCCGCCGCACCGACCGCGCTGCTTGGCGGCAGCGAGACCGGCCATGACCCGTTCATGGGTGAGCGCCCGCTCGTACTGGGCGAGCGCACCGAACACCTGGAACAGGAATTCGCCTGCGGGCATCGTGGTGTCCAGCGCCTCCGTGAGCGAACGAAAGGCGACCTGGCGCTCCTGTAAGGTGGTGACGATGGTTAGCAGATGCGACAGCGAGCGGCCAAGCCGGTCGAGCTTCCAGACAACCAGCACGTCCCCAGGCTGAACGAAGTCCAGCGCTTTGGCCAAGCCGGGCCGATCGTCCTTGGCGCCAGACGCGCGGTCTTCAAATAAGTGACGCGCGTCGACACCAGCCGCCACAAGCGCATCGCGCTGCAGGTCGGTGGATTGGCGGTCGTTGTCGGTCGAGACGCGCATGTAGCCGATGAGCATGTACGAAAAACCCCTGAATCGCTCTTTCCGTATGGTACATCATGGCGGCAGGGTTTTCCGTACCGATTTCCGTGGGCTGCAGCGACCGGATAGGCGAGCGGTACTGGCCTGTCGCCAAACATCTGTTTGGCGACACCCTACCACTGGTCAACATGAAGCAGCGCGCCCACCCCAAAAAACAAGAGCGGCGTCATACCCTGGCACGTGTGGGAGCCTATGCCCGCCGCTTGACCGTATGCAGAGCCCGAAGCGAGCGCGTCAAAAAAATCTGGGGTTTGGGCTTACAACCCCCAATAGCTAGCCTTGGTGAAGGTGATGGCTGTGGAACAACGCAGACGGCGCTCCAGAGCGTTCGCCGATCTAGAGCGCCGTCTCGGCCATGCGGCCTATGCGGGACCGTGTGCCCCGACCTCGTCGTGCTTCCGGACAATGAATAACTCCCGTTGTTCGTTCGTTTCGATGCCGTTGGGGGTCTGGCACTCGACAAGGATGCGGTTCACCTGCCGCCAGTATCTGTCCAGAGCGAAGTCGGGCGGGACGGGAACGGCCTTGAGCCAAAAGAGGAGCGACTCGACATCAAGAAACCAATACCGGATATCGTACTCAGCCCGGGCGACGATGTCGCACCCTTGTGCGGCAAAGGCAGCCAGCGTTTCGTCAGTGGTCGGGTACTCCCCAGTCGGGTCGTAGCCCAAGATCGCGCAGATGTTCTGCGTATTGCGCACCCCTGGCTGCTGTGTGATAAAGAAGCCTCCCGGGCGTAACACGCGCACGATCTCGTCCACGTGCACCGCCGAGTGGCGGTTGAGCACGACGTCAAACGAGCTGTCCGGCACGTGCAGGTCGTCAGCTGGCATGACAGCAAAAGAGACTTTCCCGGCAACCTCAGGGGTGGTGTTCTCGCGCGCTACTGCGACCATGGTGGGGCTCAGATCCGTCCCCACACCACGCGCAAAAAAGGGAGCCAGCGAGAGAAAACGCTCACCCCCTCCCGTGCCGATATCGAGCACCTGACTGGACGGGCGCAGGTAGCGGCGGACCACCTCCTCGTAGTCCCACGGCTCTGGATCAGACGCTGCACGCATCTGCGCGAAGCTCCAGCCCCGCCGCTCACCCACTGTGTCCGCGATCCGTTGTAGTTGCACGAAGTCCATTGTTCCCTCCCCACGTCTGCCACAGCATGCGATGATGTGCAG
>JAABUU010002981.1_pt1 | contig 22545 bp, 16 predicted proteins | sample 5559301 | NCBI WGS metagenome assembly JAABUU01 (sample SAMN10711884, study PRJNA513360) | rock metagenome | isolation source: Antarctica rocks | place: Antarctica: Victoria Land, Richard Nunatak white | reverse complement strand
GCCCGGAACACCGTGGGCGCGGTTGTCAGGTGGTGATAGCGCAGGATCATCGCGGCCCCCCTTCCACCCGTCAGCATACCCGACCAGCCCTTATTGTGCAGCTTCTCTACTATGTGTCCCCCTATGTTGTGGCCGAGCGTGTTACGGGAACGCCTCGCCCACAACGCGGCTTGTTTTCCCTGCGCTTACGGTGGGGATGCCCTGCGCGGGAGCCTTCACCCCTTTCACGAGCAGGTAGCCGACCATCCAGATCTCCGCGATAGTGGACGGGATGATGACGAACGTGTTGATTTTCGCGCCGAAGTCGGGGACCAGGAATAGCGTGAGCATGTTTACCAGGTAGCAGACGCCCCCCACGATGAGCACGACGCCCAGCGCCTTGGGGAACATCCCCGACGTGTAGGCGAGATACCCCATCGGCAGCAGCCACAGGCCGAAGAAGATCTGCGCGATCAGGAAGCCGTAATGCTGTAGGTCGAGCAAGAGCAGGACGAGGGCATGCGACCCTGCGGCACCGAAGGCGGCCACGTAGGCACCATCGGTTGCGACGCGCACGGCGGCGAACTGGAAGACATCGTTGAGGCACATGATGGCGCTCGCGATGGCGATGAAGACCACCATTGCGCTGGCCGCGTGCTGGTTCACGTGCTTCAGCAGCCGGTAGAGGGTCAGCCCGACGAAGACAGAGACTGTCGCCTGGAGGAGGTCGGCGACGCCGCCGATGCGGACAAGGTCGGCGTTTGCCAGGACGTTCGCTGCGGTGGCGGCGGCGTCGCCCGGTGCATACACCTTGGCGAGCACATACCCGAAGGCGAAGCCACCAAAGATGGCGACGATGAGATAGAGCAGCCCGGCGATTCGTGCGAGGCGCTTGGGTGCGGACATGATTGCTCCTTCTACTGTGTGATAGCTCATGTGTGATAGCTCACGCATCGGCGTGGCCGGGTTGCAGGCGCGTGACCGAGAGCAGTGGCAGGCCCAGATCGCGCACTCTTTTGAGCACGCCATGCAGCGCGGCCTGATCGACCACCGGGCCGGTGAGCAGCGTGTCGCCGTTGTCTTCCGGCGTGATGGTCAGGCCCCCGAACCAGTCCGTCCATTGACGACCTAACTGGCCCCCGATCCTGATCTGATAGACCGGTGGTTGGCTTGGATCGGTTGTTGGGTCGCGTGTGTTCGCCATTGCCCGGCACCTCATTGCGAACGCATCGTTGCAGCTGACCGTGGCCCGCACCTGGTGGCCCAGGTGCGGGCCGTGCGATGCACGGTTCCCGGCCAGGTCGCGGATCAGGCCGTGGCGCTGCCCGCTGCGGGTGCCGTCCTCTCGGGTGTCGCCGGTGACGTGGTCCGCTCCGAGGGGGCGGGCGCTGCACTGAACCCCTTGACGATTAACCACACCCCGATGAACAGCTCCCACAGGCCGCCCGGAAGTACGGCGATCAGACCCAGATTGAACCCCAGGAGTTCCAACACCGCCCCGCCAAGATGGACCGCATAGCCGACGAGACCCCAGACGGCCACGAATCGCGGCACCAGCCTGGCCCGGTAGAACGCGGAGCACAGCAGCAGACCGGCGAGTCCGACAAAGATCATGGCGATCTGATAGGCATACTGGCTCGCCTGCATGGACACGGCGCTCAGGGCTTGCAAGGAGGCCGTATCGGCGGCTCCCGCATTCAGGTACTCGCGGCCGAGCGGGATCTGGAGGAGGAGGAAGAGGATCCACAGGCCAATAAATACGGCATCGACGATCCGGTAACCGAGGTAGCCAAAGGCGATGCGCTCGCCGTGTCGCTTCAGGACCGGGAACATCAGAATCCCGTGCGCGGCGTCCCACACGGCGGCCAGCAGCATGAGCATCGCGCCGATTGCCAGCAGCCTGCTGTTCGCAGAAACGGTGGCAAGGTGATCCGGCGCACCGACAATGGACCGGATGAGTCCATTCCCGCCTATCCCCACCACCATGCCCGCCAGGAACAGCACCCCCACGGCTCGTGCGGTCGTTCGGTAGGCATCAGGGCCAAGTCGTTCCTGTAAGGTCGCCTGCTGCTGGTTCTGCATGATTTGGCTCCTTCTCCCGTCTCAAGGTCTCACCGCTATGCGACACTTCGGCTGTTCGCGGTCATCCTGTCCCTGATCGCGGCGATGTGCGCGAGCGCCGAAGGTGTCCGGCAGCCGACGATCGCCGGGGCCTCGTGGACCAGCGCGTCGTTCTCGATCGCCGCCACCATGAACAGGGCGAAGTCCACGCGGCGCGTGACGTTGCTCGCGAGGATAGGGTCGCCCACATGGCGGCTCCACACGGGCAGACCCTGACTCGCGCCCTCTTCGAGATCGCTCCCGCGCACGACCGTCCACCGCGCGTCACTGGCGAACACCCGTCGGCACGCCGCCACCTGGTCGGCGAGGTCGGCGAAACGCGCGAGGCGCGCGAGCGGGCCGAAGGCATTCACGATCAGCTTGAGCTTCCACGAATAGACATCCTGGCCGTCGCGCGTGATGTGCCACCCGCACGAGAACACCAGCCGTGCCCCCGGCTCCGCGTGGTCGAGGATCGCCCGGGCCGTGCCCGTCGCGTACCCGTGGACCCCCCGCGGGACCAGCACGACGAGCACCCCGCCGCAGCCCGCGACCGCCCGCTCGATGACCGCTCGGTCGTCGGTTGCGCCGGGCACGATGGTGATCCGGCCCGTGAACGCGGCGAGCTTGCCGACGCTCTCCTCGCGGCACACGGCGACGACCTCGTAGCCCCGGTCCAGCGCGTGCTGGACCATGTACCGCCCGAGCTTCCCGGACGCCCCGACGATGCACACCTTCAGCGCTCCTGGAGACCCCTGCGTTCGGACGTCGCCGTCAACTGGCCGCCGGTGGAGCCGTTCGGTGTTTGTCTCCACCGTTTCTCCCCTGATCATTGGTCCGCTCCTTTGTGACTCCGCCGAGGTTGGCGACATCGGTGCCCCTCGTTCCCGTACAAGGAGCATAGCGACCGCACGGTATGCACCGATAGACACGAAAGTGTTGTCTGAGGTGTTGTTTAGGGTGTTGTGCGGGGAGCAGAACGCCGTCTTTGGTGGTAGGATCGCGTGCAGGCAGCGCTTGAAACCACGTTTGCGGGCAGATTGGTGTTGCGGTTACAGCAGGCCCAACGCGCGGGCGCGGGCTATCGCTTCGGTGCGCCGTTGGACCTGGAGTTTGCCGAAGATGTGCCGGTTGTGCCCTTTCACCGTGTCCAGGGCGAGGAAGAGTCGCCCGCTCATCTCATGATTCGAGAGGCCCTGGGCGATGAGGTGCAGCACTTCTAACTCGCGTGGGCTCAATGGCTCGGTGAGGGGCTGGGCGGGTGAGGCGGGGGGCGGCGAGGATCGGCCTTCTCGCTGCTGCGTCGCCGCGTGAAATGCCGCCAACACCGTGCTGATATAGCCCGGCTGCATCCCGCGAGCAGCCGCTGCGGACAAGAGTTGCGCCATCGGCAACCCTTCGTCGACAAAGAGTCGGATGGAGCCGCCCGGCGCGGCCAGCGACAGCGCCTCACCCAGCAGTTGCATGGCCTCGTCCTTTTCGCCAGCCGCGTGGTGCGCCACCGCCTGGAGCACCAGCACCTTGAGCCGTTCATCCGCCCAACCCCTGGCCTCCGCCTGCCGACGCACTGGCCCCAACACGGCCAGCGCTGCGGACGTGTCGCCCTGGGCGAGGTGGACCCGCGCCCGGCTGAGGGGGAGGTCATAGGTCTCGGCCAATTGCGCGGCCGCCGCCAGCCGGCCCTGGCGCAGCAACGTCAGCACCTGCGCGGCGGCGACTTCGGGGAGGCGATGGGCAAAGTTTTGCTGATGCGCGGACCGACTGGTCTGCGCCAGTAGGGCACTCGCACCGACCGCATCGCCCTGGGCCAATTTCAGGCGGGCGAGAAAGACCTCGCTGACAATGAATCGGTCGATAACCCGATCGTATTGCCGCGCCAACTGGAGGCTCTGGCGCCCGTGCCGCTCGGCGGCAGCCAGATCGTTCCATTCGTAGAGGACGCGGGCCAGACCCTGATGCGCCCCGCTGATGATCTGCAGCGGCTGATCACCGGCCAGGTGCAGGACACGCCGGTAGGTCTCGGCCGCCAGATGGAGCTGGGTTTCCGCTTCCTGCACCTGGCCCAGGCCGCCCATCGCCAGGATGGTGGTGAAGGTATCCCCGGCCGCCTGGCTGAGCGCGATGGCTGCGGTAAAGGCACGTCCAGCGGCGGCACGGTCGCCCTGGAGGAGGTGGGCATGCCCCAGTGTCCAGTTCGCGCTCGCGCGGCGCGATAGGTTGTCGGGGTGCAGGTACTCCAGAGCGCGGCGCGACTGGACCAGCATGGTTGCCGGCTGATACCGCGTGAGCGCCAACACCGCCCTGGCACCGGCGATCTGCCCGACCAGATTGCGGGTCTGGTCGGGCAGATCGCCGGTGCCCGCCAGGGCGTCCTCGGCGGCGCGGAGCTTCTCCTCCACGCCGGTCGTCTGGCCGATGACCAGCAACAACGAGCCATGCCGCCACCATAACGCGGGCCTGGCGTTCAGCACGGTCGTCGGCAGCGACCCTAGCCAGTCCACGATGGCGGTCACCACGCCACGGGAGTGCAGGGGCAGCCCCTTGCCGTCGATCAGGCGCTCGGCGCGCTCGATATCATTGGCGGCAACAGCATGGTGAAACGCTTCTGTCGCCAGGCCATCGTCTTCATACCATTGGCTGGCGCGTCTGTGTAATGCATCCGCGCCCCTCCCCGCATCCCCCGTAGGCGAGGCGGCGCTCTGGTGCAGTCGCTGTCGCAGCAAATCAGCAAAGAGATGGTGATAGCGATACCAGCGCCGCTCGTTGTCCAGGGGGACGAAGAAGAGGTTGGCGCGCTCGAGATATTCCAGGGTGGCTTGCCCGGCGGCGGCGGGGTCGCGTAGCACGGCATCGCACAGGGGGCCGCACAGGCGGTCGAGGATCGACGTGTGCAGCAAGAACGTCTGGACGCTCGCGGACTGCTGTCGCAGCACTTCTTCGACCAGATAGTCCATCACGAAATGGTGGCTACCGGTGAAACTTTGGATGAAGCGGGTGGTGTCCTGGTGTCCCTGCATCGAAATCGCGGCCAATTGCAGGCCGACAATCCAACCTTCGGTGCGGTCTTCCAATGCGGCGACGTCCGCCGCCGCGAGATTGAGGCCCATCACCGGGTTGAGGAATTCGGCGGCTTCCGAGGCGGTGAAACGCAAGTCGGCGGCGCGCAGTTCGGTCAATTGGCCCCGGGCGCGTAGCCGGGCCAGGGGGAGCGGCGGATCTTCGCGGGTGGCGATGACCAGGTGCAGCTGCGACGGCAGGTGCTCGAGCAGGAAGGTGAGGGCCCGGTCAACCGCTGGGGCATCGATCGCGTGGTAGTCGTCGAGGACGAGGACGAAAGTGTCCGGGAGGGCGGTGATTTCATTGAGCAGGGTCGTCAGCAGCGCTTCGATCGGCGGCGACTGCGGGGACTGGAGCACACCCAGCACGCCTGCCCCGATATTCGCCGCGATCGTCCGTAGCGCGACGACCAGGTAGGTCAGAAAGCGCGCGGGGTCGCCATCCCCTTCGTCCAGCGACAGCCAGGCCACCTGCCGACCGCAATCGGCGACCCAGGCGCTGACCAGCGTGGTCTTACCGGCACCGGCGGGGGCGGAGATGAGGGTCAGTTTGCGGTGCAGACCCGCGTTCAGCCGCGCGATCAGGTGAGGGCGGGGGACCACCTTGGGCCGAGGCGGGGGGGCATACAGTTTGGTGACCAAGACCGGCGTAGACATCGTGAGGTCGCCTCACTTCCGGGGCTCTCCCGCACTTTCGATGCTTAATCGTTGAGCGAGACGAAAAGCGTGCCGGAGCGACCCAGAAACGGGATCAGGCGCGGCCATCTGGCAATCATCAGTCACTCATTTGGGCCGATATGCCAGCGGCAAAACCTTAAGCATCGAAAGTGCGGGAGAGCCACTTCCCTGGACAGGTGACGGCCAGGCGGCGGATCGGCGCAACCACAACGCCGCCTCGAAAGCGACAGGAGGCAAGTGCCGAGTGGCGACGCTGGTGCATGATGAAGCGCTTGCTATTGCCTGTCTCCCCTAGCTGCGTTGCACGAATACGCGTCGGGTTGGCCGACCCCGTCCCCACCCTCCCCGCGTCGGGGAGGGTCGCCGCCGCAGCGGCGGGGAGCGGTCCGTCCCTCACACCATACCCCACACGTTATTGCGAAACGGACCACTTAGACATCAGATGCAATCGCTCTGGTGGCGTAGCCCGATAGGACACAACCGTCTCGTTGGGGCGAACGCCCGGAGATAGGTCGGGCGCTAATGGTGATCGCCGGAGGCGACCGACTCGCGCCCCTGCTCGCGCTCTTCGCGCGCTTGCCGACCCCCCGCACTTGGCGGTGGATCGCTGTCCACCGTCTCGGCCACGGCGGTCGCCGCATGCCGCGTGTCCCGCCGTTTCAGCAGCCGGCGCACCAGCAACACGATGGCGACGATCACGACGATCGCCAGGACACTCCAGCGCCCCGCGCGCTCGAATGTCTGCGCCCCTTCCTGCCAGCGATCGCCGAGCGCACGACCGAGGTGGACCCAGAAATAGGACCAGACGAGCGATACCCCGATGACCGAGACGAGCACCACCTTGTACGAGACGTTCAAGACACCGGCGACGATCGTGGTGGCGATGCGGAGGCCCGGCGTCAGACGCGCGATCGGGATCGAGATCGGCCCCCACTTCGCCACCACCCGCTCGGCCTGGTTAAGGCGTTCCTCGGTGACGTGGATGAGCCGCCCGAAGCGATGGATCAGCGGGCGACCACCGCGCCGGGCGATGAGGTAGAGCAAGGCGGAGCCGCAGGTCGCCCCCAACGTCGCCACCAGCCCGGCGAGATTCGCATCGAGCCGCCCCTGATAGGCGAGGTAGCCGACGTACATCAGCGCCACCTCGTTCGGCAACGGCAGCGGCAACCCTGCTTCTTCGACGAACATCAGGACGAAGATCGCCAGATAGCCATAGTCGGTCAGGAAACGTTCGAGGAGATTGGCGAGATCTTGCAGCATCGCTCATCCTTACATGCGGTTGCAGCATACGAACGATCCGTCGCAACGCCTTCGATATCCCTTGGCACCGACAACAGGCACGCTACACCCTTAAGGTGCCGACAACAGGCACTTTTGCATCCGCTGACGGGATCAGGGTCAGTATAACAGGGGGTATGGGTATCCTCCGCCCCTGTCCGATAGGACAGCCCGCCACCCCGCCCGGATGGGCGGCATCCGGTGTGCGCGCTATTCGCTATACTGGTGCTAATACGTAACGGCGACGCGATCGGCTACATAGATCGGCTATATAGTCGATCGCGGGATGGCGCAGGGTAGCGCGCGATGTTCGCGGGATCGCGGCGAGATCGGCGTAGGCGATGGGTGACGTGATGCGATGGTGACGATCGGTGAGCAGCTCCAGCTGAGCCGCCGTCTGGGTGCGGCGATCGGCGCGCAACGAACGATCTTGCTCGGGACCTGGCTCCGCACCCTGCGCGACATCCCGCGCGACTTCCACGGCAAGCAACCCGAAGCTCACCTTGAAGAATTCGCCCCCACCACCCTCGATGCCCTGATCGAATTCCTCAATCGCGGCGACCGCAAGGCGACCAGACGCCTCGCCACCTCCTGGGCCAATCGGCAGGACGGCCTCGGCGTCGGTCTCGGCGAGAGCATCCGCGCGATCCTCTCCTTCGGCCCCGCCGCCGCCCCCACCCTGCGCCGCCTCGGGCTAGAGCGCGGGCAGGCGCTGATCGAAGGCTTCCTGGCGCTGCTCGCCGAGGAACTGAGCCGTGCCTACACCGCCAAACTGAAGCGCGCGCTGCACGCCCGCTCGCAGGCGATGGGCGCGGCGGAGGAGCGGCTGCTCAGCCTGCAAATGGTGGCGGGTGCGGTGGCGCAGGAGCGCGACGAGACGCTGACGCTCGACCTGATCGCCCGCCAGGTGGTGAAACTGATCGACGCCGACGCCGCCGCCATCTACCTCCCCGACGAGGCGGGCGAGTTCCTGCGCCCGGCCCTCTGTGTCACGCGCGACGGCTCCCCATACGATCCCCCCGCGATGGCGATCAGCGATACCACCGTGGGACACGTCTACCGCAGCGGCCACCTCCTCGTGGCCGGTGACACCACGACGGCCCCGCAGCGCGAAAGCGCCGCCAGCATCATGGCCCCGCTCCGGGCGCGCGAAGGGGTGGTGGGGGTGCTGGGCGTCGAGAAGCTTGATGGCAGCACCTTCGTCCCCGCCGATGTCGAACTCCTCGGCCTCTTCGCCGATCAGGCGGCGATCGCGCTCGAGAACGCCCGCCTCTTCCGCGAGACAACCCGCCGCACCGAGGAACTCTCCACCCTCTACCGGATCGGGGCGGTGGCGAGCCGCTCGCTCGACATCAACCGCATCCTCGATGACGCCCTGGACAGCACGCTCGATGCGCTCGATCTAGAGACCGGCACGATCTACCTCCTCGACCGCGACTGCCTGAACCTGGAGTTGCACAGCCAGCGCGGTCTCCTGCCCGGCCCTGGCGATCGCCCCGCCCCGCCCACGATCCGTCTCGGCGCTGGCCCGATCGGCACGGTGGCACTGCGCGGGGAGCCGCTGATCCTCGAAGATGCCCGGGCGATGCCGCAGTTGCTCGATGGCTTCCCGATCGATCCGGGCAACGACGCGGAGGTACGCTATCTCGGTATCCCGTTGCGCGCGAAGGATCGCATCCTGGGGGTGCTGAACGTCCTCGGCACCGCGACCGAGGCACGCCGCGAGCGCGAGCGCGACCTCGCGCTGATCGGCTCGATCGGCGATCAGATCGGCGTGGCGATCGACAATGCCCAACTGCTGATGGGGCGTGAGGAACGTCTCTCGCAGCTGACCAACCTCAACGATCTCCTGCGCGCGCTCGCCGCGATCCTCGATGTGGAGAGCCTGCACGAGGCGATCTATCTCGGCTGCTCGCGCCTCTTCGATACCAGCACCTTCTACATCGCCCTCAGCGATCCAAGCACGGGCGCGCTGATCGCGCGACGCTGGTACGCCGATGGCGCACGGCTCATCGAACGCGAGGGGTTGCCGCTCGTCCACGGTCTCTCGCCGCTGGTGGTGGCGGAGGGACGTCCGATCCTCACCGACGATTATTGGGCCGAGTGCCGCCAGCGCGGGGTGCAGGGTTCGCCACGCTTCGTCAGTGGCGCGCTCTCCTGGCTCGGCGTGCCGATGACGATCGGCGGCAAGCACCTGGGGGTGATCGCCCTCGCCAGCCCCAATGTCTGCTACACGGTGGAGGATGCGACGCTGCTGAGCGCGATCGCCAGCGGCTGCGCGGTGGCGATCGAGAATGCGCGCGCCTATGCCGGCGAACAACGCCGCGTGGAGCAGTTGCGCGCCCTCAACGAGATCAGCCGCACCCTCGTCTCGATCCGCGAGGTCGAACACCTCCTGCCGCAGGTGGCGGGGACGATGCGCGACCGCTTCGACTACAACCACGTCAGCATCCTCCTCTACGACCCGGAATGCGATGATCTCGTCTTGCAGGCGCAGGCGAATCGGGGCGACGGTCCCTCAGATATCGGGCTGCGGATCCCGATCGGGGCGCACATCGTCGGCATCGCCGCCGCGACACGTCGCCCGTTGCTGGTCAACGATGTCGCGCAGGATCCGCACTTCCTCCGCACCGCCTCGGTCTCCGACAGCCGCGCGGAGGTCGCGGTGCCGATCGTCCTCGGCAACCGCCTCCTCGGCGTCGTGGATGTGGAGAGCGCCCGGATCGGCGCCTTCGATGGCGACGACGTGGCGACCCTCCAGACCCTGGCCGACGGCCTGGCGGTCGGGATCGAGAATGCCCGGCTCTTCGAGGCCGAGCGCCGCCGCCGCCAGGAATTGACGAGTATCCTCGACGTGACGACCGCGTCCACCTCCTCGCTCCTCCTCGATGAGGTGCTGGAGATCGTGGCGCGCGGCCTCTCCAGCGCGGTGGATAATCTCCCCTGCGGCGTCTACCTCCTCGACGACACGCAGGAGCGGCTGATCCCGCGCGCCGGGGTCGGCCTCAACGGTGGCGCGCTGGACGGCCTCGCGGGCGAACTGGCGATCACCGTCGCGGACGAGCCCTTCCTGCAAGAGGTGATGGCGAGCGGCCACGCCCAGATGACGAGCCAGGTCGAGCAGGTAGCGCGGATGAACAAGGCACTGGTGCGCGCCCTCGGCCTGCGCTCGCTCCTGGCGGTGCCGCTGATCGCCAAGGGGCGCACCCTCGGTGTGGCGATCGTCGCCGCGATCCGCGCGCAATATCGCTTCACCCGCGCGCAGGCCCGCCTGGTCGAGGCGATCGCCGATACCGCCGCCCTCGCGGTCGAGAACGCCCGCCTCTACGCCAGCAGCCGCGAATTGGCGACGGCGGAGGAGCGCAACCGCCTGGCACGCGAGATCCATGACACCCTGGCGCAGGGGCTGACCGCCGTCACCTTGCAACTCGAAGTGGCCGACACCCTGCTCGAAGAGCCGCAGCGCCAGGACGAAGCGCGCGAGAAGGTTCGGCGTGGCCTGGAACTGACCCGCGCCAACCTGGAGGAGGCCCGCCGCTCGGTGATGGATCTGCGCGCCGCGCCGCTGCAAGACCAGACGCTGCCGGAAGCGCTCGATCTGCTGTTGAGCGAGATGGCCCGCGAGCATCGGATCGAGGGCTCGTTCCGCGTCCACGGCGTCGAGGGGCGTCTGCCCTCCCACCTGGAGGCCGGTTTCTACCGGATTGTGCAAGAGTTGCTCAGCAATATCGGCAAGCACGCCCGCGCCACGCAGATCGATATGACCCTGAAGCGCGGGAACGGTGCGCTGATCCTCGCGGTCACCGACGATGGCGTTGGCTTCGACCCGAGCGCACAGCGCGCCGGCGGCGTCGATGGCGGCTTCGGGCTGGTCGGCTTGCGCGAGCGGGTGGCGCTGCTAGGGGGGCGACTCCATCTCGATAGCGCCCCGGACGAGGGGACGAGCGTGCGCGTGACTGTGCCTTTCCACGGCACGGAGCGCGCCATCCCTGCGGTGCCGGAGGCGCCGCGTCCCGCGAGCGGAGCGTGAGCGCCGCCGCGTGGCGTATACTGTGGGCCGACCAAGTGAATAATCGCGCGGGGCGCGGCGATCGGCACGGACCGTCGGCCCCTTCCCGCGTTCAGGTGGTGGGACCATGATTCGTATCCTGGTAGTCGACGATCACCCGGTCGTGCGCGCAGGGCTGGTGATGATGCTCGGCACGCAGACCGATATGGAGGTCGTCGGCGAGGCCGGCGACGGGCAAGAGGCGGTGACGCAGGTCACGGCGCTGCATCCCGATGTCGTGCTGATGGATCTGGAGATGCCGGGACTCAATGGGGTCCAGGCGATCCAGCGGATCATCGCCGCGACCACCGAGACCCGCATCCTCGTCCTCACCGCCTACGATACCGACGAGCGGATCCTGCAAGCGGTGCAGGCGGGCGCGCGTGGCTACTTGCTGAAGGGTGTGCCGCGCGACGAGATCTTCAATGCGGTGCGCGTGGTCAATAGCGGCGGCTCGCTCCTCCAGCCCGCCGTGGCGACGAAGCTGCTGAACCGTGTCGGCGATCTGCTGCGCGGCGACCGCGAGGAGACGCTGACGGAGCGCGAGATGCAGGTGTTATCGCTGATGGCGAAGGGTTATCGCAACAAAGAGATCGCCCGCGACCTCTTCATCACCGAGCGCACGGTGAAGTTCCACGCCAATATCCTCTTCCAGAAGCTGAACGTGGATAGTCGCACCGAGGCGGTCAGCCAGGCGCTGCAACGCGGGATTATCAAGCTCTGAGGGCTGCGTCCTGGGCAGTGATCCCGAGCAGAACAAAACGCGAAAGGGGCCACCTGCGAGCGTGTAGGCGGCCCTTCATATCCGTCGTGTCAGCTACTCGGCAAGTGCGCGCGCTGGTGTTGCGGCGCGCTCATTTGCCTCGCGCTCGAAGAGGAGGCAGAGCGCGTCCTTCTGCGGATCGGTCGGGTGTCGCCAGAGGGTCGTTCCATTGGCATAGAAGCCGCAGGCGAGGGCGAGCCGCTGCGAGGCCGCGTTGTCCCGATCGGTCAGCAGATGGAGCCGTCGCAATCCAAACGGCCCGAGCGCCCAGTCGCAGAGCGCGCCGACCGCCGTGCGGGCCAACCCGCGCCCGCGACCTGCCGCCGCGAGCCAATAGCCGACCTCCGCATCGGCCCGTTCCGGGAAGATGTGCAGCAGGCTCGCGGTCCCCAGGAAGGACTCCCCGGCGTCCTCTTCCTCGACGATCGCGAAGCGCGCGGCGGTGCCCGCTGCCCACCCCGTCGCCGCGTCCGCGATCAAGGCGCGCGCTGCCTCCATTGTGAACGGCCAGGGAATCGAGGTGTAGCGCCCGATCGCCTCATCCTGCCCGGCGGCGTGCAACGCTGGGGCATCGGCGGGGACGAGCGGGCGCAGGATTAACGCGCCCGCTCGAATGGTTGGCTGCGACCCCATCATCAATCCCCCTCGGCGCGTACGATCGCTCAGCGTGCTATCGTGTCCGCCATCACCTTCTGATCATCGGCCCGCGTGCCGTACACCATAAAAAGCGAATGGGCGCGACCACAATTCATGCGGACGCGCCCGAATCGCCGAGAGAGAGCACGATCGGCAACGTCGCTGTGCGCTATCCCCGCTCAGTGCCGGAAGTGCCGCACCCCGGTGAAGACCATCGCGATCCCTGCGGCGTCGGCGGCGGCGATGCAGATGTCATCGCGCACGGAGCCACCCGGCTGGGCGATCGCGACCACCCCGGCGGCGGCGGCGGCCTCGATCCCGTCCGGGAAGGGGAAGTACGCATCGGAGGCGAGGACCGCGCCCCGCGCGCCCTCTCCCGCACGCGCCGCCGCCAACCCCACCGAGGTGACGCGGTTCGGCTGCCCCGCGCCCATGCCGCGCAGGGTGTTGTCCCCCGCGATCACGATCGCGTTCGACTTGACATGCTTCACCGCGCGCCAGGCGAACGCCAGATCGGCGAGCTGCGCGGCGGTCGGGGCGACCCTGGTGACGACGCGCCAGCTCGCCGGATCCTCGTCCAGATCGTTCGGCGTCTGCACCAGCAGCCCGCCGCGCACCTGCCGCACCTCCAGGCGATCCTCGGGGCGGGCGGAGGTTTCCGGTGTGCCGCAGGCGAGGAGGCGCAGATTGCGCTTCTTCTGGAGAATCGCCAGCGCGCCGGGCGTGAAGTCGGGCGCGAGGACGATGTCGTAGTGCGTCTTGGCGATCTCCGTGGCGGTCGCCTCGTCGATCGGACGATTCGCCGCGACGATCCCGCCGAAGGCCGAGACCGGATCGCCGCTGAGCGCGCGCCGGTACGCCTCCGCCAGATCGTCATGCGTCGCCAGCCCGCACGGCAGGGTGTGCTTGACGATCGCCACGCACGGCCCGGCGAAGTCGGTCGCCGCGCCCCAGGCCGCATCGGCATCCATGATGTTGTTGTAGGAGAGCTCCTTGCCGTGTAGTTGCCGCGCGGTCACCAGCCCGGCGGGTGCCACGCCGGGCGCGGGGACGCGGTAGAAGGCGGCGCGCTGGTGCGGATTCTCGCCGTAGCGCATCCCCTGGATCTTCTCCAGCCCGATCGACAGCTCGCGCGGGAAGAGTTCGTCGTCCGCGCTCAGCTCGAGGTCGGCGCGGAGGTAGCGCGCGATCAGTGCATCGTAGGCCGAGACGTGGGCGAAGGCGCGCGCCGCCAGCCGCCGTCGCCAGGCCAGCGGCACCGCGCCCGCGCGCAGCAACTCGACGGTCGGGGCGTAATCGGCGGGATCGGTCAGGATCAGCACGTCGGGGAAGTTCTTGGCGGCGGCGCGGGTGAGGGTCGGACCGCCGATGTCGATCTGCTCCAACGCCTCCGCGAGCGCGATCTGCGGACCGGCGATCGTCCGCGCGAAGGGGTAGAGGTTGGAGACGACCATGTCGATCGGGCCGAAGCCGTGCTCGGCGAGGGTCGCCAGGTGCTCGGGGCGATCGCGTCGCGCCAGGATGCCGCCGTGGACCGCCGGGTGGAGGGTTTTGACCCGCCCATCGAGCATCTCCGGGAAGCCGGTCAGCGCCTCGATGCCCTGCACCGCCACGCCGCCCTCGCGCAGGGCGCGCTCGGTATTGCCGGTGGAGAAGAGTTCCCAGCCGAGCGCCGCCAGATCGCGCCCGAGATCGACGACGCCCGTCTTGTCCGATACGCTGAGCAGCGCCCGCATGCTCGCCTACTCCTCCCGCTGCAACGCCGCGCCGCTCACCGTCGAGCGACCGAATAAGCGGCGAGTATAGCAGACGCCCAAAAGCGCACCGTCCGATTAGCCGCTCGTGACTACTGTCGTGGCGGTCGTGGCCGCGCCGTCCTGGGCGGCGCGGATTGGGAGATACCGGCCGAGGGCGGTCAGTAGCTCGAGTTCCGGCAGCTGCGCCGCCTCGACGGAGATCGCCGCGACCGCTTCTTGCCGGACGAAACCACCTTCCTCCCCGGTGGTGGCCGATTCACGTGGGGGCGTAGGGGCGGTGCCGTTCCCTTCGCAGCACGTACGTTCGGGTGCTACACTTCGAGTATGGAAGAGTACGTCGGGGAACTGCCGCCAACCGCACGCCCGCACGACGCGGCGACGCCCCCCGCGCCGTTGCGCGAGGCACTGCCCTACGCCGAGGTCGCGATCAACGGCACCTATGGCGGCGATCGGCGGATCACCCTCACCTACGAGATCCCGGCACGGCTACGCGGGCGGATCGACCGCGGCCAACTGATCTGGGCACCGCTGAAGCAGAAGCTCGTCCTCGGCGTGATCGTCGCCACCCACGAGCAGGAGCCGGACTTCGCCGCCCGCCCGATCCATGCCCCTGTCGAGCCCGAATTTCGCCTCAGCCCGCACCAACTGGCGCTCGCGGCGTGGATGGCGGAGCGCTATTGCTGCTCCCTCTTCGAGGCCGCCCTGCCGATGCTCCCCCCCGGCGCGTCGCGGCGCAGCGTCGTCCACCTCGTCACCACCGGTGCTCCTCCGCCACTCAGCGGCCTCTCGCCGAAGGCGCGGCGACTCCTCGGCTTCCTCGAAGAGCGCGGCGAGACGAGCCTGACCGCCGTGCAGGAGGCGTTCGGCAGCAGCCTCGTCACGGTGGTGCAGCACCTCGAGCGCCTCGGCCTGATCGAGCGGGTGGCCCGCGTCATCCACGACGTGCCCCAGGCGCGCGAGGAGCGCTGGGTCCGCATCCTCCCCGCCGCCCTCGGCACGGAAGAGCCGACCGCGCTCGTCGGCCCGCGCTCCCCGCGCCAGGCGGCGGTCCTGGCGCTGTTACGCCGACAGGCCCGGATCGGGAAGCAGGAAGTACGAAGTACGAAGTACGAAGAAGGGAGCGCGGCGAGGCCGGGCGCCGGGGATGCCCCGTTGCCGGAGGTCGCGGCGGTCGCGCCGCTGCCGCTCGGTGATGTCTACCGGCTGACCGAGGCGAACCGCGCGATCCTCCGCAGCCTCGAAGAGAAAGGCTTCATCGAGGTCTTCGGCGCACCGGGGCGGACCGAGCCGAAAGCCCTCCGCCCGCGCCGTTACGAGTCGCCGCCGCCGCTGACGGCGGAGCAGGGGGCGGTCTGGGAGACGGTGGCGCGGTCGCTGGTCGCGCGGCGCTTCGCCCCGTTCCTCCTGCATGGCGTCACCGGTTCCGGCAAGACGGAGATCTATCTCCGCGCCGCCGGGGCGACCGCGCGCGGGGGGCGGCAGACACTGGTGCTGGTGCCGGAGATCGCGCTAACCTCGCAGATCGTGGCCCGCTTCGCCAACCGTTTCCCCGGCAAGGTGGCGATCCTCCACTCGGGGTTGAAGGACGCCGAGCGCTACGCCCAGTGGGAGTTGGTGCGGCGGGGCGAGCGCCCGATCGTGATCGGCCCGCGCTCGGCCCTCTTCGCGCCCGCGCCCGACATCGGCCTGATCATCCTGGACGAGGAGCACGAATCGTCCTACAAGCAGGCCACGCCCGACCCCCGCTACGACGCCCGCACCGTCGCGGAGGAATTGGCACGCCTGAACGCGGCCACCCTGATCCTCGGCTCCGCCACCCCCGACATCAGCACCCGCTGGCGCGCGGAGCAGGGGCAGATCGGGCTGCTGGAACTGCACGGGCGCGTCGGCCCGGCGACCGGCGGCGGGCGCGGGGCGATCCCGCTGGAATTGCCGGGCGTGGTGGCGGTGGACATGCGCCAGGAGTTGCGGAGCGGCCATACCGGCCCGTTCAGCCGCGCGCTGATCGCCCTGCTGCAAGAGACGCTCGCGGCCAGGGAGCAGACGATCCTCTTCCTCAACCGGCGCGGCCTCTCCACCTTCGTGCAGTGCCGCGCCTGCGGCGGCGTCTTCAGTTGCCCGCGCTGCGACATCCCCTACGTCTATCACGGCGACCGCGAGACGCTGATCTGCCACCGCTGCAACGGGCGTGAGAATCGCCCGCGCCAGTGCCAGAGTTGCGGCTCGTCCGAGATCAGCTACTTCGGCGCGGGGACGCAGCGGATCGAGCGCGAGGTACGGGCGCTCTTGCCGAAGGCGCGCGTGCTCCGCTGGGACCATGACGCGATCAGCGCCAAGGTCGATTCCGCGCAGTTGCTGGCGCGGGTGCAGGATCACGAGGTGGACGTGATCGTGGGGACGCAGATGGTGGCGAAGGGGCTCGACCTGCCGCTCGTCACGGCGATCGGCGTGATCAACGCCGATACGATGCTGAATCTCCCCGATTTTCGGGCGGGCGAGCGCACCTTCCAAATCCTGACCCAGGTGGCGGGGCGCGCGGGGCGGCGCGGGCCGGGCGGGCGGGTGATCCTCCAGAGCTACACCCCGGAGCACTACGCGGTCAACGCGGCGCTCAGCCACGACTACGCCGACTTCTACCGCGAGGAATTGGACTTCCGCCGCACCCACCGCTACCCGCCCTTCAGCCGCCTCGCACGCTTCGTCTACCGCCACGCCGACGAGACGGTCTGCATACGCGAGGGGGACAAGCTGGCGCGGCAGGTCGCGATCGTCGCCCAGCACCTCGGACTGGAAGACCTCGACATCATGGGGCCGACCCCCTGCTTCGCCGCGAAGATGCGCGACCTCTACCAGTGGCAGCTGATCATCCGCAGCAACGAACTGGATACGGTCATGCGCCACCTCCCGATCCCCTATGGGTGGACGGTCGATGTGGACCCGGTGAGCATGCTGTAGCGGTCCCTGACAGAAGCGAAGGTTAGGGGGAAGAGGAAAAGGGTTCCCGCAGGAACCCCAAAGGCTCGCACCTTCCACCTCCAGTACTCTGGATTACCGGAAGCATATCATCGCTGCTAACGTTTTTGCCCCGCTCCGGCGCAATAATGTTGAGGATAGGGCGGAAAGCATTCTCCGTTCTCGATGCGGTATCCTCTCGATGCATCGCCAAGACGACGCTTGTACTGTGCGTTACGGAAAGGACACCTCACCCGTTGCTCCTGACAATGGCGCTGGCGTTGCCGATGGATGGGCCGCCGATCCGCGACGCGGCGATCCTGGTGGCGGCGGGGCGCATCGTCGCGGTCGGGGGGCGCGCGGAGATCGCGGCGCTGCCAGAGGCGCACGGGGTCGAGCGGCGGGACTTCGGAAGGGCGGTCGCGCTGCCGGGGCTGGTCAACGGCCACATCCACCTCGAATTCACCGCGCTCGGGCCGCTGCGCGCGCCGGAATCGTTCCACCCCTGGATTCGCGGGCTGGTCGCCTGGTCGCAGGGGCAGACGGAGGACGACTGGCGCGCGTCCGCCGTGGCGGGCGGGCGGGCCTCGCTCGCATCAGGAGTCACCTGCCTCGGGGAGATCCTAACCCGCAACTACGGGCTGGCGACGATGCTCGACCTCGGGCTACGCGGCACCGCCTACCTCGAATTTCTGGGCGGGCGACGCGCCACCATCGGCGAGGAGTTAGCGCGCTTCGACGGGCGGCTCGCCGACGCACAGGCGCTCCTGGCCGAAGGGGGCGATCCGCCGGGCGTCCGCCTCGGCCTCTCGCCGCACACCCCGTACTCGGTGACCGGGCCGGGGATCCGCGCGATCGCCGGACGCGCGCACGACGCCGCTCTGCCGCTGGCGATGCACCTCGCGGAGTCGCCGGACGAGATCGCGTTCCTGCACGACGGCACCGGCGTCATCGCCGACTTCCTCCGCACCGCCGAACCGGACGGCTCGCCGCGCGAGACGTTTCGGGCGGGCGGCTACGGGATCGGGCCGGTCGAGCACGTCGCAGCGCACGGGCTCTTTCGCGCGGGACACCCGACGCTGCTCATCCACGGCACACAACTGACCGACCCGGAGATCGCCACATTGCGCGACGAGGGCGCGGCGATCGTCCTCTGCCCGCGTAGCAACGCACTCCTCCGCTGCGGCGCGGCCCCGGTCGCGGCGCTCCTCGCGTCCGGCGTGACGCTGGCGATCGGCACCGACAGCCTCGGCTCGAACGCGGACCTCGATCTCTTCAACGAACTCCGCGCCCTCGCCGCGATCGCCCGCGCGCAGGGGTTGACCGATGAGGCGGCGCTGGCGCGGCGACTGCTGGCCCTCGCCACGCTCGAAGGGGCGCGGGCGCTCGCGCTCGATGATCAACTCGGCTCGCTGACACCGGGCAAGCTGGCCGACCTGGCGCTCCTCGATCTCCCCGCCGCCCTGGACGGCGATCCGTACGCGGCGATTCTGGATGAAGGGGGCGCGGCGCGTGTATGCTGCACGATCCTCGGCGGTCGGGTCGCCTACGAGGCCGCCCTTTGAGCACCAGCGCCACCGATGACGCCCCGCGCGGCACCAGCGAAGAAAGGGACCGATGACCACACCGACCGCGACCCTCCCCCAGGCGATCGTCTTCGACATGGATGGCCTGCTGGCCGACACCGAGCCGCTTTCCTTCCGCGCCTGGTCCTCGATGGTCGCGCGCGATTACGGCGTGGCGATCACCGCCGAGGACGAGCGCTGGTCATCGATCACGGTCGGCAAGAGCGGCCCGGTCGTCTGGGAGCTGATCCGCGATCGCTTCGCGCTCCCGGTGGAGTTGCCGCGCGACATCCCCTCGCTCACCGAGCGGACGCGCGAGCGCTACAACGCGATCCTGGCCGAAGGGGTCCCGGCGATGCCGGGGGCGATCGCGACGGTCCGCGCCTGTCAGGCGGCGGGGATCACCCTCGGCGTGGCGTCGAGTTCCTCGATGGAGCACATCCACATGATCCTCACCGGCCTCGGGATCATCGATGCGTTCAAGGCGCTGACCTCCGGCAAGGAGGTGCCGCGCAGCAAGCCCGACCCGGCGATCTACCTGCTCGCCTGTCGGCGCCTCGGCGTCGAGCCACGAGGGGCGGTCGCGCTCGAAGACAGCGGGCCGGGGATCGCGGCGGCGCGCGCGGCGGGGCTGCGCTGCCTCGCCGTCCCCAGTGAACTGACGATCACCCACGACCTCACCACCGCCAGCGCGATCCGCAGCTCCCTCATCGGCGTCACACCGGAGGAGCTGGGCGCGCTCCCCTGGTAGGTCGCGTCCACGTTCACACCGCGCCCCGTCCACGTTCACACCAAGGAGCTGCCGTGCCGTTGGCCGACCTCGACGCGATCCTGGCCGCGACTGTCATCGAACATGACCGGCTCGTCGCCGCCTGGCTGCGCGACGAGCCGGGGAGCTGGGGGGCGCTCGCGGGACAGGCGATCATCGCCACGCGCCGCGCGCTTGGGCGGGGTCTCACCGATGCCGAGCGCCGACTTGTCTGGCAGCGGCTCTGGGAACGCCTCGTCCTCCTACGCGGCTAAATCTGCCCATTTGGACGTGCCCGGCCCCGATCGGTAGGGAACCCGGTACTTCCTGGGGATGCCCCAAGACAAAGGGCTTGCCTACACTGAGGGAAAGCGAACAAGCGCGGCGATGTTAGCACCCGCCGCGCTTTCTCCCTCAGGAAAGGATCTTCCCCATGCCCTGGATCGCAGCGCGACACCGCGTCTGGCGCGTCGCGCTGGCGTTGCTGCTCGCCCTGCCCCTGCTAACCGGTATCGGCGGGCCGTCGCTGAGCGGCGCGCGCCAGGTGCGCGCCGTCACCGCGCTGCCCACCCACTTCGGTATCGGTCTCGCGGCGCAGCCGACTTCGACCGATCTCGATGGCTGGTTGCCCGATTCGGGGATCCCCTGGGACTACGCCTACCAATACCTCTCGGCGGGGGTCAACACCGGCAGCGGCTGGGAAGGCTGGAACGAGCGCGGGCAATTCCCGCTCCGGTACGCGCGAGCAGCCCATGCACACGGCTATATTCCCATCTTCTCCTACTACGAGATGTATCAGAGCAATGGTTCCTGCACCGGCTGCGGCGAGGTGCAGAAAGACCTCTCCAACCTCAACAACCCGACCACGATGGCCGCCTATTACGCCAATTTCACGTTGCTGATGCAGCGCCTCGGCCCCGGCACCTATGACACCATCGCGGGCTACGGCGACACGGCGATCGTCCACATCGAGCCGGACCTCTCCGGCTACGCGCAGCAGGCGACCCTCAACAACGGCAACTGCTACCGCTATTGCACCGGCACCGGCAACGACCCGGCCTTGCTGAATGCGGCGGTGGCCTCCTCCGGCGTGACAGAGGTCGCGGCGTATCCGAACACCTATCAGGGCTTCAACTGGGCGTTGTTGCATCTGCGCGTTGTTGCATCTGCGCGACCTCTACGCGCCCAATGTGCGCATCGCCATCCACATCAGCGGCTGGGCCACCGGCGACGATATCGGCAGCGACACCCGCACCGATCTCGATGCGGCGGCGCGCGGCATGCAGGCGGGACAGTTCGCCGCGCGCAGCGGCGCGACGAGCGCCCCCAACGGCACCTCCACCTACGACTTCATCTTCAACGATATCGCCGACCGTGACGCCGGGTACTACAAGTATGTGCTCGGGCTCGATGTCTTCTGGGATCACCAGAACACCATCTTCCCCAACTTCCACCGCTGGGAAACGTATCTCGGCGCGGCGATCGCGGCGGCGGGCGGCAAGCCGACCTACGTCTGGCAGATCCCCCTCGGTAATCAGGTCTTCAAGACGATAAGCAACACCAACGGGCACTACCAGGACAACCGTGCCGAGTACTTCTTCGGCCACATCGATGAGTTGATGCAGATCGGGATCGTCGGACTGCTCTTCGGCGTGGGGAACGACGGGAGCACGCGCAACACCGACGACAAGAATGATAGGACCACCAACCCCGCATCATTCTGCACCGGTGATGGTACGAGCGGCACCCCGATCTGCAACACCACCACGAGCACCGTCGCGGACGACGATGGCGGCTATCTGCGGCTGGCGGGGCGGCAATATTACAGTGCGCCGCACCCGCTCCCCGGCACCAGCCCACCGCCGAGCCCCACACCGACAACTACGCCGAGCACCTCGCCGACGCCGGTGCCCACGACCAGCCCCACGCCTTCCGCAACTCCAACGCCTTCGGCTATCCCAACCAGCTCGCCGACACCATCGCCCATAACCAGTCCCACGCCGGGAACAGTCCGCTACGCCCTCACGCTGAGCGGGACGGCGGGCGGGACGGTCGCCGCCTCGCCGACAGGTGGCAATTACGTGGCCGGGACGACGGTCACAGTGACGGCCACGCCGAACACGGGCTATCTCCTCAGTGGCTGGACGGTCGATGGGGTCGATCGCGGCTGGCTCGATCCGCTGACGCTGACGATGGACCGCGCGCACACCGTCGTCGCCACGCTCGCGCCGCGCGCCGCCTTCGCCGCTCTCCCCGCCGACCAGACCGTCGCCAACGCGATCCAGCAATTGGCGGCGCGCGGGATCATCCACGGCTACGGATCACCGGACAATCGCTTCGGCCCGAACGATCGGATCCTGCGGGCGCAGATGGCCGCGCTGATCGTGCGCGCGATGGACTGGCCCCCCGGTGGCACGACCACCTTCTCGGATCGCGGGCCGGTGGACGACGAGCTGTGGGGCGCGGTCGGGGCGCTAGCCGAACGTGGCGTGGCGCGCGGCTATGCCGATGGCACCTACGATCCGACCGGCCCGGTCCTCCAGGTGCAGACGATCGCCTTCATTGCCCGCGCGATGGTGGCGCGCGGCTACTGGCAGGCCCAGCCCGACAACCCGGCGCTCTATCCCAACGTCCCCGCTTCCTCCGGTCATCGGGGCGACATCGCCACCTGGGTACGCTATGCTGGCCCCATACCGGGGACGATCGGCACCGCCCACAACTGGGACGGCTGGTCCACACCCGCCACGCGCGCCTGGTTCGCGCTGTCCCTCTGGACGGCCCTGGAGCAGTATTAGCGGTCAGTAGCCAGTAGTCAGAAGAGTCGGAGCAAGGCCGTACTCTTCTGACTACTGGCTACTAGACTTGCTGCATAATAAGGGCTGGTGGGGTCCGTGGGAGCGGGGAGGAGGGCGGCGATGCTGTTGCGCTATCACCACCTGAGGGCCGCCCCGGTCGTGTTCCGCGCGCTGACGGGGCTGGCGGTGG
>JAABUU010002979.1_pt1 | contig 22589 bp, 20 predicted proteins | sample 5559301 | NCBI WGS metagenome assembly JAABUU01 (sample SAMN10711884, study PRJNA513360) | rock metagenome | isolation source: Antarctica rocks | place: Antarctica: Victoria Land, Richard Nunatak white | reverse complement strand
CGACAGCAGGACGCCGCCAACATATCCCTTCCATAACCGATGCAATTGTCAATGAACTGGCACTACCTGGCTATCCAGGCTGTCAATCTCTGCCGAACAGCTCGTATTCGGTAGACGCTCTCTAGGCTCCACTGCCGCCCATGTCAACGCCAAGGCAGTTGTGTGTCAAAACGACATCAGACGCCTAAAAACAATGTATTACGGCCTTTATAGGCCTGTCGCCGCCGTAAGCCGGGACCGATATCAAGCGATCAGCCCAGCCATGCACTATGCACATGCGCTATAAGAAAGAACTGCCCTAGGCGCATTGACTCCCAGGGCAGCCCCCCGATTAGGCAGCGTCTGCTACCCGGTCGTTCAGCAACAAGCCATCCCGGCTGGCCGACACCTGCACGGTGTCGCCATCCCGGACCGCCCCTTCCAGCAGCAGCCCGGCCAACGGGTTCTGCAGGCTGCGCTGGATCACTCGCTTCAACGGCCGCGCCCCGTACACCGGGTCGTAGCCTTCGGCCGCCAGCCACTCCATCGCCCGGTCATTCAGCACCAGCTCGATCTTGCGGTCGGCCAGCATCGCCCGCAGCCGGGTCAACTGGATGTCCACGATGGTCGCCATGTCCGACCGCTGCAGCCGGCGGAACAGCACGATCTCGTCCAGCCGGTTCAAGAACTCCGGCCGGAAGTGGTCGCGCACCACCCGCATCACCTGGGCCTGCGCCAGCTCGGAAATCTCGCCATCCGGCTGCGACGCCAGTACGTCGCTGCCCAGGTTGCTGGTCAGCACGATAATGGTGTTGCGGAAATCCACCGTCCGCCCCTGGCCATCCGTCAGCCGCCCGTCGTCGAGCACCTGCAGCAGAATGTTGAAGACATCCTCGTGCGCCTTCTCCACCTCGTCGAACAGCAGCACTTGGTAGGGCCGCCGGCGCACAGCTTCCGTCAGCACCCCGCCCTCGTCATAGCCGACGTAGCCCGGCGGAGCGCCAATCAGCCGACTGACCGCGTGCTTCTCCATGAACTCGCTCATGTCGATACGCACCATGGCCCGGTCGTCGTCGAACAAGAACTCCGCCAGCGCCTTGGTCAGCTCCGTCTTGCCGACGCCAGTCGGCCCGAGGAACAGGAAGCTGCCGATCGGACGGTTCGGGTCCTGCAAGCCGGCCCGCGCCCGGCGGACGGCATTGGCAACGTGCCGCAGCGCATCCTCCTGGCCGACGACGCGCTTCCTCAGCGCATCTTCCATGCGCAGCAGCTTGGACCGCTCGCCTTCCAGCATCCGCTCCACCGGCACCCCGGTCCAGCGGGACACGACCGCGGCGATCTGGTCCTCGTTGACGGCCTCGTTGACCAGCGCACCCACGGCCCCGCTGTCCTGGCCCGCGGCGATCTGCCGCTCCAGGTCCGGAACCGTGCCATAGATCAGTTCGGACGCGCGAGCCAAATCGCCCCGGCGCTGGGCAATCTCGATCTCGCCACGGGCCTGGTCCAGCCGTTCCTTGAGCTTCTGCGTGTCATTGAGCCGGTCCTTTTCCGCGCGCCAGGACGTTGTCATCTCATCCGACCGCTCGCCCAGGTCGGCAATCTCCTTCTCCAGCCGCTCCAGCCGCTCATGGCTGGCCGCGTCCGGCTCCTTGCGCAGCGCTTCCCGCTCGATGCGGAGCTGCATTAGCCGCCGGTCCAGCTCGTCCAGCGCCTCGGGCTTGCTGTCCACTGCCATGCGCAGACGGCTTCCCGCCTCGTCAATCAGGTCAATCGCCTTGTCCGGCAGGAAGCGGTCGGTGATGTAGCGATTGCTCAAAGTCGCCGCGGCGACCAGCGCGCCATCGGTGATGCGGACGCCGTGGTGCAGCTCATACTTGTCCTTGATCCCGCGCAGGATGCTGACGGTATCCTCGACGGAGGGCTCGCCGACGAACACCGACTGGAAGCGTCGAGCCAGCGCCGCGTCCTTCTCGATGTGCTTGCGATACTCGTCCAGGGTGGTCGCGCCGACGCAGTGCAGCGCGCCGCGGGCCAGCTCGGGCTTCAGCAGGTTGCTGGCGTCCATCGCCCCGTCTGCCTTGCCGGCGCCGACCAAGGTATGCATCTCGTCAATGAACAGGACGATCTCGCCCTCTGCGGACTCGATCTCCTTCAGCACGGCCTTCAACCGTTCCTCGAACTCGCCGCGGAACTTGGCACCGGCCACCAATGCCCCGAGATCCAGCGCCATCACCCGCTTGTTGCGGAGGCTTTCCGGCACGTCGCCATTGACGATGCGCAAGGCCAAACCCTCGACGATGGCGGTCTTGCCGACGCCGGGTTCCCCGATCAGCACCGGGTTGTTCTTGGTGCGCCGGGCCAGGATCTGGATGGTGCGGCGGATTTCCTCGTCACGGCCGATCACGGGGTCGAGCTTGCCGTCGCGAGCAAGCTGCGTCACATCGCGCGCATACTTCTTAAGCGCGTCGAAGCCGGCCTCGGCGTTGGGACTTTCCACCTTGCGGCCCTTGCGCATGTCGGCAATGGCCTTGTCCAGTGCCTGCGGCGTCACGCCTGTAGCGCGCAAGGCACGGGCCGACGGCGTGTCGCTGCCGGCAAGGGCGAGCAACAGCCGGTCCTGCGCGACATACTCGTCGCCCGCCTTGGTCGCGGCCTGTTGCGCCGCATCCAGCACGCGCACTAGCTCCGGCGCCACCTGCGGCTGTCCGGCGCCGCTGCCCTGCACCTTGGGGATGCGCGCGACCTCGGCATCCACGCCCTGCTTGGCAGCATCGGCGTCGCCGCCAGCGGCACGGATCAGGCCGGAAGCCGCCCCCTCCGGATCATCCAACAACGCCTTAAGCAGGTGCTCCGGCGTGATCCGCTGGTTGAACTCACGTATTGCAATGGTCTGCGCCGCTTGCAGGAAGCCGCGTGCGCGCTCGGTAAGTTTCTCAATATCCATGAAGCGTCCCTTTCAGTCAGGCGACAGGCCCAGCAACGCCCCTGGATCAGCAGGCAGTGCCAGGCTTCACGATGATGAGATGGTCATAGCGCCCACGGGACTCAAGCGGAGTGCGCGATGTCAACCCTTCGAACGTGCGATTAGCGACTTTGCGCCGAATGCTAGACATAGATTCATATGCCCGTCCCGTGTCTTGCGAATGCTGTGCTTCACGGCGGAACCGGACTGGACAGAATGCAGGAGGTGAAACGGCTTACGGCTGCGCCGCCGAGCACTACACGGATCGGCCAGCCTCCTGCCGGGAGCAACATTAAGGACCCGTCACAAAGTAACCGCGTTGACTTTCAATAAAATATGCAATGTTAACAGTAATCTATTAAAACAATCAGTGCACTTATTACTTTCTAAGCCCTAAGCCGCGATCCCGGCCTGTCCGCCGCCGGTTCCTACGTCGCCAACCTGCACATCCACGGATACGTGCAGTTGGTCGAAATCCCCGGCCTCGCCAATGTATCCGCCAGACACTGGCTTCGCCTGCTCCGCTGTCCTGGTCGCGCACACACGCACCAGGTTGCGTCCGGCAACCAGACCATTGGTTGGGTCGAACTCTACCCAGCCAGCGCCGGGCAGGTAGGCCGCGCACCAGGCATGGGTCGCACCGCCGCCCACCACCTGTGGCGTGCCCGCCCGCGCCTCGTTATACAGGTAGCCGCTGACGAACCGCGCCGCGATCCCGAGCGAGCGGCAGGCTTCCATCATCAGCAGCGCGAAGTCCCGGCAGGTGCCGCTGCGGGTGGCCAATGTGTGCAGCGGCGGGTTGGTCCCCTCGGCAGCGCGGGCAGCATAGGTGAAGTTCTCCCGGACAGCACGAGTCATCGAGGTTAGCACATCCATCGTGCCCGTCGGACCATGCGGGTTCAGGAAACTGCGCGCCCATCCCTCCACGACCCGGTTCGGGTCGGAATACTGCCGCTCCAGCAGGCGGGCGAGGTCCGGTGCTTCCTCCGTCGAGTAGCTGAATGGATAAGTTTCCGCTGCTGGGTCTATCGGCAGGTCGCGGGCAGTTGGATAGTGGTCGAGGTCCAGGGTGGAAACGATGCGGATGACCCGCGTCAACGCCCGATCCCAATCGAGGTAGCAGACCGAATTGCCGAACACATCATGCGCCCAGCGCGTCCGCGCTGGCGGGGGCGTTACTGTCAGTGTCGCACTGCACAGCCGGAGATCATGCGAGTCATGTGGCCGCAGCATCAGCCGGTGCGTCGTAGGACGAACCGGCTGATGATAAGTATATTCGGTCGCATGGATGATGCGGACGTGGGTCACGGGACACCTAATAAACCCCGAAGAGCTTCAGCAGGATGATGACGGAAATAGGCACTCCAAGCAGCCACAGCACGACGCTTTTCATGACGGTTTCCAGAATAAGGGTTACGTCTGGCCAACGTCCCCTGTCCCGGCCTGGTTGCCCCTACGCCGCCCGGTTACGCCGCATCCGCTGCACGAATGCGTCAGTCCGCCGCCGCAACTGCCCGATCCGTCCAACCCCGGCCAACCGGCGGTCCAGGAACGCCAGGGTGTCCTCGTCCTCATCGCTGTAATCCTGCAGCCAGTATAGCAGCGTCGCGCCATACACCCCGGCGAGGATCGCCCGCTTGCTGTACCAGCTGAAATCCGCACTGGTGTCCCCGGCTGCGAACCAGACGCTGTCCACCGTCCGCGCGGTGATCGCCACCGCCAGCCCGGCGTTGACCGGGAGCGCCAGTATGGACAGCGCCCGGCGGACTGCCTCCTTGTGCTCCCGCTGCTGGCGGAAGCGCAGCGCGACCACCGCCTGTACCCGCGCCGGCACTCGCATCCCCTGCAGGTCCATCGCCGCCGCACCTTCGACCATCTGCCGGTCGCCTAGGTCAACGTAGGCGTCAATCATGTCGGTGACCCCGCCAGGGAACAGCAGGTCCGCATCCGGCCCGGCGGCGGCGCGAAGGGCCGGGATGGTCCAGCCATCGAGGCCGACGCTGGGCAGCAGCGCCAGGATGGCGGCGTCACGCTCCGGGCTGCGCTCGGGGGGGTCGAACATCGCGTGTGCCCTCAGGTGTTCGGAGCCGCCGCACGGGCCAGCTCCTCGGTGAAGCCGAAGTGGCGGAAGTCATGCATCCGCATGGGATACAGGATGCCGTCGAGGTGATCGTTCTCATGCTGCACCACGCCGGCATGGAAGCCGCCTGCCTCCGCGCCCACCGGCTGCCCATCCTGGTCCACACCGGAATACCGTACCCGGGCATGGCGCGGCACGGCGGCGCGCAGCCCGGGAATGGACAGGCAGCCTTCCCAGCGCATCACCATCTCATCGCCCAGCAGCTCGATCTCAGGGTTGATGACGACGGTGTTCGGCACGGGACTGCCCTCCTCCGGGCCGATGCGGGCCGCGGGCACCCGGAACACAAACAGACGGAGTGGCACGTGTACCTGCGGCGCGGCCAGGCCGGCGCCAGACGCGTCCTCCATCGTCTCGATCATGTCGGCGACCAGGCGCCGTATCTCAGGCGAGGCCGGGTCCGTCACTGGCTCCGCACGCTGCAGCAGCACGGGGTGGCCCATGCGGGCGATTTTCAGGATGGCCATACGCTCTCCGTTCAACTGTGATGGATGTGGGGCGGCGAAATCCTTTGGCGAGGCGGCGCAACGGTGCTATGCTACTGCCTCCCCGGCCAGGCGCCGGTTGGAAGCTATTATGCATGGCACCAGGGCTCACCCCTGCCCATGCCCTACCCCAGCCAGAGGAGGCGACAGCCAAGTGCAGGTTCTCGTTCGTGACAACAATGTTGACCAGGCGCTGAAGGCGCTCAAGAAGAAGATGCAGCGCGAAGGCGTGTTCCGGGAGATGAAGCTTCGCCGCCACTTCGAGAAGCCGTCTGAGCGCCGTGCGCGTGAGGCTGCCGAGGCCGTGCGCCGCGCCCGCAAGATGGAGCGCAAGCGGTTGGAGCGCGAAGGCTTCTGACCAGCCTCGCCGGATCAAGAATGCAGCGCGGCCCGGGGCGCCTGCCCCGTTGGCCGCGCCTCGCGTCTTGGCGATTGCCGCACTACGGCTAATCACGTTTTGTCACCAACACTGATTGGCCCAATCGTTCTTATGCTGGGATGCGTCCATAGCTACGCCCGGATGTCCGGAGATGGTTCGTGAGCCTACCATTGTGGGCCATGGCCTGCGCAGGCGTCCAGGGAGTGATGGCGACATCGCCCAAATAGTATGGTTCAGCACGGCCGTCCTTGTTCCCACTCACCTCATTGGCGCTTCGGTGCGCTTAGCTAGGCGGCGGTTACCATCTTCGGCGGCTATAACGATCGCTTGCTGGAGTTGACGCCGGAGCATCGCCGCGCCACGCAGCGTTCCCACGAGGTCCCGGAGCCGGAGAAGGGCGTTGCTGTCCGGTGACAAGCTGACTGCCCATCAGGCAGGCGCCGATCACGAAATGCTGCACTGCCGCACATTTGCCCTGATTGCCCTGTTGGATGGCTGCTGCCACAGCAACAGGACGTGAGGCCCATGCGAATTGCCCAGATTGCCCCCCTGCACGAAGCTGTCCCGCCTAAGCTTTATGGCGGCACCGAGCGGGTCGTTTCCTTCCTCACGGAGGAGCTGGTGGCCTTGGGCCATGACGTGACCCTGTTCGCCAGCGGCGACAGCGTGACCTCGGCGAAGCTGGAGGCAATCTGGCCCCGCGCCCTCCGCCTCGACCCGGCGATCCGTGACCCCATCGCCCCGCACATGCTGCTGATGGAGGCCGCACGCGCCAAGGCAGACGAGTTCGACGTGCTGCACTTCCACATGGACTACTGGTCGTTCAGCCTGTTCGGGCGCCAGCGCACGCCATTTGTCACCACCATGCACGGCCGCCTGGATCTTGCCGAATTGCAGCCGGTGTTCAACACCTTCCCACACGTGCCCATTGTTTCGATCTCCGACGCCCAGCGCCGTCCGCTGCCGCAGGCCAATTACGTCCGCACCGTCCTGCATGGCCTGCCGGCGAACCTGCTCACGCCGCAGCCCGGCCCCAAGGACTACCTGGCGTTTCTCGGCCGCATCGCGCCGGAGAAGGGTCCGGATCGCGCCATACGCATCGCCCGCGCCTGCGGCATCCCGTTGAAGATCGCCGCCAAGGTGGACAAGGCGGACCAGGCGTACTTCGACAGCGTCATCCGCCCCATGTTGGCGGATGGCGGCGTGGAGATGATCGGCGAGATCAACGACGCGCAGAAGCCGGAGTTCCTCGGCAGCGCCCGCGCCCTGCTGATGCCGATAGACTGGCCGGAGCCGTTCGGCCTGGTGATGATCGAGGCGATGGCATGCGGCACCCCGGTGATCGCCTTCAACCGCGGCTCAGTGCCAGAAATCGTCGAGCACGGCGTCAGCGGCTTCATCGTCGAGGACGAGACTGGCGCCATGTCCGCGGTCAGCCGCCTGGGCGAGCTGTCCCGCGATACGGTCCGGGCGCGTTTCGACGCCCGTTTCACCGCCAAGCGCATGGCTGAGGATTACCTGTCCATCTACCGCTCGCTCGCCGCGGAGAAGCGCGGGGTACTTCGCGCCATACGCTGAGCTTGTGCACTGCCCCGGCTGGCTGCCGGAGCAGGTCCGGCCAGAGATGCAGGTAGCCGCGTTGCGAGCTTTGGTAGGCCCAATACATCGTGCCATCCGACTGCGCCTGGGTACGATCCGTGGAGTCCAGGCTGCCCAGCCGCTGCACCTCCGCCGCAGCCGCCTGGAACCGCGGGCTACCGGCGGCTGGCGGTTGCTGCGGGTCCACCCCCGCTTCCCCTACAAATAGGAAGGGCCGCGAGTCCGTCGTGTAGCTGGTGCGGAACTCCGGCGGCGTCCGGCGCCAGCGGCCAGGCGCCTTGTCCTCCGGGAACGGGCGCACATTGCGGAAGCCGTCGTCGTGCCGCCGGGCCAGGGCCGCAGATCCAATTGCCTCCCCCAACGCCTTTCCGGCTGCGTGCGCCGGTCCGTCCGGGGTGCGGGCCAGGGCGGTTTGGTAAGTTTGGTCAATCGCGGCCAAGTCGGCGGAGTGCTCCGTCGCTAGCACGCGCCGGGCCGCGGCGGCCATCGCGGCGTCCGGGTCAGCACCGGCCCCAGCAGGCTCATCCGAGGTGGGCGGGAACCAGCGGATATAAACCGGCTCCGCCGCGTTCCGCGCATCATGCATCGCCTGGTGCATGATGGCCAAGGTGTGCCAGTTCGCCGACCCGTGCGCGACGCTATCGGCCAGCAACGACCACTCCGTTACCGCATCCGCGGCCGCCGCTGGGTGGGCGGCGCCGGCCAGCAGCGCCACAGCGGCAGCGACGCCGACGGCACGGCTAATCGTGGCGGCAAGCAAACGGACGGCGTCTTGCAACATGGACGGTTACATAGTCTGGGCACGCCTGTAATTCCACTGGACCCGGACGGGCCGGCACCCAGGCCTTGCATTGACAACCTGTCATGCGGCGATGACGTTCCGCCACCCCATGCCGAGGCACCCATGACACTTCCCATCGAGATGCGCCACATCGCCTATGTCCCCGGCGGACCAGAGGACATGACGATGGCCACCGGTCCCGTTCCGCAGCCCACCCCCGGCGAAGTGCTGCTCCGCGTGCAGGCGGCCGGCGTAAACCGCCCGGACGTGCAGCAGCGCAAGGGCGCCTACCCGCCGCCGCCTGGCGCCAGCCCGCTGCTGGGCCTGGAAGTCGCGGGGGAAGTTGTCGCCGTGAACGGGACCAGCGCCTACGCCGTCGGCGACCGCGTTTGCGCCCTGGCCAATGGCGGCGGCTATGCCGAGTATTGCACCGCCCCGGCGGGCCAATGCCTGCCCTGGCCCGCCGGCTACGACGCCATACGCGCCGGGGCGGTGCCGGAAACCTATTTCACCGTCTGGGCCAACCTGTTCGACATCGGCCGCCTGCAGCCTGGCGAGCGCCTGCTGGTGCATGGCGGCACCAGCGGCATCGGCGTCACCGCGATCCAGTTGGCGCACGAGTTCGGCAGCACGGTCTATGCCACGGCCGGCAGCGCCGAGAAGTGCGATGCCATCCTGCGCCTGAGCGCCGACGCCGCGATCAACTACCGCGACGAGGATTTCGCCGCCCGGGTCAAGGAGCTGACCGGCGGCGCCGGGGTGAATGTAGTGCTGGACATGGTCGGCGCCTCCTACCTGGCCCGCAACCTCCGCTGCCTGGCCATGGATGGCCGGCTGGTGCTGATCGCCTTCCTGGGCGGCGCGAAGGTGCAGGACCTGGACCTAACCACCATCATGACCCGGCGCCTGACCGTCACCGGCAGCACCATGCGTCCCCGCACCGCGGCGCAGAAGGCGGCGATCGCCGACGCGCTGCGGGCAAAGGTCTGGCCGGTGCTGGACGCCGGGCGCTGCGGCCCGCTGGTGCATGAGGTGTTCCCGCTGGAACGGGCAGCGGACGCGCACCGGCTGATGGAGAGCAGCACGCACGTGGGCAAGATCATGCTAAAAGTCACGGATTAGCTCGCGGCCAAGGAGGGCTGCCGATGAACGTGACGTTGCGCCCACGGCTGACCAAGGAGGAGTTCCTGGCGTGGGAGGAACGCCAGAGCCTGCGCTACGAGTTCGACGGACACAAGGTCACTGCGATGGTTGGCGCGACGCAGGCACATGAGCTGATCGTGACAAACATCCTGCTCGCATTGGGCGTCCGACTGCGCGGCGGACCGTGCCGCGTGTTCGGCGGCGGCATAAAGATCGAAGCGGCCGGCAGCATCCGCTACCCCGATGTGACCGTGGCGTGCGGGCCGTTGCAGCCGCGCGAACGGCTGCTGACTGACCCGTTGATCGTATTCGAGGTCGAGTCCGACAGCACCGCCCTATTGGACCAAACCGTCAAGAACCCCGAATACGAAGCCACACCGTCCATCATGCGCTATGTCATGCTGTCGCAGGACAGCATGACGGCGACGGTGTTTGCGCGGGTGGGCGACGTTTGGGCGGGATCGCTGGTAACGGACCCGGCCAAGGTGCTGGCCATGCCGGAAATTGGGGCGGAGGTGCCGCTGTGCGAGTTCTATGAGGGCGTGACGCTGCCGGCGCCTGGCACAGCCCGGCGCAGCCGTTACCGCCGGCGCTGAGGGTTCAGGCCGCTTTCATCTCCATACCCTCGAACTTCCGCCGCCGCCGCTGCAGCAGCGTCCAGGTCAGCCGCGCACCGGCCGCCGATAGGCGCCCACGCGGCGGCAGGCCCACCGACTTCAGGATCATGCCCATCGCCCGCTCGATGTGGCGGAAGCGGTAGAAACTGATGGCGCGGCCCATGTAGGCGGCGATGCACCGCTCATGCTCGTATGCCGTCGCTTCCGGCTCATTGCCGCAGTGGTAGGCGAATGCCAGCTCGTCGTCCTCGCTCTCGGTGATCCGCCCGGCAGCGATCTTCAACCGGTTCAGCATCCCCAGCCGCTCCCGCGCCAGGTAGCGGCGCATGTGGTCATAGAACAACTTGAAGTGCCGGTACTCGTCCGCCGCAATCAGCTTGCACACCTGCTGCAGCACCGGCTCCCCCGTGGCCTCAGCGAGCGCCGTGTAGTAGCTGCTGGTCCCCGTCTCCACCATGCAACGCGCGATCAGCTCACCGGTCCGCGACCCACGCACCGAGGCGTCGGCGTCCAGTGGCAGCTTGTAGCCATCGCGGTAGCGCTGGAAGGCCGCCTCGAAGTTCCAGCCGGGATCGGCCAGCATCGCCCAGCGGCCCAGCGCGTCGCCATGCTGGACTTCCTCAATGGCCCAATTGTCGCTGGCCCGGCGGAAATCAGGGTCATCCACGAACACCCGGCCGAGATATACGGCGTAATCCACGCCGTTCCGCTCGACCATCGCGGCAGCTTTCACCAGCGGCACGATGCTGGGGTCAACCTGCGCCGGGTCGAACCGGTCCCAGGCCACGTCTTCCAAACGCCAATGCTTCATCAGAGTCGCTTCATGGGGACAGACGACCGATCCTGTTGCGGCGCGAACATAATCGCCCCTGTCCCCTGCGCGAACCGGCCTAACGCGTCTATGAGCGCCTGTGTTGCGGTTTAGTGACAGCCAAGCGTGTGCTTACGGCAGCCGGCATAGGCTTTGACCCATCCACACATGCTGTCATTACGAGCCAAGTGCGACCCCGGGATCCCCGAGCCTGTAGGACGGACGATGGTTGTCAGGGCGCGCCGGCGGCGGCTAGCATCGCCCGTGCCGACTGCACTTTGGCCGCTGCCAGATCGTACGCTGCCACATCGGTCCCAGCCGCGGTCACTTCGGCCTGCGCCGCCTGAAGCCGCGTCTCGGCTTGTGCCCGTGACACCTCTGCCACTGGAATGGCCTCGTCGGCCAGCACCGTGCACCGCTCCGGCGTGACCTCGGCGAAGCCGCCGCTCACGTAAAGCTGGCTCGTGGGCCGCCCGCCTTCATGGATGGTGATCGTGCCGCCTTGCAGCAGCACTATCATTGGGCTGTGGCCCGGCAGAACGCCCATCTCACCCTCGGCCGCCGGGATGACGGCCATATCCACCGGCTGCGACAGCAGCAGCCGGTCGGGGCTGACAATCTCCAGCAGCGTCGGCATCAGGCGGCGACCTTCATGCCCTCGGCCTTCTTTACGGCGTCGTCAATCGTGCCGACCATGTAGAACGCCGCCTCGGGCAGGTGGTCATACTTGCCGTCCACGATGTCCTTGAACGACCGCACGGTGTCGGCAACCGACACGAAGACGCCGGGGCTGCCGGTAAATACCTCGGCGACGTGGAAGGGCTGGGACAAAAACCGCTCGATGCGGCGGGCGCGGCCTACCACCAGCTTGTCGTCCTCGCTCAGCTCATCCATGCCCAGGATGGCGATGATGTCCTGCAGGCTCTTGTAGGTCTGCAGCACGCGCTGCACCTCGCGCGCCACCAAATAATGCTCCTCGCCGACGATCCGCGGGTCGAGCGAGCGGCTGGTGGAGTCCAGCGGGTCCACGGCCGGATAGATGCCCTTTTCGGAGATGGCACGGTTTAGCACCGTCGTCGCGTCAAGGTGGGCGAAGCTGGTAGCCGGCGCCGGGTCGGTCAAGTCGTCGGCGGGGACGTAGATTGCCTGCACGGAGGTAATGGACCCCTTCTTCGTGCTGGTGATCCGCTCCTGCAGCGCACCCATGTCGGTGGCCAGCGTCGGCTGGTAACCCACGGCGGACGGAATGCGGCCCAGCAACGCCGACACCTCGGCGCCCGCCTGGGTGAAGCGGAAGATGTTGTCCACGAAGAACAGCACGTCCTGGCCTTCCTCGTCGCGGAAGTATTCCGCCAGCGACAGGCCCGACAGCGCCACCCGCGCACGGGCGCCCGGCGGCTCGTTCATCTGGCCATAGACCAGCGCCACCTTGCTGCCCTCGGTCGTGTTGTCGCCGAGCTTGATAACGCCGGCGTCAATCATCTCGTGATACAGGTCGTTGCCCTCGCGGGTGCGCTCGCCGACGCCCGCGAACACTGACACGCCACCATGCGCCTTGGCGATGTTATTGATGAGTTCCTGAATCAGCACCGTCTTGCCGACGCCGGCACCGCCGAACAGGCCGATCTTGCCGCCTTTCAGGTAGGGCGCCAGCAGGTCCACCACCTTGATGCCGGTCACCAGGATCTCGGCGCTGCTGCTCTGCTCCTCGAAGGACGGGGCGGCGCGGTGGATCGGGTAGCGCATCTTCTCGCCAACCGGTCCGCGGTCGTCAATTGGCTCGCCGATGACGTTCAGGATGCGGCCCAGCGTCTCCGGGCCGACGGGGACGCTGATCGGGGCGCCGGTGTCGGTGACCTCGCTCCCGCGCACCATGCCCTCGGTCGCGTCCATGGCGATGCAGCGGACGGTCTTCTCGCCCAACTCCTGCGCGACTTCCAGGACCAGGTTGTTGTCGCCGTTCTTGGCGATCAGCGCATTCTGGATGTATGGCAACTCGCCCTCGAACTGCACGTCCACGACGGCGCCCAGCACCTGGGTGACGCGGCCGACCTTATTGCTTACTGCCATGATTCCGGGTTTCCCTTGGATTAGACCGCTTCGGCGCCGGAGATGATCTCGATCAGCTCCCGCGTGATGTTCGCCTGGCGCGTGCGGTTATAGTTGAGCGTCAGCCGGTTGATCATATCACCGGCATTGCGCGTGGCGTTGTCCATGGCCGACATGCGGGCGCCCTGCTCGCCGGCTGCGCTCTCGATCAGCGCACGGAATAGCTGGATCGCCATGTTGCGCGGCAACAGCGCGGCGAGGATCGTCTCCTCGTCCGGCTCGAACTCATACTGCGCCTGCGGACCCGTTGTTTCCGGAACCGCTTCCGCCTCCGGTATTGCCAGCGGGATCAATTGCATCTCGGTCGGCACCTGGCTGATGACCGACTGGAAACGGTTATAGACGATGGTGCAGACGTCGAACTCGCCTGCGGCCAGCATCGCCGTGACCCGGGCCGCAACCTCGTTCACGTCCGAGAACTCGACCCGCTTCTTGCCGGCAAAGCTGAACTCGCCGACCAGGCGGCTGGCATACTCCCGCCGCAGGTAGTCGCGTCCCTTGCGACCGACGGTGAGGACGCGGACGGTCTTGCCCTGCCCTTCCAGCCGCAGGATCGCACTGCGCGCGGCGCGACCGACGTTGGTGTTGAAGGCGCCCGCAAGCCCACGGTCCGCCGTCACCACCACCAGCAGGTGGACCTGGTCCTTGCCCGTCCCCACCAGCATCGGCGGCGCCGTCGGCGACCCGGCGGCGCTGCGCGCCAGCGTCGCCAGCATGCGCTGCATCCGCTCGGCATAGGGCCGCGCCGCCTCGGCCTGGGTCTGGGCACGCTTCAGCTTACTCGCCGCGACCATCTTCATGGCCGAGGTGATTTTGCGCGTGGACTTCACGCTGTTGATCCGCGCCCGCAACGCCTTGAGGCTCGCCATAATGCGCTCCCTAGGGCTAGGCGAAGGACTTAGCGAAGCCGTCCATGAAGGACACGAGCGTCTTCTCCACGTCGCCCTTCATTTCCTTGCTCTCGCGAATGCTGGTCAGCACGCCGGGCTCGCGCACCTTCAGTTCGGAGATCATCCGGCTCTCGAACTCGCCGACCTTGCCGACCGGGATATTGTCCAGGTAGCCCTTGGTCCCCGCATAGATGCTGATGACCTGCTCCTCCACCGGCATCGGGTGGAACTGCGGCTGCTTCAGCAGCTCCGTCAGCCGTGCGCCGCGCGACAGCAGACGCTGAGTGGAGGCGTCAAGGTCGGAGGCGAACTGGGCGAAGGCCGCCATCTCGCGATACTGCGCCAGCTCCAGCTTGATGGACCCGGAAACCTTCTTCATTGCCTTGATCTGCGCCGACGAGCCGACGCGCGACACCGACAGGCCGACGTTCACCGCCGGGCGGATGCCGCGGAAGAACAACTCCGTCTCCAGGAAGATCTGGCCGTCGGTGATGCTGATGACGTTGGTCGGGATGTAGGCGGACACGTCGCCTGCCTGCGTCTCAATCACCGGCAGCGCCGTCAGCGAACCGCTGCCGAACGCTTCGGACATCTTCGCCGCGCGCTCCAGCAGACGGCTGTGCAGGTAGAACACGTCGCCCGGGTAGGCCTCGCGGCCCGGCGGGCGGCGCAGCAGCAGGGACATCTGGCGGTAAGCGACGGCCTGCTTCGACAGATCGTCGTAGCAGATCATGGCGTGCATGCCGTTGTCGCGGAAAAACTCGCCCATGGTGCAGCCGGTGTAGGGCGCCAGGAACTGCATCGGCGCCGGGTCGGACGCGGTGGCGGCGACGACGATGGTGTATTCCATCGCCCCGTTCTCCTCCAGCGTGCGGACGATCTGCGCCACCGTCGAACGCTTCTGGCCGATGGCGACGTAGATGCAGTAAAGCTTCGCCTTCTCGTCCGTGCCGGCGAAGGCGCCGCGCTGGTTGATGATGGCGTCAATGGCGACAGCGGTCTTGCCGGTCTGGCGGTCGCCGATGATCAGCTCGCGCTGGCCGCGGCCCACCGGGATCAACGCGTCAATAGCCTTGAGGCCGGTCTGCATCGGCTCATGCACGGATTGGCGCGGGATGATGCCCGGCGCTTTCACCTCGACCCGGCTGCGCTTCACGTCCACCAGCGGCCCCTTGCCGTCGATGGGGTTGCCCAGCCCGTCCACCACGCGGCCCAGCAGGCCCTTGCCCACCGGCACGTCCACGATGTCCCGGGTGCGGGTGACGGTGTCGCCCTCGCGGATGCGGGTGTCATCGCCGAACACCACGATGCCCACATTGTCCGTCTCGAGGTTCAGGGCCATGCCCTTGATCCCAGCGCCGGGGAACTCGACAAGCTCGCCGGCCATCACGTTCTGCAGGCCGAACACGCGGGCGATGCCGTCGCCGACCGACAGCACCTGGCCGGTTTCGGCGACGTTCTGCTCGGTGTCGAAGGCAGCGATCTGCTTCTTGAGGATGTCCGAGATTTCGGCGGGACGGATTTCCATCAGGCGGCACCCTTCATGGCATACTGCAAACGCTGCAGTCGGGATTTCAAGCTCGTGTCGTAAAGGCGGGCGCCGATGCGGACCACCAGGCCCCCCAGCAGGCTGGGATCAACGCTGTCCTGGATGTTGACGGACCCATACCCGGCTTCAATCAGCCGGGCGCGCAACTGCTCGCGCTGCACGTCGGTCAGCGGATGGGCGCTCGCGACGGTCGCTACCACTACGCCGCGCTTCTGCGCGACGAGGGCGGCGAAGCCCGCGACGATGGAACGCAACGCACCCAAGCGGCGGTTGTTGGCGATGACGCCGACGAAGTCCTGCACCAACTTTCCGAAGTCCTGCTGCTGCAGGACGGCAATCGCTGCGGTGCGGGCCTGCGTCACGTCAATCAGGGGGCTTTCGATCAGGCGACGGAACTCGGGCGATTGGTCTATCAGCTTGCCCAGCGAGTCCATCTCGGACACCGTCTGGTCCAGGGCGCCGGTTTCGTCGGCCTGCACATACAGCGCGTTGGCGTAGCGTTCGGCGAGTTGCCCGCCGGATTGGTTCGTGGAGCCAGAGGCCACAGGGGACATTTCCAAGTTGTGGGCCGGCTGGTTCGCCGGATGCGGGCGTCTAGCATGGGGTCGGGGGTGCTGCAACATCATGCAGGCATATCAACGCACATGACCCCGCCCGAGTCCGCCGCCCGCCCGGGTCCAGGACCGCCCCACCGTGTGCTTTCCTGTGCTACATCGTAGCAAACCGTGCCGCCCCTCCCCACGTTCTGGACCAGCATGCCCGACGCAGTCACCTATGACTCTCCGATACCGGAGGCCACGACACGGGAATGCCCGGAATGCGGGCTGTTCCAATCCGTTCCCCTCCTGCGCCCCGGCCTAGTCGCCAGCTGCGGGCGTTGCGGCGCCCTGCTGCGCCGCCGGCAGCGCGACAGCCTGGGCACCACGCTGGCGCTGAACGTCACCGGGCTGGTGCTGTTCGCGATCGTCATGGCCTACCCCTTCATGGGCTTTCGACTGCTGGGCCAAACCCGGCACGCCAGGCTGGAGGAATTGCCGGTCGCCTTCGAGATGCAGGGGATGTGGCAGTTGGCGCTGGTCGTGCTCAGCACCACCGTCGTCGCACCTCTCCTCAAGCTGTTGCTGACAATCGGCGTGCTCGTCGGCCTGCGGACCGGCATGGCGCCGTCCACGCTTGCGACGATGGCCCGGCTGCGGCACCACCTGACGCCCTGGGCGATGGTGGAGGTATTCCTGATCGGCGTGCTGGTCGCCTATAGCCGCCTCGCCGCCACCGCAACGGTTCTTGTCGGCCCTGCGTTGTATGCGCTGGGTGGGCTGATGCTGGTCATGGTCGCAGCCGACGCCTGGCTAGACGAGCACGCGCTTTGGGAAGCCATTGGCCGGGCCCGCCGCACCCCGGCGCCGATGGGGTCCGGCCCGCTGATCGGCTGCGATACCTGCGGCCGGGTCAGCCGCGCCCCGCCTGGCGCGCCCTGCCGCCGATGCAACTCTGAACTGGAGGTTCGCAAGCCTAACAGCCTGGTGCGGTCCTGGGCGTTCCTCCTGGCGGCGGCGGTGCTGTATGTGCCCGCGAACCTGTATCCCATCCTGACCTTGATCCGTTTCGGCAACGGACATCCCAGCACCATCCTGGGCGGGGTAGAGGAGCTGATAGAATACCGGATGTGGCCCCTCGCCTTGCTGGTGTTTACTGCCTCAATCATGGTTCCCGTGTTCAAGCTCGTCGGCATCTCAATCCTTCTGCTATCCACACACAAACGTGCGGGCTGGCGTTTGCGGGACCGGACCCGGCTGTATCGTATCGTGGATGCAATAGGCCGGTGGTCCATGATTGATGTGTTCATGCTGTCGGTGCTGGTGGGCCTTGTGCGCATGCAGCTGCTGGCGTCGGTGACGCCTGGGGTCGGCGCCATCTGCTTCGCTGGCGTCGTGATCCTGACCATGCTGGCGTCGTTCAGCTTCGACCCACGCCTGATGTGGGACGCAGCCGGCCAGACTGCCTGCGTCAAGGCGGAGGCTGAGGCATGAACGATACACCGACCCCCGGCACCTCCCCAAGCCCTGCGCCGCCAGACGGGGACTCAGGGATGAATGTCAGCCGACTCCCGGTTTATGACCAGCCCGCGCAAGGCGCGACCGTCCGGCGCAGCCGCATCTCCCCAGTCTGGATCATCCCGCTGATTGCGCTCGCCATCGCCGCCTGGCTAGGCTACCGCACGGTAAAGGAGGAAGGCCCAACGGTCGAGTTGACCTTCCGCACCGCTGACGGCCTGACCGCCGGGCAGACCCAAGTGCGGCACAAGGCGGTGCAGCTTGGCCAAGTGGAGAACATACGTCTCAGTGACGACCTGCAGCGTGTCGTCGTGCGCGTCCGGATGCAGCGTACTGCACTGCCTTACCTGACCGAGGGCACACAGTTCTGGGTGGTCCGCCCCCGCATCAGCAGCGGCAGCCTGGCCGGGATCGAGACTCTGGTGTCCGGCGGCTACATTGAGATGGACCCGGCGCCAAACCGGGGTGGCGAACAGAAGCTGCAATACACGGGGCTGGAGCAGCCGCCCGGCGTCCGCAACGGGGAGCCGGGGCACACCTACACTCTCAAGGCACGGCGGGTAGGCTCGCTGACTGCCGGGGCGCCGGTGTTCTGGCGCGATGTCACGGTCGGCGAGGTGCTGGGAACCGACATCGGCGACGGCAGCGGGCCGGTGAAGGTCAGCATCTTCGTCCGTGCGCCCTATGACGGGTTCGTGCGGGACAAGTCGCATTTCTGGAACGCCTCGGGCCTGTCGGTACAGGTCGGCGCTACTGGGCTGCATGTGGAGGTCGCCAGCCTGCAGGCGCTGCTGTCTGGCGGCGTCGCGTTCGACACGCCGCAGCCGGGCAGCCCCTCCACGGCAGCGGCAACCGATACCGAGTTCCCGCTATACAGCAACCACGACGAGGCGCAGGCATCGGGCTTCACCACGACGCAAGCCTTTGTGACCTACTTTGAAAATTCGGTCCGCGGCTTGGCAAAGGGGTCGTCGGTCGAGTTTTTCGGCATCCAGGTCGGCACCGTGACGGACGTGACGCTGGAGGTTGACGAGGCTATTGGCAATGCCCGCGTCCGGGTCGTGCTGGAAATACAGCCCGAGCGGGTACTTGGCGCAGGCAATGCGGCCAAGGAAGATCCTGTGACGACTGCCCGCCGGATGGTCCGGCGTGGGCTGCGGGCTCAATTGCAGACGGCCAATTACCTGACGGGGCAGCAGGTGCTGGCGCTCAGCTTCGCGCCGAACGCGCAGCCGATGGAGCTGCAACAGGTCGGCAATGACCTGGTGATCCCCAGCCAAGGCGGCGGGCTGGACAACATCGTGCAGGCGCTCAGCGACATGGCGGGCAAGCTGGACCGGCTGCCGCTGGAACAGATCGGCCAAAACCTGAACAGCACCCTGCGCTCGGCGTCCGGCACCATGACCAGCTTGGACACTTTGGTGAAGCGGGCGGACTCCGGGTTGTCGCCGCTGTTCAAGTCGCTGCCGGGCATCACGACGGCGTTGCAGGACACTGTGGTGAGGGCCGGACGGACCTTTGGCTCGCTCGACAGCAGCTATGGCACCAACTCGCAGTTCCAGCGCGAACTGGAACGGGCAATGACCCAGGTGGGCGACACTGCACGGTCCATACGCCTGTTGGCAGACTTCTTGGACCGGCACCCGGAGGCGCTGGTGCGCGGGCGCGCGGGCGTCGGGGACAGATGAGGGCAGGACGGATGAAGCGGCGCACCTTGTTGGCCCACATGGTTCCGGCTGGCCTCGCCCTTTCGGGCTGCGCCTCGCCGGAGCCGGCCTATTTCACCTTGGCGGCAATCCCCGGCACGCCCCGGTCCGGCGGACCAAAGCTGGTGGAGCTGCAGCGGCCCGGCCTCGCCGGCTACCTGGACCGGCCCGGCATCGTCCGCGCCAACGGCGCCGTCCAGTTGAGCGTCGCCACCAACGAGCGGTGGGGGGAGCCGCTGGGCGACCTGATCGGCCGCATCCTGGCCGAAGACCTGAACCAGCGCCTGCCTGGCAGCAGCATCTTCACCACGGCCGGCAGCATCAGCGCGGAGCCGGGTGGGCGGATCGAGCTGGACATGCAGCGGTTCGATGCCGATACATCGGGCAACGTCGTGCTGCTGGCGCAGGTCGCGGTGTCGCGCGGGCGCCGGGCCAATGCAGCGACGCGGACGGTGCGGCTCACGCAGCACCCAACTGGCCCGGCGACGCGCGACCTGGTAGCCGCCATGAGCACGGTGCTGGGCAGCCTGGCCGACACGCTAGCGGGAATGCTGCGGGGAATGCCTACGACTTCTCCCTCTCCCTCCGGGAGAGGGCCGGGGTGAGGGAAAGGCCGAGCAGCGCTGGCGTTTGAAACGCAAAGGCCAAGGTTCTTGTTTGTGGTTTCCCTCACCCAGGGTTTCTCTCGCAGGGAGCAGGAGCAGCACGCGAACTGCCCTATTTCACCAGCGGGCACCCACCGTCGGCGAGCGGACGGAATGCCTGCTCCGCCGGAACCGTCGCGACCGGCTCGTAGTAATCATAGCGCCCCGACGACTGGTCCGGTCGCTTGACCCGATAAACGTGCATGGCATGGACCGCCCGGCCATCCGCACGCAGCATCACCCGGCCGAATAGCGCGTCGTCAATCGGCGCGCCCTGCAAATGCGCCATGATGGCCGTCCCCTCGATGGTGCCGGTCGCCCGTACCGCACGCAGATAGGCCAGGACCGAGCTGTAAACCCCCGCCTGGTTCGCCGTCGGCATCCGCCCGCCCATGCGCGCGGCGAAGCGGCGGGACCAGGCGCGGGTGGCATCGTTCTCGTTCCAATAGAACGCCTCGGACACGATCAAGCCTTGCGCCACCTCCAACCCCATGCCGTCCACGTCGGTGAACTGGGTCAGCAGGCCGATCAGGCGCTGCCGGGGCGTCAGGCCGAACTCGTGTGCCTGCTTGACGGCGTTGATGAGGTCCGACCCGCTGCTGGCCAGCGCCACCACCTTCGCCCCTGACGCCTGCGCCTGCAGCAGCAGAGAGGAGAAGTCGGTCGTGCCCAGGGGATGCCGGCTGGATCCCAGCACCTGTGCGCCGAGGCCGCGTAGCGCGTCCGTGGTGTCCCGCTCAAGCGCGGCGCCGAGCGCGTAGTCAAGCGCGATGAAGTACCAGGTGTCGCCGCCGCCTTCCGGCCCTGGACCGGCCATCGTGCGGGCGGCGACGTTGCCGTTGGCCCAGGTGTCCATCGTCCACTGCATCGTCGTCGGTGAGCAGAACTTGCCGGACAGCTCGGAGGTCGCGACGTTGGTGGCGACGAAGGCCCGGTTGCGGTCGCGCATGATGCCGTTCACCGCCAGGCCGACCGCGGAGTTCACCGCGTCCGCCACCGCCGCCACCCCGTCCCGGTCCATCCAGCCGCGCACGATGGCGGCGCCGATGTCCGCCTTGTTCTGGTGGTCGCCATACAGGATCTCGACTGGGATGCCCGGCGACTCCGCCATGAAGTCTTCCGCTGCCAGCCGGGCAGCCACGACCGAGCCAGGGCCGGAGGCGTCGGCAAACGGGCCGGAGCCGTCGTTCAGGATGCCGACCTTGACCGTGGCCGGCAGCTCCGCCCGGGCCGGCAGTGCGAGCAGGGCGGCAAGGGCCGCAACGATAATGGCGCGCATGGAAGTCGGTCCTGCCTGGCGGGTGCGGTGCGGTGCGGTGCTTATACAGCTTGGGGCAACTTCCCGGAGGAAACAACGCCATGACGCATCAACCGCCGTTCCGCGCCGACATGGTCGGCAGCCTGCTGCGGACGCAGCCGCTGAAGCTGGCCCGTGAGCAGCGGGCGCAGGGCGAGATCTCTGACGAAGACCTGCGCGCGGTCGAGGACGCGGAGATCGTGGCCCTCATCCGCAAGCAGGAGGAGGTGGGACTGCACGCGGTCACGGACGGCGAGTTCCGCCGGGCATATTGGCACTTCGACTTCCTGGAGCACCTGGACGGCGTCACGTCCGTCAACCTCGACAGCGGCATGAACTTCAAGGGCGGTGTCGGCATCAACAAGGCGTTGCGGATCACGGGGAAGGTGGGGTTCTCGGGCCACCCGATGATCGAGCATTTCCGCTTCCTGGCCGCGAACACCAGCCGCGTGCCGAAGATGACGATCCCTGGCCCGTCCATGCTGCATTACCGCGGCGGCCGGCAGATGATGAACCCGGGCATCTATAAGGATATGGACTCCTTCTATGCCGACGTCGGCGCGGCCTACAACAAGGCCGTGCACGCCTTCTACGACGCCGGCTGCCGCTATCTGCAACTGGACGACATCTCGTTTGCCTACCTGTGCGACCCCGAGCAGCGCGAGATGCTGCGCGCCCGCGGCGACGATCCCGAGGCGCAACCCGGCATCTACGCGGCGATGGTGCGCGAGGCGCTGCGCGACAAGCCCGCGGACCTGACCGTCACGATGCACCTATGCCGGGGCAACTTCCGCTCCACCTTCATCGCCTCCGGCGGCTACGAGCCGGTGGCGGAGCTGCTGTTCAACGGGATGCCGGTGGATGGCTACTTCATGGAATGGGACACCGACCGCGCCGGCGGGTTCGAGCCGCTGCGGTTCCTGCCGGCTGGCAAGCGCGTCGTGCTGGGCCTCGTGACCAGCAAGACCGGCGCCTTGGAGCAGCCCGGCGACGTCAAGCGCCGGATCGAGGAAGCGGCGCGGTTCGCTCCCCTGGACCAGTTGTGCCTGTCGCCGCAATGCGGCTTCGCCTCCACCCAGGAAGGCAACACGCTGGCGGACGGGGAGCAGTGGGCGAAGCTTCGGATGATCGTGGGGGTAGCCGGAGAGGTCTGGGGCGACGCGTAGGGAGGCAAGGCCCGACGCCTTCGCTGGCCAGGGGGAACACGGGAAAGCCGCGTCGGACGGCCAGCACAGCAGCATCGTACGGGCGCTGAAGCACGAACAAGCAAGCTGGCCGCGTCGGCCGCCATGGATTTCACCCGCGCGCAGGCCTGCAAGCAGGGCCATTCAGTTCTGGCATATCGGCCTGTGCGTGAGCGGTGGCGGGGTGACGTAGCGGCTGTATGGAGGCGACTTTCCCGCTTCGTGAGGTCGCCCTGTGCCATTTGCTGCCCTGCTTGCCG
>JAABUU010002976.1_pt1 | contig 22614 bp, 20 predicted proteins | sample 5559301 | NCBI WGS metagenome assembly JAABUU01 (sample SAMN10711884, study PRJNA513360) | rock metagenome | isolation source: Antarctica rocks | place: Antarctica: Victoria Land, Richard Nunatak white | reverse complement strand
CGACACGACGCATGTATTGCCCCAACCCCACGAGGTTGATGCTCGTCAGCGTAAAGATCAGCCAGCCGATGCAGAGGAAAAACGCCCCAAAAACCTGGGTGCTATTCTGCGGAAGACCTTTCCAGACGAGCAGCCCCAGGTTAAGCAGTGCCAGCACAATCCCCGGCAAGAGCAAGAATGCGACCGAGACCCAGAGCGAGCGTCCGATCGCCTGCGAGCGGAAGGCCGGAGCATCGTGGCGCAGTTGCGGCCAGGAGCCATCGACATAACTCTCGACCGCCTCGACGGTGAAGATCAGCAGTATCGCCACCCCCACCAAAAGCCATAAGCGGGGGTCGACGGTTACCCCGAACATCCTCGCGCTACCCCTGTTCGTCCGCTTCGCCGCGCCTGCCGGTCGCTTTACGTCTCGTACAGCGTAGCACAGGCGGGGAAGCTTGACGAGTATAACCCGTTCGGCAAGGCCAAAAGGGCCAGGGCGGCCTGACTACTGCTCATTGTGACCGATGCGTTTGCACTGCCCCTTGCGGATCGCTATTTCTACAGTTGCACCTGGCTATCCGGCGACGCATCATGCCCGATGTGGCGAGGGGGAGGGTGATGACGGTGACGGTGACTCAGGAGATGGTGCAGGTTGGGCCGCAGATCTTGATGCGCTGCATGTGCGGGTCGCATTACAGTTCGGCCGGGCGGAGCCGCGCCGCCGCATGCGGGCGTATATCGGCGGGCTGCTCACCCCGGTCGAGCGGAAGAGCGGCTGACAACTACGACATGCTTGCAAACCCTTAGCTTGTGATTTAATTGTGGCCCGTGCATGAGCCCGGATGCTGGTGGCGTCGCGTCCGGCGGTGGTGGCACACTTGCCACATGCATACGGCAACCATCTCCTTGCAGGACTTTCGTGACGACTTCTACGCCTGCCTCTACCGGCGCGCGGACGCGCTCTTCGCGCTGGCTGACGCCCTGCTGGCCGCCGGGGCGGTGCCATCGCCCGTCCACCTGAACGGCGAGCCCGCACACTGGCGTGGTGGGGCAGTCTCTACGCCGCGCTGGTGCAGGGGCGGCTCGACGAGACGGGGCTGCGGGCGCTGCTCGCAGGCCACCCGCTCGCCGACGGCCAGCCGATCTACGCGGCCGACTGCAGCGTCTGGCCGTGCGGCGACGCCGAGACCAGCCCCGAGCGCGGCTTCTACTATCACCCGTCGCGTCATTCCGCCGGACGGCCCATCGTCGCGGGCTGGTCCTATCAGTGGCTCGCGCAGGTCGGCTTCGCCCGCGAGAGTTGGACGGTCCCGCTCGATGTGCGCCGCGTCCACCCGAGCGAGAAGGTCAACCTCGTTGCGGTCGAGCAATTGTGGCGGTATGCTGCGGACATACAGTAGACCTTCGTCACAATAAGCCGCGTTTGGGTATGCTGGGGGCCGAAGGAGGGCCGCGCTGATCCCGCGCTACTACCACCTGACGCGCCACCCCGCCATCTTCCGGGTGCTGACCGGGCTGACGGTCGGCGCGTTCGACGCGCTGGCGGCGGACGTACTGCCAACCTACGCCGCCGCTACGCGGACCCGGCTGGCTCGCCCCGATCGCCGCCGGGCCGTCGGCGGCGGGCGGGCGTTCGGCCTGTCGCCGCGCGACCACCTGCTGCTGGCGATCGTCTGGCTGCAGCGCTACCCCACCACTCAGGTGCTCGGCTACCGCTTCGGCGTCAGCGAGCCGACCGCACGCCGGACGATCGGGCGGGTGGTGCCGCTGCTGGAAGCGGCGGGGCAGGCGACCATGCGCCTGCCCGACCCGGGGCGGGGCCACCGACCGGGGCTGGACGCCCTGCTGCGCGACACGCCGGGGCTGGCGGTCCTCGTGGATACCTTCGCGCAGCGGGTGCAGCGCCCGCAGGGCCGCGCCGAGGCCGATACCTACTCCAGCGGCAAGAAAAAGCAGCACACGCTCAAGGTCCAGGTGGCGGTCGACGAGGCGACCGGCGCGGTCGTGGACGCTGCCCCGAGCGTGCGCGGCCCCACCGCCGACCGCGCCGTGCTGCGCGCCTCGGGGCTGCGCGATCGCCTGCCGCTGGGGGTGGGCGCGCTCGGCGACCGCGCCTCCATCGGCCTCGGCGACGCTCACCCCGGCGGCCTCGGGGCCACGTCCCGCCGCAAGCCACGCGGGCAGCCCCGCCCCCCTGCGGATGGTCGCCGACAACCGCGCCTGCGCCCGCCGTCGCGTGACAGTCGAGCACACCAGCGGACGCCTGCGCCGCTACGACGCGCTGACCCGCACCGACCGCCACCATCGGCGCGGCCATACCGTCCGCGTACGGGCGGTCGCGGGGCTGGTCAATCGGCGATCGTCGCCGTCGCGCCGCGCCTTGATTTATGTTCCCCTGGCCGTTGCCGCGCGAAGCCTGTCACCCACCGCCGGTGGGACTCCGCGCGGAGGGGGGGCGTGAGGTCGCGCCCGGGTTTCCGGGCCAGGCGGGGCTTGCTGCTCCGGGTCGGCGCGCTGGCGCGTGGCGAGCCACCGCCAGCGGTCGGTCATCCGCGCCGAGTTCGTCGCGGCGATCGGGTATGCGCGCGCGCGTACGCCAGCCGGCAACGCCGCCGACCGCCATGCTCGCGCGGCCACGGGCATGGCGCTATGGTCCCGCCGTGCCGGGGGCGTTGCGGGTCGCGTGGGCGGCGGCGAACGGGAGCTTGCGCCAGGCGTCCGGTGTCGTTCCTGCCGGGGTTGGTGGTCAGCCCGGGGCGGCACGGGCGGCTCCCGCCGCCCGCCTTCGCTGCGGGGCCGCGCCGCCGCGAGACCGGGGGCGTTACGCAGGTGGTGGCTCCCGATCCGCACCTTCGTGGGCCGGGATGAGGCGCAGTCGGGCTTCGTCGAGGCGGATCGCGGCGCGCATTGCGGGCAGCGCGCCGCAGGGGTCTGCCGCCCTGCGCCGGTCCTCCCCGATGTCGCCACCGGCTGGACCGCGCGCCCGCCGCTCCTCCATCGCGGCCCGCAGGCGGTCATCCGGCGGTCCGGCAGCGGAAGCGCCGCACTCGCAGGTGGATCGTCACCCGCCGCTCGCCGATTGGCTGGTCGGCGAGCGTGCGCGTGTAGCGGCTATGGACGTGGCGCGAGCGCCGATAACAGTCGGGGCACCGGGCGATGGTCGCCCGTGGCCGGGCTTCGACGATCAGTTCGTCGGGCAAGACCTCGGTGCGGGTGATCCGCACGTCGGCGAAATATGGGAACAACAATGCTGTCCTCATCGCCTCCTCCCCCTCGGACCGGCCGCCTGAGCACGATTGTAGATGAGGAGTGTGCCGGATCAGCGCGCGATCGTCAGCGCTATTCGTCGCCGACGCGATGTGCCCCGCAGTCGGGCGGAAGACCGCGCACGCGATCGTCGCGCGCACATGCGGCTGCGTCGAGGCATCGTCCGCGATGCAGAGCTCCCAGTGCGGATACGTCTGCGCCAGCACACTCGCCAACGCCGCCTCGAAGACGTCGGCGGGCGGGTTATGCACGGGGAGCAGGACGCTGAGCAGCGGACCATCGCCGACTGGAGCCGATTGGCTGACCGCAGCGTTGCTGAGCCAGTCGGCGTAGCGCTCCTCGGCGCGCGTATCGCGCTCGTGCGTCTCATCCAGCAACCGCAGGCCATTCGCTCCCAGGCGCGCGATCAGCCAGTAGTAGCGCAGGTGGGCCATGACGCGGACGCCGAAGAGGCGAGGGTTGGTGCGGAGGAGGACCAGGGCGCGGTGGGATAGGTAGCTGAGCCGTTGCAAGATTGATCGGCTCGTCATATCAAGCGCGCCTGATTGAGGCGTCGAACAGTTGTTTGTAGGTGTCGAGTGTTTGCCTTGCCGCTGCAGCCCAAGTGAAGGCCGTTGCGCGCAACGGCCCTTCGACGTGTAGCTTCCTCCGTAGCGCTGTATCGGTGAGGATACGGTCGAGTCCCGATGCGAGTGCGTTCACATCATAGGGATTGACGGTGAGCGCCGCATCGCCGACAACTTCGGGTAAGGAAGACGTATTGGAGGTGAGGGTCGGCGTACCGCAGGACATCGCTTCCAGCGGCGGTATTCCGAATCCCTCATAGAGCGAGGGGAAGACGAACGCCTCTGCGGCGCTATAGAGCGCTGGTAAATCGGTGTCATCTACGTACCCTGTGAAATGTACCGCGTCGCCAAGCCGCAATCGCTCATATGCGACGCCGATCTTACTGTTTTGCGCGAAGCCTTTGCCCCCGATCACAAGTCTAAGGTGCGGATGCTTACCCCGTATGCGCGCGAATGCTTCCAACAGGCGATCGATATTCTTCCGCTCGTTTAAGCCACCAAGGTAAAGTAGGTACGGGGTCGTGATACGGTAGCGGGCGAGGATCTGCTTTCTGGCCTCAGCGTTAGTGATCGCGAAAAAGCGTTCTTCAACACCGCAATGAATCACCCGTATTTTGGCAGCAGGTAGATGGAGATGTTTCATCAAATCTGTTTTGGAGCAAACGCTGTCCGTGAGGACGTAATCAGCCGCGTGTGTCATCAATGGTAGGGCGATGCGGAAACGCCAAGGATCAAGTTTATTTTGCGGTTCCGGGATGATCAGGGGTATCGCGTCGTGTATCGTGACGATTCGCCGTGCGCCAAATCTCGGGCCGAGAAAAGGGGCGATACCGAACGGATCATGGATGATGTCAAATTTGTGCTGCTTGATCGCCGCGCTAAGAGCGACGTTGCCTACCGTCGCTAGCGTCGGCAGAAATCGGCAATAGGGCAGCGCATGGCGCGGGAATTGGTGCCATAATCTCGCAGTTTCATCTCGCTCGGTTGTTAGTAATGTGATCTCTGGAGCATCGGATAACTGTTGTATTGCTAGCAGCAAGTTTACTGCATATCGACCTATGCCAGTGGGGGCACGATCGAGGCCGTAGGTGAGGTATCCAATCCGCATTCTTTGCCGTGCTCTGGTACAGGATTTTCAGCCGTGCATCTTGCTAGTGGCTTATCCCTGTGGTGGCCCAATTAGGCGGAGATATTCAGCTCGTGGAAGTGTTTGCCGGAGGAATAGGCGTCTAGGCAGGGCTAAAAGACTATAGAGGGCAGCGCTGCTGTAATTCGCGACGAGACGGAAAAAACGTGGGGAGATCTGCTTTGCGGTTAGTAAGTGCAGCGATCGACCGTTCGTGTAGAAGTTAACACCGAGGCGCTCTGCTAACACTTCTAGTGATCGCTGCGAATAAAGGGCTACGTGCTGACCATGCTCCCGACCATAGTACCACCAGCGATCGAGCGCTGGAGCGGGTGTGGGCATGAGTAGCGTACTGAAAAGAATGCTTGGCGCGTAACGGAGCATCGCTTCGACTTCTTTGTATGGCTCAACAAGATGTTCGAAGACCTCGAAAGCCGTAAGCAACTCATATTGCTGTTGGCCCACCTCATCTGCCTCGAAGCCCCGCGCGAATACATTTGAGGCGTACTTATCGGCGTGATAAAAGTCGAAGGCTGCATCGCGCATTAAACGTACGAGTAATCCTGGGCCACCGCCATAGTCGATGAACTTACTTCGGCTATTGAAAAAGGTGAGGATAATTGCCTGAGTGATGCGCGCCATCCAGAGGTTGCGAGTGGCAATCCCAAAGTCGGACGCAGTAATCGCTTCGCTATAGGCTTCGTCCAGCCAGAATGACTCCTCTGTTTGGACAAAACCGCACTCCGTACACTGATAGTAGCGAACCGTGTGTTGACCAAGCACGATCGCGGTCCCAAACTCTGCCACCTCGTGACTACATATCTTACAAGACATAGCATACTCCTGACATAATCCCAATAATTGCTATTATAGGGAAAGCACCTATTACTGTACAAGGATCGCTTGCATACTGTCAAAGAGTTGTTTCCCTATCGAGGAGAAGAATACGCGCTTGCTCAATAATTCTTCTCCTCGCGAGTGATTTGCTCCTCGCGTTGCAATTACTAGGTGTAACCTGCACGCACCCTTTTCCTTAGCCATGTAAGCCATAAGAACAAGAAATACTGCCCCAACGTCCAACTGCACGCCGCACCTGTGATCCCTAGGACGTGAGCGAGAGGTATACTCCCGCCGATCGCGATGATCTGGCTGATGACACAAGCCAATGCTAATGATTTTTGCGAGCCAATTATACGCAACTCGGCAATGAGCAATGTCAACCGCTTGTTTGGTAAGACGCTGAGTACGAGGATTAGGAGGACTACGAACCCGTATCGAATATAGGTAGGGCCGAGCAAAAATAATGCGAGTGCAATTATTGGGATGGTGAGAAGTGTTATACCAATCATGATCAGATCGGTCTGTTGCTGGGTGAATACTTCCTTTTCTGATGCACGGCTAGATGTGTTAGCCCGCTCGACAAAAATCACGGTCGAGAACGCGACAGGCAAGAGGAGCAGTACGCTAAACATTGACCAGGACATATAGAACGCGGCGGCCTGTGTGCTATCTAGTGTGCTGATGACAATTGTCGGCATTGCTAGTGGTAATGTCATCGTCGCTAGACCGACGAGGTGATTCCATAATGAAAAGCTTACGATCTTGCTGAAAGGTACTTTCATCTCAGTATCGTCCGCACTATGCCGAGGGTAGCGAGCGACCACTGGTAGTATGGCAACTAGACCAATCGCTGCGCTTACCCCGAATATTCCGACTAGCTTTGCGATAGAAAGATTGGGGAGGAGGCATAAAAGGGCTAAGCGTATAATTACTATAGCGACGTTCTTTACTAAGATGAAAAAGAACAATTGTCTACTCATTAGGTAGCTGTCATATTGCAACGAAAGGGTATAGGCCGTGCAAGAAAAGACGAATAATAAGATGTTCCGCGCGGTTGAGAACAATGGAGATAATTCCGGCCCAAACTCTGAGAAGACTGCAGAATATATTCCACCAATTAAAGCGGCGATTACTACTGTCACAATGAACATCGCAGTGATACGCTGGATACGCTGTGGACCAAGGGAGTTCGTGTAACGGACGAGGCCCATCCCTAAGCTTAAGTGACTAAATCCTGCGAGCAGAAAGATGGCAGAAGTGCCTGCACTTGCGACACCGACGACACTAGGAGGATAAATGTATGCCGAAATAAACCAGAAAATGAGTGTACCAAATCCGGTTGCCAATGAGCTGAGCGTCAGGAGAATAGTGTTTTTGGATACATCATTTGAGGTCGCATTACGCACAGTGCGGCTGAGTGACGCCCACAAAGGTGGCATAGTTCGCATAGAGAACCTCAACGCTTGCTGCCTTCTTTAGCGATGAAGGCACGGCTAGTACTCGGCGGAAAGCGCGTACAAGCTGCATATTGCAATGCCTCAAGCGTGCGTTGTGCGGTCCCACTCCAAGTGAATTTTTGCGCCCTTTTGTACCCTCTCCTAATAAGTTCCTGACGGAGTAGACTATCTGCTAATACCGAGCGGAGTGTGGCGATCAATGCCGCCTTATCGCCAGGATCGAAGAGCAGCGCGGCATCGCCCGCCACCTCCGGGAGCGATGCCGCGGTCGTTGTGATCACCGGTACGCCGCTCGCCATCGCTTCGAGCACGGGGATGCCGAAGCCCTCGTAGCGCGATGGCAGCACGAAGACCTCCGCGCCCCGGTACAGCGCGGGGAGGTCGGCATCCGGCACCCAGCCGGTCAGCACGACTTCCCCCTCCAATCCTGCCGCGCGTACCTTCTCACGTAGGGCTGTGGCTGCGGTGCCGCGCAACCCGACGAGCGCGAGCTGCGTCGCCGTGTCCGAGGTTGCGCGGAGGGCGGCGAACGCCTCGATCAGCGTATCGAGATTCTTGTGCGGGTGCAAGGTCGCGACCGAGAGGATGTACGGTCGATACAGGCCATACGCACTCCGCACCCGCGCCACCTCCGAATCGGCGATCGGCGCGAAGTAGATCGGCTCCGCCGCCAGGTGCGACACGGTTACCTTCTCCGGCGGCACGTTATACACCTCGACGATCCGCCGCTTCGCGTGCTCGGAGAGCGTAAGTATCTGCGTTGATGAGCGCGCGGCATGTCGCGTCAAGCGCGCGTGGATAGCGAGGAAGAGAGGCGAGAAGCTTTCCGGTAGATCGATATGGCGCATGTCGAGAATAGCCGCGACCGAGGCGTACCCTCTGCCTGTCGGCGTCGTGAAACCGGGGCAAAAGAGTACATCGATACCTCCCCGTCGCACCCGGCGCGGTAGCACGCCATATTCATAGAGCAACCGGGCGGGCCGATGGACAGCGTTGATGGCGCAACGCACCTCGCGGAAATCCGCCGCCGCGTTGACCTCGAAGGTGCCCGTGTTCTCTCGATTGGTAAACAATGTATAGGTAATCCGCTCTTCGCGCGCGGAGAGTTCGCGCAGGACGTTGCGGAGGTAGGTCTCCGAACCACCCACCCCTTCCGGGATCAGGAAGAGTGTATCAACGCCGACGTGCATTCGCCCCACCATGCTTCTTATTATTTGTGCGGCGTATCTACAGCGTGCGGTATCGCTGCGCCGCTCTCCGCGATACCGATGCGCTCGTACACCGCTTCTACCCCGGCGATATGCTGCGCCACGTCATAGCGTTCCGGCTCGCGCCATTCCGGGCGATTCTGCAAAACCTCAATGATCGCCCGGGCGAGTGCAACAGGATCGCGCGGGGGGACGAAGTGCGCGCTATCGGACAATACTTCTTCCACTGAGTGCCCGGTCGTCGTCACGACCGGGCAGCCGAGCGTCGCCGCCTCCACCGCCGCATAGCCGAATCCTTCGGAGATGGATGGTACGACCACGCAGTCTGCGGCGAGGAGATAGCCCGGCAGCTCCGCCCTGGGCACCGGATCGAGGACGATCACATGTCCCGCGAGACCATACTGAGCGATTTGCCGCAATGCCCGTTCGAAAGGAGCGAGCGGATCGCGTGCGAGGATGAAGACGCCGTGGCTATCGGGTCGCGCGCGATGGATGATCCGCGCTGCCTCGATCAGGTAGCCGAGCCCTTTGGAAAGTCCCGCCCGCCCGAAATACAGATAGACGGGACCATCCGCGATGCCGGGTGCCTCATCCTTGAGCACGCGACGCTCGTGGCGCGCGCGATCCCAGAAATCGTAGTCCACCGCCGGATACACCGTTGAAACCTTGCTGGCAGGGATACGCATTCGTTGTTGCAAGCGGCGCGCGGTGAAGTTGGAATCGCCGATGAAGTGCGCGAAGGGGAGCTGGAGGATCGCCCATTCGAAGGCGCGGAAGGCATAGCCGAGCAGCGGATTGAGTCCGGGAAGTCGCTGCCATTGCTCCGCGAATACTTCATGCACAGTGATGATGGCCGGGCGACGGGCGACGAGACTGGCAAACCACGCGGGCAGTGCCGCATTATACGTCGTGGTATGAATCCGATCGGCCACGCGCGCCTCGCGCAGGACTGCTGGGAGCGCGTAGAGCATGAAGAGATACCGTTGCGCGAATCCAGGCGTCTTCACGCGCACGATCTCGACCCCATTATGAGTTTCTCGTTTGTTGGTGCCCGGGAGCCATAGCGTAACAACGGTGACCCGGTAGCCGTGTTGCACGAGTCCTTCGGCAAGGTGCTGGAACAGCGTTTCGAGGCCACCGACATGGGGGAAGAAGAACTCGAGAACGAAGAGGATGCGCGCCTTTGGGCGTTCAGTACGCTGTCCTGCACTTCCTCCTGCCATGCTGTGCGTCTGCTCCTCCCTGGATACCTGCTACTTGAGCGGCTGTTGATGTGTTGATGTGATGAGTAGGAGTTACCATGACGACCGACGCGCATCGTCGTCGGGGGAATAAATATTGGCCTCCGTTACCCTAAGCGACGTACCCGTTCTAAATCGGTGATGAGCACTCGGATTGAGTAGAGGATGATTCCGGTGAAAATTGCTAGGATGCCGATCGTCATGAGGAGGAGGACAATCAATGCATAGCCGATTGCAAGTATCTGTGTCTCTTGATAGGTCACGATGATACGTAGGCCCAAGAGCGTACCAAGTACCATAAGTAGAAATCCTGGTACTCCGAAAAAGAAAAGCGGACGCCCTTGGCTTACTAAGCGAATGATGCCGTTCAAGACCGCCAAGCCGTGGACGACCGGATTCCGCTTCGCCGGTTCCTCGTAGAGTACGCTGATCGGCACCTCGGCCACCTTGAGGCGATGTTCCTTGACCAGAAACTGCATCTCCGACTCCACCGAGAACCCGCTACCACGGAAGGAAAGCGCATTGATCGCGGCGGCGGAGAAGGCACGGAAACCACTCTGCGAGTCGGTCAGGCGCACCCCCGAACTCAGGTTTGTCGCGATGGTCAGGCCGTGCTGCCCGACTTTGCGATAAGCTGGGATCTCGCTCTTGGTGGTGAGAAAGCGCGAGCCGACGGTCATATCGGCGGAGCCATCGAGGATCGGCGCGATGACTGCCGGAATCTCACCCGCCTCGTGCTGCCCATCGCCATCGATCAGGACGAGGCAGCGAGCGTTTAGGCGCCGCGCTTCGGCGAACGCCGTATTCAGCCCCTCGCCCTTGCCGCGATTCTGCTCGTGGCGCAGCACCATCGCTCCCGCCGTCTCCGCGATGGCCGCCGTCTCATCGCGCGAGCCGTCGTCGATGACGAGGACAACATCGGCATAGCGGCGACATTGGAGGACGATGCTGCCGATGAAACGCGCTTCATTAAATGCTGGAATCGCCGCAATCGTTGGCGCGGGATGATCGGGTGCCACTTCGCTTTTACTGTCGGCGGCGTAAGGGGAACGTGATTGTTCATCATGCATCATCGCTACCGTATCGACCGTATCGACCGTATCGACCGTATCGACCGTATCGACCGTATCGACCGTATCGACCGTATCAATAGGGTGCTCCTAACGAGATACCAAAACCGCCTCCTGAGACAGAGTAATCAACAGGCCGTTGTCGGAAAGGTTTCTGCCTGAGAGCAGATCGCGTCGGCGTTGGCTGTGGCGACGAGGCAGAAAATTTATCGCAGACATCAGCGCCCCGTTGCTACAGGTGCTCGTACTGATAATGATGACACAGGCATATTCTACTTGAAAGAGGAATTGATCGCCCGGTGTCTGATCGATCGGTTTCAGGCCACTACCGGTGATAGGGCGTTGCTTGATTTGTTCGACGAAGCACCAGTCTATGGAAACATAAGTAGACGGTAATTTCTAGTTGCCGCCCCTCCCCCGGACCGTGGACAATCGTGTTGCGTGAAGACGCGGTTGCGCCACGGAGGGGGTATGGACGACGACTGCATGGTGACGGCGTTCGTGGTGCTTGACCAGCTGGTGCAGGCGCTGGGGCACCGGGACGATGTGCGCGCGCAGGCGAGCGACGCGGCGGTGCTGACCGTGGCGGCGGTGGCGGCCAAGCCCTTCCAGAACCGCCTGGCGCGCGCCCTGGGCGTGCTGCTGCTCGGGCGCTACCGCTCCGGGCCGCGCAGCGTCTCGCGCTTCAACCGCCGCTCGCACCGCCTGGCGGAGTGGCCGGGGCTGGCGCTGGAGACCCTGGGCGCGCTTCGCCGTCGGGGTGGCCTTCCTCATCGACAGCATGCCGGTGCCGGTCCGTCGCCGCGCCCGCGCCCGCCGCTGCCGCACGGTCCGTGGCCGGGACTGCTGCGGTTTCTGTGCCGCCAAGCGGGAGCAGTTCTTCGGCTGGCGACGGCACCTCAGCTGTACCACGGGCGGGCTGCACGACCTGACGCCGGTCCACGAACTGCCCGACGGCCGACGACCTGCCGGAGGGGGCGGGGTCTACGGTGACAAGGGCTACAACGGCGAGGCGGACGAGGCGACGATCCTGGCGGACACCGGCGTGCGGCTCGTCCCTATCCGCACGGCCAACATGCGCCCCAACCGCTGGGCCGACACGCTGGCCCTGCGCGCATATCGCAAGCGGATCGAGGCACCCTTGGGGTTGCCCCGAGTCTGCGGCTCTCCCGCACTTTCGATGCTTAATCGTTGAGCGAGACGAAAAGCGTGCCGGAGCGGCCCAGAAACGGGATCTGGCGCGGCCATCTGGCAATCATCAGTCACTCACTTGGGCCGATATGCCAGCGGCAAAACCTTAAGCATCGAAAGTGCGGGAGAGCCGAGTCTGCGGACACCGGATGATTGGGGCTGAATCTGAGGAGGTGTCCGATGCCGCGTACCCATCCGCCCTACCCGCCGGAGTTCCGCACTGAGGCGGTGCGCCTCGCGCGCGGCAGCGACCGGTCGATCCCGGCGCTAGCGGCCGACCTGGGGATCTCATCCGAGGCGCTACGCCACTGGCTGCGGCAGGATGCTGCCGACGCGGGCCGGGGCCAGCCGGGCGAGCTGACGACCGACGAGCGGGAGGAACTCCGTCGCCTGCGTCGTGCGGTGAAGGTGCTCCAGCAGGAGCGGGAGATCCTGCGAAAAGCGGCGGCCTCCTTCGCGCAGGAGACCCTATGAACCGCTACCGGTTCATCCACGCGGAGCGGGCCACCTACCCGATCACCATCCTCTGTCGGGTGCTGCGCGTCGCCCGCGCGGCCTCCTACGCCTGGGCGCGCCGCGGGGTCTCGGCCCGCGCCCAGGCCGATGCGGTATTGACGGCAGCAATTGCCGCCGCGTCTATGCGCAGCCGCCGGACCTACGGCGCGCCGAGGATCCACGCCGAGTTGCGGGCGCAAGGTCGGCTGTGCGCCCGCAAGCGCGTGGCCCGCCTGATGCGCGCCGCCGGGCTCGTCGACTGCCACCGCCGTCGGCGGGTGCGCACGACCGTCGCCGATGCGACGCAGGCACCCGCGCCGCATATCGTCGCGCGGGACTGCACTGCCCCCGCCCCTCATCGCCTGTGGCTCGGCGACATCACCGACGTAGCGACACGGGAGGGCTGGCTGTACCTGGCCGTGCTGCTCGATGCCCATTCCCGCCGGGTGGTCGGCTGGGCCATGGCCGACCACCTGCGCACGGCGCTGGCCCTGGACGCGCTCGCGATGGCGCTCCGCGCGCGCCGCCCGCCGCCGGGGCTGGTGCATCACACCGATCGCGGCTGCCAATACACCGCCGCCAGCGATCGCGCCGCCCTCGCCGCGCGGGGCATCACCTCCTCGATGAGCCGGGCGGGCGAGTGCCGCGATAACGCCATGGCGGAGAGTTTCTTCGCCACCTTGAAAGCCGAACTCATCGACGCACGCCGCTGGGCGACCCGCGCCACGGCGCGCCTGGCGATCTTCGCGTGGCTGGAGGTCTGGTACAACCGCCAACGTCGCCACTCCGCCCTCGACTATCGCAGCCCCGTCGCCCATGAGGACCAATTGTTGTTGTTGCAAAATCTCGCCGCCTAGCGCTACTGTGTCCGCGTCAGCGGGCTAACCTCACCCTACCGCCAGTTGGAGGCGCTGGGCGTGCAGCGGCTGCGGGCGCGCACCAACCCCGGCCGCCAACTCACGCTCCACGCCTCGCTCCTCGCCGCCACGATCACCAATGCCGACTAAACTGACGCCCAGGTGAGACCTACATGCCTGACGCAGGAGACCATGCGGGTTTCATCGGCGCTTCGGTTTAGGGCCTTGTGCTAGTTTGTTGGGAAGGCGAGCGCCTTGATCTGGAGCCAGTCGGCCCGCCCCGCGAGCCGATTGAGCGCGAGGCAGAGCGTGTGCGCGGCCAGCTTGGTATGGAGCCGGGCGCAGCGGCCCCGGAAGGTATGGGCATGATGGCGCTCGATCCCCAACTGCTCGGTCAACTGCCCATTGACCGTCTCGATGATCTGGCGCAGGCGGTTGAGCGCGCGCGCGGCCTCGGCGGGGAGTTGCCGCCGCTGGTTGCAGCGCGGCACGGTCAGCAGCACCACGGCCTGCTCGTCGCGCAGCTCCTGGGCCAGCGGGGCGCTGCAGTAGCCCTTGTCGCCGATGACGACCAACGCGGCGTGCTCGCGCAGCAGTTCGGCCCCCACCGCCACGGCGCTGGCGCTGGCCGGGGCCAGCACGAAGTCGCGGATCACCCCGCCGAGGGTCACCAGCAGCTGCAACTCGTCCCCGAAGATGGTCTGCTTCTTGGTGGGCACCTTCCCGAAGTCCGCCCCCGCCGCGCGCCGGGTCGCCGCCCCGGTCGCACCGGGGACGAGGTGGAACCGCCGGGCCGGCACCGGCAGGCTGTCGACGGCGCACTGCCGATCCGCCGCCACGTCGCGGATCGCCAGCGCCGCCTGGCGGATGGTGTTGAGCGCCGGGGCGAGGTCGCGGCGGCGGCGATTGAAGCGGCGGCGCTCGGGCCGCACGGGGAACAGGGCCGGAGAGGCCGCCCACTCGCTCAGCAGCACCGCCTCCGTCCGCCAGCCGCGGCACTCCCCCACCAGCGCCAGCGTGATCAGCTCGCTGTCGCTGCACCCCGGCACCGGGCCGCGAGTCCGCTTGTACGACGCCGGCACCTGCCGCCACAGCTCGTCGACGATCACATACATCCACAGGCAGAAGTCCTCGAACTCGGCTCTCATCGTACGGTCCTCCTCAGCGAGCGGGTGTGCCTCGACACCACTACCCATACCGCTGAGGAGGACTTATTGTCAAGCCTGCAACTAGCACAAGGCCCGACTAGCAATCAGGGTAAGTAGAGGTATGCTCAGGCGATTCGGGGTTGCGTGAGGGCATTTGCGACGCCGCTCCATTCCGGCAAGACGTAAGCGGATAAAAGTTGAAAAGTGATGAAAATAGTAAGCATCATGGAGGGCACCGATTGGGCAAGTTTCCCGCGACACGGTTGCTGATTTTTACAGTTACACTGGCTGTCCCGAGGCGCATCACGCACTGCGAGAAGAGGAGGGATGATGACGGCGATGGTGGATCGGGGAATCACGGATGGCTGGGCAGACGATCTCGACGCGCTGCACGCGCGAGTGACGGCGCGCTTCGGGCGCGCACCTGCTCGGCCTGAAGCGCGGAAGAACGGCTGGCAACTGGCCGAGCAGCCCCGAGAGTCGGTGCCGACCGGGATGCAGCGCCTGCTCGTGAGGGCTAAGCGGGACGCCGACGCGGTGTGTGGCGACCTACGAGCCGACGTGGTCGAGCAGCTGGGCGACCTGGTGACGGTGTTCGTGGCAACGGGACGGGCTTTCGCACGGAGGCCATCAACTCGGGCGGCTTATGGCGGCAGTACAGCGGCACGACGCATCAACAACTGCCAGCTAAAGATTAGCCTACGCGAACTCAGGTCAGCCCCACCGACAGTTTCGATCCTCCTCTGCGATACCGCCACCGATTTCCTGCAGCAAGTCGGCTGCCGCGCCATCGCCAGCCGCCTGCGCGCCTACCACGACCAGCCGCCCGCTGCGGGTGCCCTCATCTTCCGCCCGCTCAACCCTTACGCGTGAGCCCCGCACTTGAGTGAACTGCCGATTGTTGCCGCACGGTGGCTATGCTAGCATTCTCGCTGTAGTGAAACGACAGCAGATACCTCGTTACAACGATGCGCGACCGGGGATGTGAGTCGGGCAGATCGCAGTTTCAGGGTGAAGGGACGCATGTCCAAGTGGCAGCTCCCAAGAACGAGCACGATGCGCAGGAGACACATCCCCACTGCGGTAGCTGCGGTAGCTGTAGAAAATCGAGAGTGCTGTGCGAGGTGGTTGCCCAAGCACTACCTGGGTCCGGCGATTGATAAGGGCACGGTGCGAACCCGGGATAGGGCGAGGTAACCACGAACGATCGGCGTATGGCAAGTAAAGGCCGAGGGGCGGTCACAGCACTCGGTGCGCGCTGGCGACAGAGGAAGCGCGGCTGGCCTGGTGGCGGCATGATCGGCTACCTGCGGTTGCCGATGTCGCTGGCGGCCACGACCTGGCTCCTGGTGATCACCGCTCTGGCGGTTGTCTCGACGCAGGCACAGTGGTTGCAGCTCGCGGCGGTGCGGCAATTGTATCCCTGGCGGACGAGCTCGCTCATGTTCGTGCTGGGGCTGGTGTGCCTCGCTGTGGTGCTGACGATTGGGGTGCGGCTGCTCCGTCCCGCTTGGTGGCGGCGGGCGATCCTCGCGCTGGTCATGCTCCCCGTCCCTATCCTGCTGATCAGCAGCGATAACATCGTCGCCGGTTGCGCGGCGGTCGCCTTGTTCGGCCCTGTCTGCTGGCTGGGGCGCGAGGTCGCGGCGCGGCTGCTACGACCGATGGGTGCGCCGGATGCCTGGATCATCGGCGGAGCCTTTGGTATCGGCACCCTGGCGGCACTCGGCTACATCCTGGGAAGGGTAGGGTTGTTGCGCCCGCAGGTCATCTGGCCGGCTCTGGTTCTTCTCGCCCTGGCGCTCCTGGTCGGGGCGCGGCGGCACCTCGGCGATGACATCGTGGCCTTGCGTCGCTGGCTCGTGGTGCCCGCCGCCCCGCGCTGGGCGGATGTGGTGCTGAGCGCGCTGCTACTCGGCTATTTCTGGCTCAACCTGATCGGGGCGCTGGCACCGGAGATCGGGGTGGATGCGGTCCGGATCCGCTTGCCTGCCGCCGCGCTCTTCGCGCGCCTGGGGCGATTCGTCGTCGCCCCAGAACTGTTTGTAGGATCTGTGCCGCGCCTCGGTGAGGTCGTCTATGCCGTAGTCCTGGCGAGCGGGCCGCTGCAAACGGCCAAGGTGCTCAATTTCGTGGTCAGCCTGCTCTGTGCGGCGGGAGTATGGTCCCTGGGTCGCCATCTGGGTGGACAGCGCGCCGCACACACGGCGCTCCTGGCCTTCTACACTTTCCCCATGACCGCCTGGCTCTCGCAGACCGCCTATGTCGACCTCTTCGCCACGCTCTTCGGTGTAACCGCTGCCCTGCTGCTCGTCCTCCATAAGCGGCCCAACCTGTGGCCGATCGTCGGCGCACTTGGCTGCATCGGTGCTGGGTTGGGGGTGAAAACATCCTTCGGACCCGTTGCGGCCGGCCTGCTGGTTGTCCTGGTGCTCCTGCTGCTGTGGCGCATCCGGATCCTGGGTCCGTTGGCTCTCGCCCTCGCGAGTGTTTCGCTCCTGCTCGCCGCCCTGTCGTTCTCGGGGCACCTGGGCGCTGCGGGAGCAGCGCCCAGCTTGATGGCGGGCACGGAGTTTCTGGCGCGCGTCCAAGGGATTACTGCGGTGCTACAGATTGAATTCGAGCAGTTTGGCTCGGGGCACACTCTGGCCGCCCTGGTGCGTTCGCCGCTCGATCTCACCCTGCACACCGTCCGCTATGGGCAGGACCAGGACGGATTCGCGGGGTATCTCGTACTCGCTCTGGTGCCGCTGGTCGTTATGATGCGACTGAGGCGGCGCATCGCCATCCTGCTCGTTGGGATGCTGGGTGCCTATCTCTTGTGGTTCTCGACCACCCAGTATCTGCGCTACGCGCTGCCCATCGTCACCATTCTCTGCGCGATTGGGGGTGTGGCCTATGCCGCCGCTATGCGTCGGGTCAGCGGTCGGGTGGCATATGTGGCGATGACGATGGCGATGCCGGTCCTGGCGGGGGCCGGGCTGATCGGCTATCTCCATACTATCCTGATCTATCCCGGAGATTTCCCCTATCGGGTGGTCTTGGGCCAACAGGGCGTGACGTCGTATTTGGACGAGCACGTCGACGCCTATACGGCCCAGCGGTTATTAGACGCGGAACCGGGTGCTATCGGCGCGATCACCGCGTTTGAGTATCCGCGGCTCTATACGCGGGTGCGGCTCTTCCGCGCGTTCAATCTGCAATACATCGGCTTTCAGGTATCGCCCGACGAGCGAGTGTTGCTTCAGCGGCTGGACCAGGGAGGCTTCTCCCATATCATCGTCGATCGGGGTCTGCTACCGCCCGAATGGGAAAGCCTGATCGTTATCGATGAGGAGTTCCTGCGCCGGAACACGGTCCTGGTTGGCGGCGATCACAACGCCTATCTCTATCGTATCCTCCCGCCGGAGCAGCGCGGCCAGGCGCAGCCGTGGGCCAACGGTCCCGAACTGCTGCCCAACGGCGGCTTCGAGGAGGCGGAGGTGGCGTGGCCGCGCGGCTGGTCGCCCGCCGGTCGCCCGATCTATGACACGTCCGGTCAGGCGGGTCATGGTGGTCGGGGGGCCGTCCTCTCCACGCCGCAGGATGCGCTTTTCACCACCGTCCCGGTGACGCCCGGTACCCCGTACCTCCTCTCCCACTTCACGCGGGGGGCCGGGGGCTACGGGCTCACCCGATTGCAAATCAATTGGCGTGACGCCGCTGGCGGGGGGGCGGGGGTGTCGATCGAGGTGGTGCCGACCAGTCCGCAGCGATACCACCTCTTCTCGATGCTGGTGACGGCCCCGATGAATGCCGTCGCGGCGACTGTCTACGTCCAGGCACAGCAAGGGGACGCCTGGTTCGATGATATCTCGCTGCGGGCGATGTCGGGGCAGGAACATCAGGCTATCAGCCATGCGGAACCGGTTGGCGGTGCCAATTATCCGCTGGCTGTCGGCGTGGCACCCGTGGTGGGCGTGCGACGAGCGGCGGAACGGAACGTTGGGTTCGAGGCCGTACGTTGGCACTACGCCGCCGCTCCTCGCGCTCGTGCCAGCGCAGCGGGGGCTTCGAGTAGTAGGGAGCCCCGCTCCGGCTCATCTACCACAGTGCTACAAGGCATCCGAGAAGACGCCGAATGTCTGTGTAACGATGCCGAAACGGGTGGCGATTGATTAACGGGGTGGTGTATACTTATCATGTATTCCGCGCCGTGTATCCCCACAAGCTGTCGAGTGTGGCTATTCTGGTGTGCGTCGCCCGGATGCCACCGGAATCGTAGTGGGCGCAGGCGCGGGAATTGTCGGTAGTAGCGCGAATAATTCGGGACGCGGTCTGTTCTTCGGGGATGTAGGCGCGGGTGGTTACATAGCGAGGCAAACGTTGGCAGAGACGAGCAATACACGCATGGGGCAGCCGGAGACACACCACGTTGTGCCGGTGCCGACGGTTCGGATTGAGGCATCCCATGGCTGGAGTTCGCTCAACCTACGTGAATTCTGGGATTATCGCGAACTCCTCTACGTGCTGACGTGGCGCGATATCAAGGTCCGCTACAAGCAATCGGCGCTCGGTGCCGCCTGGGCCGTGTTACAGCCCCTGCTGACGATGATCGTCTTTACGATCGTGTTTGGGCGACTCGCGCGGATGCCATCGGACGGCATACCCTACCCGGTGTTCGTCTTCGCAGCCTTGCTCCCCTGGCAACTCTTCGCTCTCGTACTGACCAGGGCGGGCAACAGCTTGGTAGTGAATCAGCAGTTGATCACGAAGGTCTATTTCCCCCGCCTGTTCATCCCGTTGTCGACAGTCTTGGGTGGTCTGGTCGATTTCGGGATCGCGTTCGTCATCCTGGTGGGTATGCTCGTCTTCTACGGCATCGCCCCCACCGCCGCGATCCTCACCCTACCATTGTTCCTCGCTCTGGCCGTGGCGACATCCCTGGCGATGGGTTTGTGGCTTTCGGCGCTCAACGTGCGCTATCGCGATGTGGTACACACCCTGCCGTTCCTGACGCAATTCTGGTTCTTTGCCACGCCGATCACCTACCCCAGCAGCTTGGTGCCGGAAGCCTGGCGACCCTTATATGGGTTGAATCCGATGGTCGGCGTGGTCGAGGGCTTCCGCTGGGCCTTGCTGGGACAGACAGCGGGAGTCGGGCCACTGGTGCTCGTGTCAGCCACTGTGGTTGTCATGCTCCTCATCGGAGGATTGTGGTATTTCCAGCGCATGGAGCGTACCTTCGCGGATGTGGTGTGAGTGATGGGTAATCTCGCGGTTCGCGCCCAGGGCTTGGGGAAACGATATCAACTCGGAGTGACGAAAAGAACGGACAGAAGCCGCCACCCGGCGAGCGATGAGTTCTGGGCACTCAAGGATGTCTCATTCGACATCGAGCATGGCGAGGTCGTCGGGATCATCGGAGGCAACGGGGCGGGCAAGAGTACGCTCCTGAAAATCCTCTCGCGGATCACCGAACCAACGCAAGGCTACGCCGATATTCATGGCCGGGTCGGTTCCCTGCTGGAAGTGGGTACCGGCTTCCATCCTGAATTGACTGGACGGGAGAATATTTACCTGAATGGCTCGATCCTGGGGATGCGGCGGGCAGAGATTCAACGACGATTCGATGAAATCGTCGACTTCGCCGAGATTGAGAAGTTTCTTGATACGCCGGTAAAGCATTATTCCAGCGGTATGTATGTGCGTTTAGCTTTTGCGGTAGCTGCTCACCTGGAGCCAGAAATTCTGGTGGTAGATGAGGTACTGGCGGTAGGCGATGCGGCCTTCCAGAAAAAGTGCCTCGGGAAGATGGGGGATGTGGCGAGGCAGGGACGGACTGTTTTATTCGTGAGCCACAATGTAGGTGCCATTTTACAACTATGCTCTCGTGGTATCGTGATGGAAGGCGGCAAGCGTACCTTAGACAGCGATGCCCCGACGGCTGTCGCCGCGTACCTTGGTCAAGATCAAAGTAGGGACAACGCGGTCGCCTTTGCCAATGAACCCGATAAGAACGTACAAATCCTTTCCATGTCGCTCGTTGCACCGGATGGTCAAGCCATTCGTGCGTGCTCGCACAAGCAACCATTTTGTGTTGTCATTCGGTATCGGGTTACGGAATGGCAAAATGGTAGTTACGTCTGCCTGGATGTGATCAATGAAACGGACGTTCGGTTGTTGTGGTCGAGCGATGTCACCTCAGTCGATGACATGCTTATCAGTCGATCGCCCGGCGTTTATGACGCAAAGATCACCATTCCAGGCATGGTGTTATCTCCTGGACACTATACGTTCACCGCCGCCATCTTGGCACCTCGTCGAGGTCACGCTTTCGATGCCCAGGAAAGAGCTATCTCCATTGAGATTACTGATGGGGGTTCCCTATTGTCCAACTTTGGCGTCAGGTCGCCTGCTGTTACTATGCTCCCCCTCGTCTGGGAGACGGGGCGGCTAGAGGGTCAGACTGAGCGCGAGAATTATCGGGCGGGGAGTATAAGGCGTTGATGGTCAACCCAGAGCAACCGGGGCATGGTAATGCTCTTTCGGTGTTTCCTGCTGGTACAAGTGCGCCGATAAATATACAGGATCAGGCACAGGACTTGGGGAAAGCGCCGGATACCGGAAAGTTCCCGCTCGTTTCCATAATTACGCCCGCATATAATCGGGCTTCCTTATTGGATGAGACGATCCAGAGTGTGCTCAGCCAGGATTATCCCAAGGTAGAGTATATCGTTTTTGATGACGGGTCGACTGACGAAACCCTGAGCGTGATCAAGAAATATGAAGGCAGGCTGCGTTGGGAGACCCACGACAACATCGGCGAGACGCGCACGGTGAACAAGGGCTTTTCCTTGGCACAGGGCGACATCATTGGTGTCGTGAACTCTGACGATCCGTTGCTGCCCGGTGCGATCAGCACCATGGTGGCACGCATGCGCGCCGAACCGGATCTCCTGGTGGTGTATCCAGATTGGCAGATGATCGACGCCGAGGGGGCCGTCATCCAACAGATCGCGACCTCTGACTATTCTTACGTCGATATGCTGCGCTGGTTCCACTGTATGCCCGGACCGGGCGCGCTATTCCGACGAGCAGTAGTCGAACAACTTGGTGGTCGGACGCCGAAGTATCGCTATGTCGCCGATTTCGAGTTCTGGCTGCGCGCGGGCTTGCTTGGTCCATTCGCACGTGTCCCACAAGCCCTGGCGACCTTCCGTACTCATCCGGGTTCTGCCACTACGAGCCAAAGAGGGGCAGCCATGGCCGAAGAGTATGCACAGTTGGTCGAGGAAATTTGCTCTCGCCCGGATCTTCCTGCTGCTGTACAGAAAATTCGGCGCGAAGCCTACAGTAGCGCCTATTACTACGCTGGTTACGTGTGTGGCGATAATGCTCCAGCAGTGCTGAAAAAGAAATACTATCTCCTCGCGCTCTGCTATGCGCCGAGCAAGTATCTCACCGAACATCGGCACAGACTCGCAACACTCCTTCCCCCGCTTCTTGGGAGGCTTTACACTCCCCTAAGGACGTTCAATAAGCTGGCAGCTACGTTACGAGGGCATGCTATTCGGGAGCGTCAACGCGGAATCGTGAGGAGCAAGTAGTATGGTATGGCACTGCCCAAACGCCGGATTACGGTGTTAGTTACCAGCCATGCGGTGTTCCGAGCGTTGTGCCGGTCCATAGCACAAGGAGATATTGTGCGTATCCTTTTCGTGGGACTTCCAGAGAGTATCCATACTGTTCGCTGGATCGAGCAAATCAACGATCATGGCTGGGATGTCCACTTCTTCCCGGTGACTGCTGCTGCGCTGCACCCCGCCTTTAAGAACATCACCGTCTACAGGATGTCGTCTGCTCGCGCTTCCGGGCTAGACCCTAGCGTGCGGATACGGGGCTTATGGCCATTAGGAAAAGGTGCTTCGCGCCTGACTGGCATGGTCGATAGTGCTGCGTGGCTCGCGAGGATCATCCGCTGGCTTAAGCCCGACATCGTTCATTCGCTAGGGATTCAGACCGGGGGCTACTTGACACTCGAGGCGAAGACGCTACTCAGGCACCGCTTTCCCAGCTGGATAGTGGCAAATTGGGGCAGTGATATCTATCTCTTCGGACGTCTGAGTGAACATGCTGGCCGGATTAGGGCGGTCTTGGCCGCCTGCGACTATTACCAGGCTGAAT
>JAABUU010002975.1_pt1 | contig 22618 bp, 24 predicted proteins | sample 5559301 | NCBI WGS metagenome assembly JAABUU01 (sample SAMN10711884, study PRJNA513360) | rock metagenome | isolation source: Antarctica rocks | place: Antarctica: Victoria Land, Richard Nunatak white | reverse complement strand
GCACAATCTCGGACGCCCAGCTGGCGACCATCCAACTCCAGCGCGACACGTTCCACGGCGAGTGGAATTACACCATCGCCCCGCACGGCACCACAAGCGGGACGGTTATTGCCTGACGAGCCCTTACTCCCTGGTGGGAGACGCTCGCGATACGCCAGGAGATACTCCTCGCCTCCGGGTCCATCGACGACGTACAGATGTCGCTGTTCCAGGCCGTCCAGGGTGTGCGGAGTGACGGGCCCCGCTACGCGGACGCCGCGTACTACGGCCAGATCACCCATCCGTCGCCGCAGTTCATCGACCTCATGAAGAACGTCTCGGTCCGGTTGGGCGGGAACCGCGGGCGCGCTTACGCGGCGGCACCGGCGCTCTGGCGCCTCGATCAAGCGATGGGCGGCGGGAAATCCCACGGCCTCATCGGCCTGTACCACCTCGCCGCGCACCCCGCCGCGCTCCGGGAGACCGATATCGGCAAAGCCACGTTCGAGGCGGCGAAGTCCGCCCTGGGGGGCACTCTGGCCGCCGATCTGGGCGATCCGCAGGTCGTGGTCCTCGCCTGCGACAACATGACCGCGGGGCGAGGGGTCGCCACCCTCGACGGCCCGGCTGTCTCCCTGTACGAGCGCTTCCTCTGGCGCCTGTTCGGCGGCGACATGGCGCTGTATAAGCGCTACCAGCCCCACCACGCCGACAAGTCCAAGATCGTCGAGGCCCTCGCCGCCGTGGGCCGCCCGATCCTGATCCTGGTCGACGAGATCATGGACTACATCCGGCAATTGTCCGACTCGGCCCTCGCGGACCTCGCCGTGAAGGACATGGCCTTCCTGCGCGCCCTCCTCGACTCGGTTAACGATGTCCCGAACGTCGCGATGGTCGTGGTGATGATCGCGTCCGAGAAGGACAGCATGGACCTGGACGAGATGGGGGCGTCGCGCCGCGCCGAACTCGACCAATTGCTCGTGCGCAATGGCAAGCCGGCCACGATCAACGACACCACCGATTTCGCCGCGATCCTGCGGCGGCGACTGTTCGAGTCCAACCCGCCGGTCGAAGTCCTCGATGCCACGGCCCGGCTCTTCGCGCAGGGCATGATCGGTCCTTGGAAGACGAAGGTCTTCGACGCCCTCAACGGACGGTGGATCGGCGAGTGGGATGAGGAGGTGGCCCGCTGCTATCCCTTCCATCCCCAACTCATCGCGCTCGCCGAGCAAGAGTGGGCGAAACTCGCGGGATTCCAGCGCGTCCGATCCACCATCCGCATCTTCGCCGCCACGGTCTACGCGCTGGCACGGCGCGGCAAGGCAGGGCAATGGGCCCCCCTGCTCATCGGTCCCGGTGACCTCCCGCTCTCCGTGCCGGCGGTGCGCGAGGCGGTCATCGGCTCGGGCCTCATCTCAGATAACCGCGCCCAAGCGAACTACCGGCAGATCGCGTCGACCGACATCGTGGCCGGGGACGACCTCAGCGGGACGGCACGGACCCTCGATCGCGAACGGGTCGGCGTCTTGTTCTTGCGAGAAAACCCCCGCGCTACGGAGCGGGCCGCGACCTGTCTCTTCCTGTGCTCGGTCGTGGGGACGCGCGGGGCCGGGAGGCAGGGTGCCACCGAGCCCGAGGTCAAGTCGGCGACGTTCGTGCCGAGCGCCAACTATGGGTATGCGGACGCGGACGGGATCGTCACCGAGCTCAAGGATTTCGAGGGCGGGGGCCTGGCCTCGCTCGAGATCATCCCGGGTAAGGGTGGACAGGCACAGCGCCTCCTCATGTCGACCCGGCAGACCCTGAACATGCTCCTGCGGACCGCGCGCGGCACGATCACCGATGAGGAGCGCGACGCCGAGCTCGCGGCGGTGGCGGAGCGCGTGGTGACCACCGGCCCGTTCAAGCAGAAGCTCTTCGTCTCGGCCGATCTGGGTCGGTCGACGCGCGAGGTGCTGGAAGCCGCGGGGATCGACGATGCCCGCGCCACACGCCTGGTGGTGCTCGACCCCCGCCAATTCTCGCTCCTCAACGGTATCGACAAGGAGACGCGCTCGGCGATCCGCGCCGCCATGGGCATCGGCCCGGACAAGCTGCCGGTCCAGTGGGCCTCCGCCGCCGTGTACGCCGTCGTGAATACACAGCGGCGCGCGGTCGCGCGCGGGACCGCCGTCGCCTACCTCGCGTGGGATCGTGTGGCAGACATGGCTGACGTGAAGCTTGACGCCGAACTCCACGACAAGGCCGCGGCTGAGAAGGCCGAGGCGAGGCGCAACCTCGAGACCGCGGTGAAGCGCGCCTATCAGCATGTTCTCTATCTCGGCCTCGGTGATGGGGACGAGCCGCGTGTCGAGCACACGTATACGTTCGAGCACGAGAATCAGAGCGCGTTGAATGGCACGGCGGTGTGGAAGGCGCTCGTGGAGGAGGGCAAGGCGTTCGACGTCGAGACATTCAACGGCAAGGCCCTCCTGCACAACATCGGCGACAATGACTACCTGCGCCCGCTCGATGAGGTCCGGGACGCGTTCTGGAACGCCCCCCGGATGCCCCTACTGCCTGGGGCGGAGAGCGATTTGCAGCGCGCGATCTACGAGGCCGTCAGCGCGGGCAAGCTTCGCCTCGTGGGCGCGGACGGGGGCGAGCGTGCCGTCACGCGGGCAAGCGAGATCGGCGTCGGGCAAGCCAGCCTGCGGCTCGCGAGGCCGCTCCCCGTCTCGCCTGTGGCGAACGATGGCGCTACCGGGGGTGGGGAAGGCACCGGGAGCCAGCCAACTGGCGGCAATGGGACCAATACGAACGGAGAGGACCCCGGCACGCCTCATCCTCAGCCCGAGACCGAGCAAGAGATCGCCTTCTCATTGATGACGAGCCTCGGGGATGCGACGAAGAGCCAGTCGCTCTACCACCTGCTCATTGCCCTCGCCGATCGAGTCGACGAAGGCGCCGCGACCTACCGTGAGTTCATGGTGAAGGTGCGAGTCAACTCGGCGTCCAGCGAGGCCCTCGCCCACCTGGCGCGCGCTGCCGGTGCCGTGCCGAGTGTGCGTGATGTGTAGAAACTTGCAATAGTGGGTCAATTGGTACCTTGTGCACTTTTGCGGAGTGCTAGGCATCGATGACTCTGAAGCGACAACCAGCACGGATGTGCGTTTGACGCGGTGATAGAAATGCCGCGCTGATCGGGCCTAGAGCCTGTTATGCACTTTTTCTGTAGGCGAGCATAACAGGTGGGAGTATCAGTCGCCGCTTTTCGCCTGATCGGGCCGCGCCTGCCGTAACGTCGCAGGCAGGACCGACCGCTATCGCCCTAGTGTGCCCTCCGGTGCCAACCCAGGCCGTCCGTACACCCGAAAGTGCATAACAGGCTCTAGCCTTAATGATCCCCGGTGTGTAAAGTTTAGGATTGGTTTTCACATAATGTAAGATAGGCTGCGGTCGAGTCGGCGGTGGGAGCGCGATCCTCCGCCCCCACCGCTAGCGCGCGACCAGGCCAGCAAGGCGGGCGCGACCACCTCGTCCACCGCTTCGGCCATCCTCACCCACTAGTCATCATATTATGTCGAACCGCTACCGCATGCTGGCCAGGTAATCTATTATTCCTTGCGGAAACACAGATTACTATAAGCTATATTTGTGGTAGGGGAGGGGCACGATGCGAGGCTTTACGGAGGGGGTCGAGGGGGCGGACGCGCCGATCCCGGCGACGTTCGCGGCGCTCGCGCGGCGGCCGGAGGCGCACCCCACCGATCCGGTCGCGGTCTACCTCGCGGGCCTCGCGCCGTCGGGGCGGGTGACGGTGGCCCGCCGGCTGGTGGCGGTGGCCCGCCTGCTGGGAGTGGCGCCGGAACGGGTGCCGTGGGCGGCGTTGCGGTCCCAGCATGTCATCGTCCTCCGGGCCCGCTTACTGGAGGGCGGGGCGCTCGCGCCCGCGACCGTCAACCTCACCCTCGCCGCGCTCCGGGGGGTCGCGCGCGCCGCCTGGCGGCTGGGCCTCATGACGGCGGAGGAGCTGGCCCAAATCCGCGACGTCCCTCCCGCGCGCGGCTCGCGCCTCCCGGCCGGGCGCTCCGCCACCGGCGGCGAGCTGGCCGCGCTCCTCGCCGCCTGCGCCCGCGACCCGTCGCCCGCCGGGGTGCGGGACGGGGCGCTCCTGGCGCTCCTCTACGGCGCGGGCCTGCGGCGGGCGGAACTGGCGGCGCTGGGGCGCGGGGACTGGGTGCCCGACGGCGCGCTCCTGCGGGTGCTGGGCAAGGGCGACAAACAACGGGAGGTACCCTTACCACCGGGCGCGGTGATGGCGCTGGCGGACTGGCTCGCCCTGCGAGGAGACACCGACGGCCCGCTCTTCGTGCCGATCAACAAGGGGGGCCGCCTGGCCCGGCGACGGATGACCGAGCAGGCGGTGTACGGGATCTTGCAGAAGCGGGCGGCGGAGGCGGGGGTGGATGCCCTCTCCCCCCACGACCTGCGCCGGACCTACGTGGGCGACCTCCTCGACCGGGGCGCGGACATCGCCACGGTGCAGAAGCTTGCGGGGCACGCCGACGTGAGCACCACCGCCCGCTACGACCGGCGCGGCGGCGCGGTGCGGCGCGCGGCGGCGGACCTCCTCCACGTCCCCTACGCGCGGCGGCCGCGGGGATGATCCCCGGTCGGCGGACCCGGTTGCGCGTACGCTGGTTCCAGGAACTGGACGAGCGGATGCCGACAACCCCGAAAGGCCATCGGCATCCGCTCGTCCAGTTCCGCTCGCGTGTCCGGCACCTTACGGCGCCGCGCCTGCGCCGCCGTCGTCCCACCCCCGAAAGAGCGGTCCGACTCGTTCGCCTGCACCTCGTCACCGGCACTCCCGAGGGAGCTTCGGCTGCGGGAGCACCCGCGCATCCCTGATGTACGTATACTACTCCGGTCTTGCCCGTTTGTCAAGCGACCCGGCGAACATGCTCGGAAGCCGAGTGCTTTCTTCGCCGCGGCGAAGACGTTTCCTTGTTTCGTCGTGAATAGCACGCCCGCCCCATGCTGTGCGACGCCGGCGTGTCGTCGGCGTGGCCGGAAGATAACGCCCCGGACGAGCGCGAAAGGGCCGGGCAGGGCGAAAGCTGCCCCCGTATCCGCCGATTTTGCTGCCAGCTCAGGTACACGTCCTCGTCACCGATGCCGCGGCGGGGCGTCCGCCCACCTCCGGACGGGCGCCGTTACTTGCCTGATCCGCCTTGCGGCACGGGTCCGTGCTTCAACGCTCCGGGTCAGCTTCGACCAGGGTTTCCCGTTGGGGTCGATACCCGACCTCGGCAAGGGCAGCGCGCAGCACAGCCACGTCCGTCTGCTCAGGGTCGAACACCACCAGTGCCGACTGGGCCGCGAGATCGACCTGGACCCGCCGCGCGCCGGCGACCTGCCGCAACGCGGCTTCGACCGAAGCGCGGCAGCCCATTCAATGCATCCCGAGATCGTGGAGCCCTGCGCGGCGGTCCCCCGGCTCCGGCGTCGGGGTGGGGTCGGGCTGACGCCGGAAGCGATCGAAGATCGGCATGGCCTACACGCCTCGCCTCATGATGTGGCACGCCGGCATGTAGTCAGCGTGGCAGCAAAACCCCGCGCCTGGGAGCGTGAAATGGCTTGCGCGCGCCAAACTTACTCCTTTTACTCGCTGGTTATCCTGCCAGTTCGCGTACACGCCCGCGTAGCCCATCATGAGGCGAGGCGTGTGACCTAACCCCCGGAGTTAACGAAGGGCGGGTGATAGCTGGTGCTGCCTCACGGGGTATGCCGCGCACCATGAGTGGCCGCTAGGGGGTGCCGACAAGCGCCGGGTCCGCTGCGCCGGGGCTGGCGGGGAGCGCGCAGGCGGCGGCACGGTTTGCACGCCAATCGACCAGGCTGGCCAGGAAACGCAGCCCCATGACCACGTAGAGCTGCCACTCCGGCATGTGCCCGAAGATGTGCAGGTAGGCCAGGGCCAGGGCGAGCGTTTGTAGCCCCAGCGGGAGCGGGCGCTGGTGACGCCGGAAGCTAACCGTCAGGCCGAGCAAGGCCAGGGGCAACAGCACGGCGAGCGCCGCATGGCCGATCAGCACGGTCCCGATGGCCGTGGTGCCGACAGCAACTGCCGCCAGGGGCACCAGTCAACACAGGCAACCGACGAGGGAAACGAAGGGCGCGAGCGAGGGGACCTTCGTGCGGATCGCGGTCAGGGCGCGGTTTATCGGGCAGCTCCTTACGCTGGTGCGGGGGAAATCATCGTCAGCGGTGGAACGCACGGGTTGCCGCCCTCGTCGCATCCGCCACCCTTCGGCTGCTCGCCACGGGCAACCGTCAGGCGGCGCGATGACGGCCAAGGCCAACCCGCTTTGTGCGCCAAGGTCATGCCACATACCTCCCGTTACCATGCTTGCGACCAGCTCTTCCCAGTCGGCAGGAAAAGCAAGAGCCGCACGCACCAGCGCTCACGCAGCAATAGCAGGTGCCCCGCCACTCTACGGTTTCCAGTAGAGGGGAAGGTCAAGGGGCGCGACTGCCTGGATATCGGACATGGCTTGACCTTCCAGGTAACTGGAAGGTGTACGCTTGGGAGCATGACGGGGACCGGGCTAGCTGGAGGATGTCCCATGGCGCCACAACTACAGTCGCGACCGGTGCACCACGAGGCCAGGGGGATGCAGATCGGCACGCTGGCCGCTGAGATGGGATTGAACCCCAAGACCATTCGCTACTACGAGGCGATCGGCCTGCTCCCGCAGCCGCGACGCACCGAGAGCGGCTACCGGCTCTACGACGCCGCGACGCGCGACCAGCTGCGCTTCATCACCAAGGCGAAGCAAGTGGGGCTCAGCCTCGCGGAAATCGGCGAAATCCTCGCCCTGTGGCGGGACAACGCCTCGCCCTGCGCGCATCTGGTGGCGATCGTCGATCACAAGCTGGCCGCCCTGGACGAGCAGCTGCGCGTCCTGGGGGAGTTCCGGCGGGAGTTGGCGGCGCTGCGCAAGGAGGCCAGCCGCGGCCCGGACGGGGCGGGAGCATTCTGCCGCGCGATCGAGCACCACGAGTCGCCGGCCACGTGCACCCCGGGCAGGCGCGCGTGATGGTTGGGATAGGGCGCGTGCTCGGGGCCTATGGCAACGTCGTGCGCAGTCGCACCTACTTCCCGCTGTGGCTGGGCCAACTCCTCTCCAGCTTCGGGGACACCCTGCACTACATCGCCCTCGTGGTCCTCGTCTTCCGACTCACCGGCGAGGGTCTCGCGGTCGCGGGCGTCGTGGCGGCCGAGGTCGTGCCGGTCCTGCTGCTCGGCCCCATCGCCGGCGTCGTCATCGACCGCTTCAGCCGCAAAACGGTGCTCATCGGGGCGGATCTCCTCCGTGCCATCCTCGTCGCCTCGCTGATCTGGCCGCAGGGTGTCTGGCACGCGTATCTGGTGGCGGCGGGCCTCGCGGCCGGGAATACGTTCTTCAATCCCGCGTTCCAGGCGGTCATCCCGGCGCTCACCAGCGAGGACCAGCGCCTGGCCGCCAACTCCGTCGCCTGGTCCACCGGGCGGCTGGTCCAGATCCTCGCCTCGGCCGTCGCGGGCGGGCTCATCGCGCTGATCGGCACCGGTGCGGCGTTCGCCGTCAACGCGGCCAGCTTCGCCGCCTCGGCGCTGCTGATCGCCACCCTCGCCATCCCCGCCCACGCCGGCCAGGTGGGCGCGGGCACCAAAGTAGGCTTACGCCGCTATTTTCAGGATGCGCGCGACGGCCTCGCCTTCGCCCGGCGCGACCGGTTCGTCTCGCGCCTGCTCCTGGTGCAGGCGTTGGCCTCGTTCGCCGTGGGCGCAACGGGCGCGCTGCTCGTGGTGCTGGCGGAGCAGCATCTGCGCCTGGCCCCGGCCGGCTTCGCCTGGCTGATCGGGGCGATCGGGGTCGGGGCCTTGCTCGGGCCGCTCATCCCCAACGCGCTGGCGCGCGACTACCGCGACGCCCGCTGGCTCTTCGTGCCCTACCTCATCCGCGGGGTGGGCGACGTGCTCATCGCCGTCGTCACGCCGCTGCCGGTGGCGCTGGTCATCCTCTTCATCTACGGCCTCAACACCTCGACCGGCATGGTCGTCTTCAACTCGACGGTGCAGGGGGCGGTGCCGGAGAGGATGCGCGGGCGGGTCTTCACCCTGCTCGATGTGACGTGGAACCTCATGCGTCTCCTCTCGCTGGCGTTGGGGGGGGCGCTGGTCGATGTGTGGGGGATCGCGCCGGTGTACTGGCTGGGCGGGACGCTCCTGGCCCTGGCCGGCGTGCTCGGCCTGACACTGCTCGGGCGGCACGACTTTCGGGCTCGTCTCGGTGCGCAGGAGGGGGTATGACGAGCGCTCGGCAGCGGCCGCTGCGCATCCTGCTATGCTCCAGCGGCAACCCGGCCGCGACGTTCCTGGCCGTGGGCCCCCTGCACGGCGAGGTCGCCGACATCGGTGCGATCCTCGTCCAGGGGGTGGGCGACGCCACGCCAGCGCAGGAGGTACTCCGCGCGCTCGCCGACACCCATGGACATATGAGGCTAGCTCTCCCGAGCATTTGATGATCCAGGCGCAAGGGCTTCAGCAAGTGGGGATTGAGGGCCGATTCTTGGCCTCTTCCGACCCACCAGGACGTCCCCCCGGGCCTCTTTCCGGGGCGCCTCCCTATCCCGAGCCCCCGATCATCTGGTGATCGGGGGCTCGCGGCGGCGCCCCGTGGCGGCGAGGATCACACCTCGTCAGAGCCTCCTTGACACATACGGATCGCTGGGTTGGCGGAAGGTTGGCGAGCATACGCGGGCGATCATCAGTACTGACGCCAATTCTCCGGGCTCGGTTGACGATAACCCTGCCACCTTCAGGATCGGTATGTGTCAACCAACTGCTGACGAGGTGTGGCGAGGATCGCCAGCGCCGCCAGGGCGAGCGGCAGCGCGAAGAGCCCGAGCAACTGCGCTTGTCCCAGGCCCCACGCGACGATCGTGTCCTGCCGGAAGAAACCGACGACGAGCCGGATAGCACCATACCCGGCGAAGAAGACCCAGAAGGCCATCCCCGCGCGCGGGAGTCGGCCATAGAGCCGCAGGAGCACGGCGAACAGGAGCAGATCGAGCACCAATTCGTAGCCGACGGCCAGGTGGACCGGGAGCCCCCGTTGCCCCAGCGTGTCGGGATGGTCGTAGACGACGGCCAGCGGCCCTTGCCAGGGCGCGCCGTGGTGCTCGCCGTTGATGATGTCCCCGATCCGCCCCACCGCCTGCCCGAGCGCCATGCCCGTCCCGGCCGCGTCGGCGAACGCGCCCAGCGGGATCCCGCGCCAGCGCGCCGCGAGCGCCCCGACCAGCGCGCCACCGATGAACCCGCCGAAGACGGAGATGCCGCCCTCGTTCACGGCGAACGCGGTGAGCGGCGCGGCGGCGAATTGGGGGAGATGCTCGATCACGAAGAGGAGACGGGCTCCAATAAGCCCCCCTGCGACGGCCCACCAGGCCGCCGGGTAGTAGGCCTCGCCGTCCACGACGCCGTGGGTGATGAGCAAGCGGCCGGGCACCCGGACGCCCAGGTAGATGCCGAGGACGCCGAAGATGCCATGCCAGGCGAGCATGAACGGGCCGAGGTGGGCGAGGATCGGGTCGATGTTAATATGCAGCATCGGGTAGAAGCCCCCCAGACAACAACGTAGGATGACAATAGCTGCACAACGCCGCACGCCCCGACGGTCGCCGTGGCTTCCCCAGCGGCGGCCGGGTGTGTCAGCGTGCCACCTGCCGGATGTCGCGCACGACCTGGTCCTGATCGAGCGCGAGCGCGTCGTAGAACACGCGCATGCGCCCTTGCGGGTCGATCAGCACGAACCGATTGCTGTGCATGACGAGGTCGGTGGGCTCGTCCGCGCCCGCCTCCGGCGTCGGGAGCGGCACCACCCCCTGGTAGAAGCCCTGCACGATGACCGACTGGAGCGCATCCTCCGGCCCGGCGAGGAAGCGCCAGGCCGCCGGGTCCGCCTCGTGCTGCTCGGCGTAGGTGCGGAGCACGGCCGGCGTGTCGTAGCCCGGGTCGACCGTCAGGGAGAGCAGCTGGACGCGCGCGCCGAGCAGGCCCTCCCGTCGTAGCCGGTCCTGGAGCGCCTGCATCCGGGCGGTGAGGAGCGGACAGCTGTCGCGACACCGGGTGTAGATGAAGTCGACGACGACGACCCGGCCGCGGAGCGCCTCGCTCGTGGCCGGACGTCCGAGCTGATCGGTCAGCACGAACGCCGGGGCCGGGCCGAAGTCGTCCAGGGGCGCGCCGCGCGTCAGGTGCCACGCGCGGTAGCCGACGAGGCCGACGAGCAGGAGGCTCGCGAGGGCGAGCACGGCGAGGACACGCGGGTGCAGGAGTCGCTCCATGGTTGCGTCGCTCCCTCTCTCGTCAGAAGAACCGGGTGTAGTAGAGCCGCTGCATGGCGATGCTCACCAAGAAGAACAGGTCCGTGAGGAACAGCACCCCCATCGCGATCAGGACCAGCCCGCTGGCACGGTTGAGTAAGCGCCGGTGGCGGCGCGCCCAGCCGAACGCGCCGACCATCCGGCTGAAGCCGACCCCCGTCGCCACGAAGGGCACCGCCAGTCCCAGCGCGTAGAGCAGCAGCAGCCAGGCACCCCGGCCGATCGTCCCGGTGGCCCCCGCGTAGAAGAGGATCGCCGCCAGGATCGGCCCGACGCAGGGCGTCCAGCCGAAGGCGAAGGCCATCCCCAGCAGCGCCGGCCCGGCCGGGCCGAGCGCCGCGCCCGAGAGGCGGACCTTCCGCTCACGCGCCAGGAAGGGGACGCGCACCACCTCCAGCACCAGCAGCCCCATCGCGATCATCAGCGCCCCGGCCGCCCGGTTGATCAGGCGCCGACTCGGCCCGACGAGGCCGCCGACGAGCGAGGCCGCGATGCCGAGGAGCACGAAGACGACGACGAAGCCGAGCACGAACAGGAGCGTGGTGCGCAGCACCCGGCCCGTGTGCGCCCGGCCGCCCGCGGCCAGGTCGTCGTGCGAGACCCCCGAGACGAGCGAGAGGTACCCCGGGATGAGCGGCGCGACACAGGGCGAGAAGAAGGACGCGACGCCCGCCCCGAAGGCCAGGGCCCAGCCCACCGCGGGGACGAGGTCGTTCATCGGAGCGCCTCCTCGATGAAGGCCGTCAGCTGGCCCTCCGTGATCTCGCCCGGCCAGCGGCGCGCGATCCGCCCCTGGCGGTCGATGACGAAGGTCGCGGGGAGGCCGCTGACGCCGTACGCCTGCGTGATCCCGCCATCCGGATCGGGGCCGTTCGCGTAGCGGAGGCCGAACTCCGCGCTGAAGGCCCGCGCGTCGCGCTCGCGATCCTGGAAGTCCACGCCGACGAAGGTCACGCCCCGTGCCCGGTAGGTCGCGGCGGCCGCGGCGAAGCGCGGTGCCTCCGCGCGGCAGGGCAGGCACCAGGACGCCCAGACGTTGACCACCACGACTTCGCCGCGGTGCGCGGAGAGGCGGAAGTCCCCGCCGTCGAAGCCCGCCAGCGTGAAGTCGGGTGCCAGTCCGCTCGCCGCGGCCCGGTCGGGATCGCGCAGGGCGCCGAGGCGCGCCGCCAGGTCGCCCGCCGCGCCCGCGAGGGCGGGTCGCCCGGGGCCGGTCGCGAGGAGGGTCGCGAGGAGGGTGAGCGTCAGCCCCCACAGGGCGAGGCCGACGCGCCATCGGGCGCGCCCGATGGCCGCCGGCCGGCGGAACGGGCGATGCGCGGTCACCGTCCCGCCTCCTCGACGAAGGCCGCGAGTTGCGCGCCGGTCAGCGGGCCGATCCAGTGCCGCGCGACCGTGCCGTCCGGGCGGATGAAGAAGGTCTCCGGGAGGCCGGTCACGCCGTAGTCGATCGCCGTACCCTCGGGATCGGGGCCGTTCGGGTACGTGATGCCGTACCGGCGCAGGAACGCGCGCGCATCCGTCTCGGTGTCCCAGATGTCCACACCGATGAAAGCAATGCCCCGGTCGCGGTTCGCGCGCCAGCCGCGCTCCAGGACCGGGGCCTCCTCGCGGCAGGGCGGGCACCAGGAGGCCCAGAAGTTCACCACGACGACCTGGCCGCGCCGGTCGGCGAGCCGGAAGGCCGGGCCGTCGTACAGCTGGAGCTGGAAGTCGGGGGCCGGGCCGGGCCGCACCCGCCCGATCTGCCCGGTGGCGTTGACGGCGATCCCCCCGACGGCCTGCTGGCGGAGCAGGCCATACCCGAGGAGGCCCAGGAGTCCGAGCAGCGCTGCGGCCACGGTGCCGAGGAACAGCCAGCGTCTGCGCCTACCATGTTGCGGCACGGGAGCAGCACCCGCCGCGCCGCCGGACGGGTGCCCGGCGATGGTCACCGCCGCCTCGACCGCAGGCCGCCGCGTCGGCCGCGCGCACGGCGGGGGCACCCTCCGCCTCCAGGCGGGCGATCTCCCGGGCGATCCGTTCATGCCGCGCTTGCAGCTCGACCGACCGGGACCGCAGCGCGGCGAGCGATCCGCTGGGTTGCTGTCCCACCGATGCCCCGGCCGGCGTCGCCCGCCGGGGCGGGGCGGTAGCCTGTCCGCCGCCCATACCACCCATGCCCCACATCATGAAGAGCATCGAGAGCGGGCAGGCGGCGACGAGCAGGAGCGGCACCGCCGCCCCGAGGAGGTTCGGGGCCACCGCCCAGACGCCAATCCCGACCGCGACGAGTCCGGCGATCACTTTCCGGTTCGGGCACATCCCACCGCGTCTCATCGGTCTCCCCCCGGCACTATCCCGGTACCGCCCACCCGTTGGGGGCCACCGGCTTGCGACCGCCGCTCGATCCCGCCGCTCGCGGTTTCCTCGGGTTGCCCGAGTTGCGCGGCGAGCGCCGCCTGCTGCGTCTCGAGCGCGTCCAGTTCTGCGTGTAGCGCCGCGAGTCGGGCGTCCGGCCGCGCGACGGCGGCGGGCGTGGATACAGGGGCGTCACGCGGCGCGGTCGCATCCTGCCGCGTGCCCATGCGCATCATCAGCCACATCATCCCGCCCATCAGCAACGGGCAGGCCAGGAGGGGTAGCAGGGACAGGAGATAGGTCGCATTCATCGGTCCTCCTCGTATCGATTACTGATCGGCGACCCTCGTTAACACCGGGAGCACAACGCGGCGGAGCTCTGGCACCACCCGCCCCTTTCCATTGTCCCATGCCTCGCGGCGGGACCGGTCGCCGGTGGCGGCACCTTCCCTGCCGCACCCCGCCGCGAGGCCGCGCGATGACCCTGCCGTCGGGCGGATCGCAGCCGCCCGACCCGCCCGGTGATACCGCGCGCCCGGTCGGCGGGAGAGGCACCAGAGCGTGTGCAGGCTCTCCGCGCCGCCCGCGTACCGAGGATTGCCACGAGCGGCCCTACCCGGCGCGGGCCAGGCCGGCCACCGGGCGAACCCCAGGGCGATCAGGGCGACGAGGAGCGCGAGGAGCACGACGCAGAGGGCGGGCACCCAGGTCCCGACAACCGACGCCAGCGCGTCGCACCGACCGCCCATCAGAGCACGCCACCGAGCGCGGTGGCCGGGCCGCAGCCGAGCAGGGCAAGTCCGCCTGCCAGGGCCAGCGCGGCGACGGCCAGCAGGCCGCCGAACGCCGCCGCATAGCCGAGCGCGACCGCGAGCGGGCGCCGCCCCTGCCCCCCGACGCGCGGGCCGGGGTTGGCGAGGAGCCGCGCGATCCGGACCTCGATCGCCTCGCCGCCACCGACGAGCGACGGTGCCACCGGGGCGCGCGGCCCGCCGAGCGCCGGTTGCCAGACCTTCACCAGCGCGCTCGCCAGGGCCAGCGGCCGGCCCGTGGCCGCGACGACCAGGCTGTCGCAGGCGAATTCGCGCTCGCGCTGGAGCTGGCGGTAGGCGACCCGGCTCGCCGGCAGGTAGCAGAACGCGTCGCGGAGCATCGTCGTCAGCCAGGCGGCGAGGAAGTCGCGTCGCGCGACGTGCGCCACCTCGTGGGCGAGGACCGCCTCCAGCTCGCGCCGGTCGAGATGCACGAGCATCCAGGTCGAGAGGAGCACCACCGGCCGCCGCAGCCCGCACGCGAGCGCCAGGGGCCGGTCGAGGGCACAGATGCGCAGGCGCGGCGGGGCCACCCCCAGTCGCATCGCCAGGCGGGCGACGCGCGTTTCCAGCCCCCGTCCGGCCGGTCGGCCACGGCGGCCGGCGACGCGGCCCAGCAGGGCGAGCCTGATCAACCCCAGCCCCGGCCCGCCGAGCGCCGGCAGGGTCGCTCCGAGCACCAGCGCCGCGGCCAGCCCCCGGTCCCAGCGCGGCGCGCCGAGGAAACAGGCCCGCCCGGCGAAGTGGGCGACCGCGCCGAAAGCCGCGACCAGGCCCGCGAGCGGTGCCGCCAGGATCAGCCCTTGCACGACCCCCCGGTATGGTCGGGCGTCGAGCCGACGCAGGAGGCCGAGCCCGAGGGCGCCGACGAGGAGCAGCAGGATGGCACCCGCGAGGAAGAGCGCGCTGTGCATCCCTACCGACCCTCCCCGGCCGCGCGGCGACGCTCGATCTCGTCGAGCAGCGCGCGGGCCCGCGCGACGGCGTCCCGATCCGGCAGCGCCGCCGGGTCCTCGCGCGTCGCCCCGGCGAAGCCGACGAGCAGGTTCTCCAGGATACGCCCGACGAAGCCCGACACGAACGCCTCCTGCGTCAGCGTCGGGTAGTAGACGTAGGCGTGCTCCCGCTTCTCGGCGCGCAGCAGCCGCTTCTTCGCCAGCCGCGTCATCGTGTTCATGACCGTCGTGTAGGCGATACGCCGCCCCGCGTAGAGGATCTCGAAGACGTCGCGCACGGTCGTGCCCGCGCCGCCCGGTCGCGCCCAGACGACCTCCATGATGTCGGCCTCCAGATCGCCGAGCACCTTGCGAATGCCCGGACGGTCGGGCCGCACGACGCCGATGTCCGGCTCAGACCCCATCGCCCATCCCCCAGTGCCGCGCGGTCGCGCGGCCGTGATCGCCCCGGTACGGTCGTCATGGCGCCATTGTCGTCGACTACTGCTACTACCGCCCAGAGGATGGGTGCTGATACGGGATCCTCACCGGCCCGTGTCCCAGCTTTGCCCGCCGTCATCGCTGCGATAGACGAGCCCGCGCCCCCCCTGCACGGCGATCGCCAGCACCCGGCCGGGCCGGGCCGGGCTGACGGCGAGCGCGGCCACGTTGCCGCCCGGGAAGGGTAGCCGCGCCCAGGAGGTGCCGCCGTCGGCGCTCCGGTAGAGCCCGCCCCCGGTCCCCGCGTAGACGACCCGGCGGTCGGCTGGGTCGATCGCCAGCGCCGTCGCGCCGCGCCCATCGAGGCCGTTCGCGGCGGGGACCCAGCCGCGCCCCCCGTCGACGCTGCGGAGCACGCCCGCGCCCATGCTCGCGGCGTAGAGGGTCTCGGGGCTCCCGCCCGCGCTCGCCAGCGCCATCACGTCCGCGGGCAGCCGACCCTCCAGCCGCTGCCAGGTATGCCCGCCATCGCCGCTGGCGAACGCCCCCTGCCCGACGACCAGGGCGGAGAGCCGGTTCGCGTCGTCCGGATCCATGGCGAAGCCGTGGATGTCGGTCCCCGGCAGGTTGTGCGCCACCGGCTGCCAGGTGGCACCGCCATCGGCGCTGGTCTGGAAGACGTCGTGGCCGGCGAGGTAGAGCCGGCCGGGGTCGGCGCGGCTGACGGCCACATTCATCGCATCGAAGCCGCGCCGGTCGACCAGTGCCGACCAGGTCCGACCGCCGTCGTCGCTACGCTGGATCCCGTTGTGATGCCCGAAGAAGGCGACATCGGGGTCGGTGGGGCTGAAGGCCAGGGCGTGGAAGTCGCTGGTGGTGAGGGTCGCGAGTGCCGCGCCGTCGGCCCCGCGCGCGCGGAGGGCGAGGAACCCGCCGACGAGCGCGATCGCGATCAGGGCGACCGCGAGCGTCGGCAGGCGACGCCCGACAGCACCGGGCCGTACCCGCGCCCGTGTCGCCTTCGTGTGGCCGCGCCGTGTGCGCGGCGCGGCGGTGCTGCGTGTCATCCATCGATCTCCTGGCGTGACGCGGCACCGCACGCGGATCCCCTGCCACGTCGCTGCCCGTGGTCATTATACGCATGCATGGTACCACCGGCAATGGTATCGTCGCCGCGCCCGTGCCCTACCGTCCCGGACGGGGTGTATGCGCCCGGCAATGGCCGCCGTGATGGAGAGGAGCCGCGCACCGGATAGCGGCGCCATGGGGACTCGTCCCGGGAGCCCGCGTCCCCCACCATCCGGCGATCTCGTTCCCGGCTGAGGCCGCCCGTGGCGTGGCGCCGTCGGAGAACCGTCGGCGGCGGGTCGTCCGCCGGCCCCGCCATCCGATCGCGCCGCCCCCCCGCCGCAGCGCCCACGCGACGCGCCCCACCAGGCCGCCGAGCGGGAGCGGCCCCGGGAGCAGCAGCGGCAGCATGCCGCCCATCATCCCGTCACCTCCGCGCCCTTGGGGCACCACCCGGGCCATCATGGCCGCGTCATCACCGGCGGCGACCGCTGCCCAGTCCAGCATCATGCCGCCACACGGTATTCGCCCGCCCGCCGCGATCTGGCGGGCCGCGCGCCAACTCACGGGCGCTCGCCTCGCCGTATCGAGCCCGGAGGTCGCCCGTGTCGGCCCCGGGAGATGCTCGCGCTGCGCCTGTGCGCAGCCAGAAGAATGCGAGGCCGCTCCCGAGGTCGCAGCGATGGTCACCGCTCGGTCCGCAGTGTACTCGGCTATGGTACCACCATCAATGGTAGGACATGGCGCGGCACGGTAGTTCCGATACGTCGAGGATCGGTCGAGGGTCGGGTGCCGCTGCCCTCGAGGCACACGGCCCGTGGGCGCGGTAGTCCTCCTGCCGGTCTCGCGCCGACGATTCGCGGTCGGGTGCAACGGTACCGGCACTCCCTCATACGATACGACCTGTTCGTGGCCCTGCACGACCCTACGACCGGCGATGGTACGGGCCTTGCGGCGTGCGGCGATACCCACGTCGGGCGTCCGACAGACTTCCATCGCCTGAACAAGGGGAGCGCCAAGGGGATCGCATGGAGGACTAACGCGGACTGGGGCCGGGCGTGGCGTATGCGCCGCCGTGTGACTGCGGGCGATCGGCGCGACGCAAGGCGTGTCACTCGCGGCCCGCATCGCGCCGATCGCCCTGGAGCAGGTGCCGCTGGTCACGGCGCTGCCGCCGCTCTTCATGGGCGGCAGATGGGCGGTGCGGCCCGGTACCGCTCGTGCTACTGGTCACCGTCGGGTTCGCCAGGGCCGTATGCCGTGGGGGACCACCGGGCGACAGCGATGCCGGGCGCATGCCAACATGTCTGGTCGCGCGTGGCCTGCGATGAAGAATAACGGGCCGATGGTGGGGCCGCCTGTCCGGGAACGAAGGGAGGGTGGTGGTTGAGCGTCCCAGCGATCCTGGTCGTCGACGACGAGCGGGCACTCGTCGAACTCATCGCCGGTTATCTCGCGCGGGAGGGTTATCGCGTCCTGCGCGCCCATGATGGGCGGATGGCCCTCGACCTGGCCCGGCGCGAGCGGCCCGACGTCGTCGTGCTCGACCTGTTACTCCCGGAGCTCGACGGCCTGGAGGTCTGCCGCCAGCTCCGCACGTTCGCCGATCCGTACATCATCATGCTGACCGCGCGCGCGGAGGAGCTCGATAAGCTCGTCGGCCTCTCCCTGGGGGCCGACGACTACCTGACCAAGCCCTTCTCGCCCCGGGAGCTGGTCGCCCGCATCAAGGCGATGCTGCGCCGACCGCGGGGCGGCCTGCCGATGGGTGCCGCACTCCCCCCACCCCTCCGACGATTCGGCGATCTGACCATCGACGAGGGCGCGCACGAGATACGCCGGGGCGATACACCGGTCGTGTTGACCCCGCTGGAGTTCGCGCTGGCCCGGCACCTCTCCGCACATCCGCGGCGGGTCTTCACGCGCGAGCAACTGCTGGAGTCGATCTGGGGCGACGAATCCTATGGCGACGCGCATGTCGTCGATGTGCACATCTCCAACCTGCGTCGGAAGCTGGAGGCCGACCCCGCCGATCCTGGCTACGTCGAGACCGTCCGCGGCGTCGGCTATCGCTGGGGACCGCACCCATCATGACGACGCGCACGGGCACGCGGGCGGGCGGGCGGATCGCGCGCAGCATCGGCGCCAGGCTCCTGCTGTCCTACCTGCTCGTCGTCGCGGTGGGGGCGCTGACGGTCATCCTGGCCGTCCTGCTGGGCGGGCCCGCCTTCTTCGACCGGGTCGTGCGGGACACGCCGGGGATAGCGGGCATGGCCGGGATGTCCCAGGCCACCCGTGCCGACCTGACCGCCGCCTTCGCCGACGCGCTGTTCCGCGCCGTGGCGGTCGCCAGCGCGGCGGCGGCCGCCACGGCGCTCCTCACCGCTGTCGTCGTGGGCCGCCGGATCACCGCGCCGATCCGCGACATCGCGCGAGCCAGCGCGCGGCTCGCCGCGGGGCGCTACGGCGAACGTGTGGGCGCGGGCGGGGGGGACGAGCTGGGCGAGCTGGCCGCAAGCTTCAATGCGCTGGCCGCGGCGCTGGAGGAGACCGAGCGGCAGCGTCTGGCCCTGATCGCGGATGTCGCCCACGAGCTGCGGACCCCGCTGGCGACGATCCAGGGCTACATGGAAGGGTTGCTCGACGAGGTTGTGGTGCCCTCCCCGGCGCTCTGGGCACAACTCCACGGCGAGGCGGGTCGCCTGCGTCGCCTCGTGGACGATCTGCAGGAACTCTCCCGCACCGAGTCGCGCGAGATCCCGCTCCTCCCCGTCCCCCTCGAAGCGCGGCAATTGCTCGAGCGCGCCGCGGCGCGGATGCGGCCCCAGTTCGCGGCCGCCGGCGTCACGCTGGCCCTGGACGTCGCCCCGACCGTCCCGGCCGCGCTGGCCGACCCCGACCGGACGTTGCAGGTGCTCGTCAACCTGCTCGGCAATGCGCTCCGCTACACCCCGGACGGCGGGACGGTCACCCTCGGTGCCGCGGCGGGGGAGCGGCGGGTCGCGCTGCGCGTGACCGACACCGGCAGCGGTATCGCCCCCGAGCACCTCCCCCACCTCTTCGAGCGCTTCTATCGCGCCGATCGCTCGCGCGCGCGCGCCAGCGGCGGGAGTGGCATCGGGCTGACGATCGCGCGGGCGCTGATCGAGGCACAGGGAGGCACGATCCGCATCGAGAGTCCGGGGCCGGGGCGCGGGGCGACGGTCACGATCACCTTGCCACAGGCCCGCGCCCGCTCTTGAGCAGATCTTGACCTTTCCGCGCATCGTGCCTTGAGGATTGTGCCGCATACTCGGGGGGCAGGGTCGGGGTGGGCCCGTCGCCCTGCGCCGTATGACCGGGCAGGTCCGCGAGGAGGGGAGCGATGGGGATGATGGGTGGCTGCACCACCGGTGTTGGCTGGGGACTCGTCGGGATGGTGGGGATGCTCGCCTTCTGGGTCCTCGTGGTCGGGTTGATCGTCTATGCCGTGCGCGGCTTCGGGCACACCGGACCGGCCCCGGCCACCCCGCGTCGGGCGACCGGGGATCGCGCCCTCGCCCTCCTGCGCGAGCGCTTCGCGCGCGGCGAGATCGACGAGGAGGAGTACCAGCAGCGCCAACGGGCGCTCGCCGACGAGACGCCGCTGTTCTAGCGCGGGCGTGTCGCCCGCGCCGGCGGTAGTGCGCGACGACGTCTACTCACGATGGCGGTACGGCCAGGACGCGGGGCCAGGAGCCGCGAAAGGCACGGCCGGAACCCTTCCCGGGAGAGAGGAACGCGCCTGAAACGACGACACCGATTCTTGATCACGGTGGTGGCCGCGCTGCTCGCGGCCACGGTGGGGATCGGCGGGGTGGCGCTCGCCCGTGGTGCCGAGGCGTTGCCGTGGCGGTCGGCCCCGGCGGCGACCGGCAACGATCCCTTCATGGGGATCGCCGACCCGTCCGCGCCGTACGATCTGCGCTACCTCGACGCGATGATCATGCACCACGAGGGGGCGATCATGTCGACTCGGGGCCTGATCGCCAACTCGTCCCGACCGGAGCTGCGCGACCTGGCCCGACGGATCATCGCCGGACAGCAACGTCAGGTCGACCAAATGCGCGCCTGGCGACAGCGGTGGTATCCCGACGCACCGGCGTCCGTCGGCGGCATGGGCGGCATGGGCGGCATGATGGGCGGGGGTATGATGGGCGGCGACGGGGCCGACCGCATGTTCCTGCGGATGATGATCCCGCACCACCAACTGGCGATCGATATGGCCCGGGATGCCCTCACGAACGCCCAACACGACGAGTTGAAGGGACCGGCGCGGGAGATCATCGCCGGCCAGTCGGCCGAGATCACGGAGATGGAGGGCTACCTCCGGGCCTGGTACGGCGAGGCGAGCACGCGCGACGCCAGCGGCGCGATGCGCGACATGATGCGCCGGATGATGGGCGGCGGATACCGCTAGTACAGCGTGGCGGGGATAGGCCGGTAGTATACTGGGCAATGTGAATGGGCGAGGGGGCCGGAAGAGCGCGTGAGGAGGCGGGGATGCGCGGGCCGAAGCCGCCGCCGGTGGCGCTGAGCGACGAGGCCCGGCGGGAACTGGAGGGGTTGGTGCGCGGGCACCGGACCGCGCAGCGGGTGGCGGTGCGCGCGCGGCTCATCCTGGCGGCGGCGGACGGCGAGGACAATGCGCAACTCGCTCGTCGCCCGGGGATCGAGCCGGACACGGCGCGCTTATGGCGCACCCGCTGGCTGGCGCTCGCGCCGCTGCCGCTGGCCGAGTTGGGCGTGGTCGCGCGGCTGGCGGACGCGCCCCGGCCCGGCGGCCCGTGCCGCATCACCGCCGCGCAGAGCTGTCGGCGCACCGCCCTGGCCTGCGAAGCGCCGCAGGCGTCGGGCCGCCCGATCAGCCAGTGGACCGGGCGCGAGATCGCCGACGAAGTCGTCAAGCGTGGCCTCGTGGACCGCCTCTCGCCGCGCCACGCCGCGCGGCTGCTGACAAGGGGGACCTCCAGCCCCACCGCATCCGCCCCTGGCTGACCCCGGCGCCCGACCCCGACCTGGCGGCGAAGGTGGCGCACGTCTGCGCGCTGTATGCGGCGGCTCCGGCCCTGGCGGCGGCGGGGGAGCGGGTCGTCAGTACCGACAAGCTGACCGGCGTGCAGGCGCTGGAGCGCAAGCACCCCGGCCTGCCAGGCGACCACACCTCCTCATGATCTGCTGTATATATGCTTTACCCGCCGGTGGCAGAGAAGAGCGAGCCTGAGGACAAGGTTTCCCCGCCTTGGCGAGGGTAGTGCAAGATTACTCGACAATAACCTTGCCACCGTAACGAGCACAATGTGTAAAGGAGGTCGGCTCTCCCGATCTTTTGATGATCCGGGCAGCATTGCCCCTGGAAGTGGGGACAGAGGGCCAGAAGTTGGCCTCCTTCGGCCCTCCGAGACGTTCTCCAGGCCGCTTTCCGGGGTGTTTTCCCTATCCTGGACAAACCTCGCCATCGCCACTCCGACACATGTTTGCACTCAGCAGTGGCAGAGATTTGGGGGTGGTCAGCGAGTAAATCCCGCACCAGCACTACGGTTTCGCCGTCACCGCCGCACGTTTTCCTGCCATTCATGGCAGCAAGCATGTGTCGGGGAGGCCGTGGCGGGGTTTGTCCTGACCCTCGATCATCAAAAGATCGGGAGAGCCAGGAGGTCATGAGGAGGCGTGGCACATGCCGTGAGGGTTCGCCTCCTGTCCTTACCGGGCCGGGCGCTCATGGCCCTGGCAGGCCGGGGTTCGCGTTGCCGGGACGCTACGGTTTCTCGACATGGGGAGCTGCCATCCGGACCAGCGGGAGAATGGCATCCACAACCGCCCGCGGATGGGAGAGCGGCAAATCGTGGGCGCTGGCGGGCACCTCGACCAGCCGCGCCTGCGGTAGCGTTGTCACCAGTTCGCGCACTGCGGCGATGGGCGCGGTGTCGTCGTCTGCGCCATGCACGAAGGTCAGCGCCAGGCCCGCCGCCCGCCGGTGCAGGTGGTCGAAGGTCAGGCCGAAGAGGCAGTGGTCCAGCGTGCCCGAGAGGGACGACCAGGTATGCATGACGCCATCGCGGGCCACATCGGGCGGGACGTGCCGGATGACCAGCGGCACCACCGCACGCCAGAGGGGGCGGAAACGGCACATCACCGCGCAGGCCGCGTGCGCCAGCGGGCGGGACGGCAGCGTCAGGCGGTGCAGGAGCGAGAGGCGGGCCAGCCGCTGCCGTGCCACAGCCGGGTCGTGGTACACGGGCAAACTCACCAGCACGAGGCCCGCGACACCGCCGACATGGTCGCCACCGTCTGCGGCTGCGCGGAGGCGCGCGGCCCATTCCAGCGCCAGGAGCGCCCCCACGGAGTGCCCGACCAGCACCAGCGGCTCGGCGGCCAACCCCGTCGCCGCCCGCCAGTGAGCGAGCGCGGCCAGGTGATCATCCACGGAGTAGGCGATGGCGGGCCACGGGGATCGCCCGAACCCCAAGAGGTCCACGTAGTAGGCGCGCAGCCCGTCGCCGGGCAACGCCGCCTCCACCCGCTGCCAGTAGCGCCCCGAACCCGCCAGCCCGTGCAAAAAGACGACCGCCGGCCCCGTCGTCCCTCGACGGGCGAAGAACAAGG
>JAABUU010002972.1_pt1 | contig 22642 bp, 23 predicted proteins | sample 5559301 | NCBI WGS metagenome assembly JAABUU01 (sample SAMN10711884, study PRJNA513360) | rock metagenome | isolation source: Antarctica rocks | place: Antarctica: Victoria Land, Richard Nunatak white | reverse complement strand
CGCGCTGTTCATAATCACGTAATTCCTCGGCGTTTTCGGTGATCGCGCGCGGATAGGCGATGTGCATCGCGCCCCCCTTCGTGCAGAACCAGAACATCATCACGTCAAATCTATCGCGAAAGAGTATCAGAGGAGCAAGCCTAATGTCCAGTGAACCCCTCGCCGCACTCGCAAACGAAAAGTTCATCAGCCTGACGACCTTCCGGCGCGACGGTCGCGCCGTCCCAACCGCGCTCTGGTTCGTGCTGGACGGCGATCAACTGCTGTTCTGGACTGGCCCACAGACCGGCAAGGTGAAACGGTTACGGAATAACCCGAAGGTCACGGTCGCGCCATCCACGCGCCGCGGTAAGCCAACTGGCCCTGCCTTCGACGCGACGGTGCGGTTCCTCCCGGAAGCCGAGTTCCCGCGCGTGACGCAACTGATGAACGCGAAATATGGCTTCATCAAGCGACTGATTGACACATTCAACTGGCTCAATCGCACGATCCGGCGCAAGCGGGACACGGGATATATCTTTCTCGCGATTATCCCCGCTTGATTGCGGTCAGGTGCAGGCCCGTCGCCCACGGGTTGCGCTTGAGGAGCGTATCTTCCCAGTAGGTAAGCCGCCATGTTGGGAAGAAGACGACGCGTTGTACCGCCCGCGTCACTGTCGCCGCCCGCCCCACTGGCTCGCGCCGCAGCCGCTCCCGCCCCCAGTAATCCACGATGTCATGCACCTGTCCGAGCAGATGGAAGGAATACGACAGATCGCTCGGTTCCAGCCCCTGCGCGCGGAATGCCGCCGTGATACTCTCCGTCGTCAACCGCTGGATATGTCCAACGTGATCGTGTTTCCATTGGTGGATGGGGATACGCTTGCTATCGGTCAACATGCGGAAGAGCGTCTTTGGCTGCGCTTCAAGTGGAATGAAGCCGTGGAAAAGGCCACCCGGTGTGAGGACGCGCGCGATCTCGGCGACGCACCGGCTGACATCTGGCACATGTTCCAGGAGATCGAAGAGAAGAACAATGTCGTAGGAATTGTCCGCCGCCGGGATGTGCGCCGCGTCTGCGACGAGGTACGCGCCGCCGTTCCCGGTGCGTACCGCTTCCCGGATCGCGCTCACGCTCAGATCCGCCCCGACGAGCGTCAGGTCCGGTCGCTCCCCATGGATGGCACGGTTATGCCTCCCCGCACCGCAGCCGAGCAGCAGGCACGATCCTGTGTGCCCCAGCATCGCATCGAAGGCGCGGCGCAAGCGCAAGCCGCCAATCGTCCGTTCGGTTGAGGAGATGCCGCCGCACCCCTGAATCGTCGTCGCGTCTTCGTAATCGAAGTCGAGGACTGGGGAGGGCGGTTCGAGCACCGCCCCTACGTCGTTCGCTGCCTGCTCGCTCATTGCTCGTTGCTCATTGCTCATTGCTTCGCGCAGCCTTGAGGCGAGCGAGGAGCTCCACGAGGTTGGCGGCGACAAAGGTCGGTTCGATGCCGGTTGTGGCGATCTCCTCGCGCTGCGAGACGCCCGTGAGGACGAGCACGGTGCGCGACCCGATCCGGTTCGCGCCGAGGATGTCAGTGTCGAGCCGGTCGCCAACCATCAGGACTTCGTGCGGCTGCACCCCAAGACGCTGGCAGGCAAGTTCGAACATGTATTTTTCCGGCTTGCCGATTACCGTCGGCTGGACATCCGTGGAGGCAACGAGCGCGGCGATCATCGCGCCGCAGCCCGGTACCAGCCCTTCCTCGGTCGGCAGCGTCGTATCCGGGTTCGTGGCGACGAAGGCCGCACCTGCACGGATGGCGAGGCAGGCGCGCTTGATATCGTCGTAACCGAAATGGAGGTCGGTGCCGACGACCTGCACCTGCGGGCGCCGGTCGTCCCGCGTGAAGCCGCCTTCGTCGTAGAGCACTTCGATCAGCGCCTGCATGCCGACCGCGCCGACGGTTACATCCGGCGGGTACGTCGCACGCAGATAATCGCGCACAGCGATGCCGGAGGTGATGATCGTCTCCTTCGGCACGGTCACGCCGTGGCCCGCCAACCGCTCGACGTACATCTGCTGCGTGCTCATCGAGTTGTTTGTCGCGAGGAGATAGGGGACGTTCTCCGCCTGCATCCAGTCGAAGATCTCATTAAGGCCGGGGAGCGCTTCCTTGCCGCGCCAGAGGACGCCGTCCATATCAAAGACGAGGGCGCGAATCTCCTTCAACCATGCGAGATCGTCACTCACCGAGAACCTCCTCCATGCACAAAATAGGGTTCAGGGGGCGCGCCGAGAAGCACCCGCGCGGCGTCAACAATGTCGGAAAGGATGGCGGAAGCGGTCGGTCGCGGCCCCGCGCCCTGCCCAATGAGCAGCACCGGACCGACACGGTCACCGGTCAGTTCAATCGCGTTGTAGTTGGCGCTCGTCGCGCCGAGCGGGCTTGCCACCGCCACCTGCGCCGGGGCAACGGAGAGCGACACCGCGCCGTCCGTATATGACCCCTGCGCGAGCAGTTTAATCACGTCGCCGGACGCGCGCGCTGCCGCGATCTGCTCCGCCGAGACACCCGTGATGCCGGTCCGTGCGACGGTATCGGGAGAGACGGCGACACCGAAACAGATGTACGCGAGCACGCACGCTTTGTACGTCGCGTCGAAGCCCTCGACATCAGCGGTCGGATCGGGTTCGGCATAGCTGAGACGTTGCGTCTCCGCGAGGGCATCGGCATATGACGTGCCATGCTCGGCCATCGCACTGAGGATGAAGTTCGTCGTGCCGTTGATAATGCCCCGGAAGGCGGTGATCGTATTTGCCGCCTGCACCTGCCGCAGCGCGGCAAAGAGCGGAATGCCGCCGCCGACCGCTGCCTCGCACAGAAGTGGCACGCGTAGTGCTACCGCCAGCGGAAAGAGCGCGCCACCGTGCTTTGCCAGTGTCTCCTTGTTCGCGGTGACGACGGGCTTCCCCGCCCGCAGCGCGCGCTCGATCAGCGTGCGGGCCGGTTCCTCGCCGCCGAGGACTTCGACAACGATCTGGACGGCGGGATCGTCTATCACCGCCGCGCCGTCGGTCTGAACGAGATTGGGCGATAGATCGGCACGCGCGGCCCGCTCCGGCCCGCGCTCGAAGATCGCTGCGATCCGCACCGGGCGACCGAGCCGGTGCATGACGTGCCGCTCCTGCTCGGCGACCGCCCGCGCGACCGCCGTGCCGACCGTCCCTAATCCCAACAACCCAACGCCAATCGGCGCAACACTCACCCGACACCCTCCTCATCCACGGCAACCACCGCCGCGCCGCAGGATACCATATCGTGCGAGAGACGCGGGATGGGCTTTCAGTATGTAACTGTTCCTCCGAGGTGACGCATGTCGTTGATGCCGAGTACTTCAACCGGGACGGCGGGATACCACGGGAGGAAACCTGGCCGCTCCACCTCTGGGATGAATTGAACGCGTGTGATCGCACAATTCGCCGTCTTGAACCATGTCGGCATCGTACCCGGAATGTTCAAGAGGGCGTGCAGTAAATAGTTGGAGAAGCCGCCATGCGTGACCATCACGACAGTAGATGAATCCGTGAAGCGCATCCGCAGCATCTGTAGCACCATGTAGCAGCGATCGAACATTGCCTCATAGGTATCGTCTCCATGCTCCCATCCGTCCGCCGTAATATCAGCCGAGAGAACTGCGCGCGGAAAACGGTTGTGTAATTCCACGCGACTGAACCCGCGATATGTTCGCTCCCACAGTTCTCGTAGTTCAGTCCACACCTCGAAAGTGTCACAGCCGATTGTCTCTGCCATGATGCTCGTTGTGCTCAGCGCACGAATCATCGGGCTGCTGAGCATGTGGGAGACGCCGCATTCAGCGAGACACTCCGCCGTTTTCCGAGCTTGCTCTTCACCCAACGGAGACAGCGCGCTGTCCGGTCCTGGCCAAGCGCCCTTTGACGCAATCTGCCCGAGTGATTCACCGTGCCGGACGATCATGATGTGCATGTTGCTCTCCTCCCTGCGGTATACGACAGCGATATCACCTCAGTACGAGTGATCGCGCAGCCAATCGCGGTACGCCGTCAGGTGCGCGGTGAGATCATCGTTGAGGGAGAAGCCGAGGTCATGCGCGAATCGCTCCATAGCGAGCGGGCCGCGCCGGACACTGATACCGAAAGGAATTGTCGCCTCATCGGACGGGACGAACCGATAGCGGGCGTCCGGGACGGCGGTTTTCAGTGCCACGAGGATTTCCGGCATCGTGTATCCCCTGCCTGCGCCGAGATTGTAGACACGGTGGGGCAGGTGTTCCGCATGGAGAATGGCGACGACGGCGCGGGCGACTTCGCTTGCGGCGGTCACGTCGCGCGTCAGGCCGTCGTCATGTATATGGATTTCCTCGTCGGCGAGAGCGGCGTGCATCAGGTCGTAGACACCGCTCATCGCCTCCCGCGCGCCGGTCGGTCGCTCCAATGGGCCAAAGAGCGCAGCGGGGCGCACGGCGACGACATCCATACCGTAGCCATGCACCGCGTGCGCCATGATGCGTTCGATAGATTGCTTGGAGACAGCGTAGGCGCTCGTATCACGCCACGGAGCCTCCTCGGTGAGCGGCGAACCATCATTCGCGGCGTAGACTGATGACGAACTGAAGACGACCGTCCGCTGCACACCATACTCGCGGGCGAGATCGAGCGCGTTCGCCGTGCCGAGTACATTGACGCCGATGGTTTCCCGCATCCCCGCCGCTTCCATCGCGGCGTTTGGCGTGATTGCGGCCGCATGGATGACATGGGAGATCGCGTGCCCACTCATCGCATGGAAGAACGATCTATAGTCTGTCACGTCCGCCTGTACCCACGTCATCCGGCTTGCCCGTTCCGCATCGCGAGCGAGGAAGGCGCGCACTGTCTCATCCGGCGCGCGGCGATCCACCGCCAAGACAGGCCGACGCGCCGCCGCTTCCCAGACGAGATGCGGTCCGAGAAAGCCCGTTGCGCCCGTGACCAGTGTAACCCCGCCCACGGCAACCACATCTTTGTCCGTCATACCATAGATTCCGTATTTTCTGGCATCTTTTATCATCCCTCATACGAACCAGCTACCCACAGAGCGATGACGCCTGATTCCCGACCCCTCCCTCGCGGAAAGGAGCCGAGAGTTAGGCTTAATGAGGTGCCGACGAGACGGTTTCCCCGACATCGTCCACATACGGGTGTGCGGGCTGAATCGGCTTTCCTTCCACGAAGCGCGCGAGCGGGAATGGCATGGCGGCGGCGGGTTGCGCTCCGGTTGCCGCCCACGTTGCCATTAACTGGCCGACATACGGACCGCTCTTGAAGCCGCTGCCGCTGAACCCGGCAGCGAGGAACAGGCCGTCCGCGCCGAGGTTTGCTTCCAGGATCGGGCAATGATCGGGCGTCATGTCGAGGATGCCTGCCCAGTCGCGCGTCACCGCCGCGCCCTCCATGTCCGGGATGCGCCGCGCGATTGTCTGCCTGGAGTCCGCGACGATCGCGGCGTCTGCTCGCTCGTCATACCGGTCGGCGGAGGGCACGAGGCGTGAACGCTGCCGCACGCCGATCAGCGTCTCCGTCTCTCCATGGGGGCGGAAATATGAACCGAGCGCCGTATCAATGAAGACCATGTGACCGTCCGCCCCGATGGGCAGCGCGCCCTGCCGCCGAAACAGGACAACCTGCGTGCGATGCGGCACGATGGGCAAATCCACGCCAATAGCCGCAAAGAGCGGCACGCCCCAGACGCCCGCGCAAACGATGACGAGCGGCGCGTTGAAGTCACCGGCATCTGTCGCGACGCCTGTCACCTTCCCGCTGTTCACGCGGAGCGCCGTGACAGTCGTGCCAGTGATGATCTCCGCGCCGAGCCGTTCCGCCGCTTGCGCGAAGGAACGCGCCGTGTCGCCCGGCATCGCGCATCCCGAATCCGGCTCGTACGCGCAGGCAACCAAGTCGTCCGTATCTACCCACGGTTGCAGGCGTCGGACATCGTCGCCATTGATGATGCATGTATTGACGCCAATCTGTTGAAGCATCCGCACATTTTCATGGAGTGCCGGGACATTGCGCGGTGTGACGGTCTGGATGAAGCCGGTACGCGCGAAACCGGGATCGCCGACGCCAACGCGATGCCGCCAGTCCCGGAAATAGGGCAGACTCTCATTCGCCAGTCGCGCCTCGTATGGATTCGTGTAGTGCATGCGGACAGGCCCACCGGACTTACCGGTGCTCGCGCCCGCGATGTCGCCCCGATCGAGGAGGATCGCCTTCACCCCCCGTTCCGCCAGGTGAAAGGCCGTACTCGTCCCGTTCACCCCACCACCGACGACAATCACTTCCGCTGTCCGTGCCACCAATCGCTCCTTTCAGTCGCTTCAGACCTGAGGACTGAGTAAAACGCCTCGCGGGCGCATCGTATGCGACCACGTCTGGCAACATCGGAATGCCAAGGGCGGCGGCGAATGTGGGGACATGGACACGCAGGCCGTGTTCCGCCGACGCCTCGATGGCTGCCGTGACGGCGAGCGTGCGGAGGTGGTCGTCAATACTCGGCGCACAGGCATCGCCAGTGTGGAAGTCGTGCAAGACTGCCCGCAACAGCAGCCGCATGTCGTCCATGAACGGTTCCTGCACCGGCAACGGCACGTATTCCATCGCTTCCGTGCCATCATGGACGATATGGAGGCCATCGAAGAGTGCGGTCTGCACCAACGCGCCGCGCGCGCAGTCCGTCCGCCAGAGAAAGGAATCCCGCACGGTGCGGGCGGACCAGGTGCCGGTGTACTGGACGGTCATCCCATTTGCCAGCGTCAACGTCGCGCAGACGGTCGTGTCATCTGCGTAATCGCTCCATGGTGGATTGCTCGTTGTAGCGGACACAGTTATCACGTCGGAATCGTAGATATGGCGAATGAGATCGAGGTGGTGAATCGCCTGTTCCCAAAGCATTGGCTGACGCATCGTGAGCGGATATTTGTTCAACCCCGGCGACCCGCCATCGCGGTTCCTCCAGTACGTCATATTGGCCAATCCCGGCAGACCAAGTTCGCCCCGCTGAAGGATGGTTCGCGCCGCGACAGTCGTCGCTGCATAGCGAAAGTTCATCGCGATCCAGCAGCGTTGTCCGATCTGTTGACAACGATTCGCGATTGCCGTTGCGTCCACGAGATCGGCGGAGAGCGGTTTTTCGACAAGCAGTGCGTAACCCGCATCGGCGAGCGCGACGCACAGCACGCGCCGCTCCATCGGTGGCGTTGCCACGACAGCAAGTGCGGGTTTCGTCCCGGTGAGCGCCTCCGTATGATGCGCGAAGCAACGGGCGTTCGCACCGAACGTCTCGCGAACCCACGCCCGCGCCCCCGGATCAGGGTCTACGTAGCCGACGACACGGACACCCGGTTCGCGTGCCAGGATACGCGCCCACATTCGCCCGCGCACCCCAACGCCGACGAGCACAACCGGAACTAAATCATAGGGGGAACCTTGACGTTCGCTCTCGCTCTCCATGCCGCCGAGAATAGCGGGGACAGCACGCGCATGTCAACAAACGGAGTCTGACATCAGGATATACCTACGGACAGATGCCAGAAAAAGGTAGTGGTGGCAGCAACTGTGTTGAGTGTCAACCGCCCGCATCTGACATCCGGACATAACTCACCCCATGACCGGACGACCGAGGATCGCGGCAATCTGGGGTGGGACCGCCCCATATTCCGCGATGTGTGCCGTCATGATCGCTTCGGTTGCGCAGACATCCATCAGCCGACGTAAGCCCCGTGTCAACACGATCTTCCCCGGTGGCCGGTTCTCCCGCTCCTCGCCGCCCAACCGCCGCAAGAGCCGCGCTTCCTCCCACGCCTGCGCGTGCGGCTTGCGGATATCCGAGCCATCAAGGATCACCAAATTCCCGCTTCGCCGCGCAGTTGTTCGACCCCACGCGCACGCAGCCGGGCGATGACATCATCGGCGTCGAAGAGGGAACGGGTCATTGTTTCGCTATGCACTATGCGGCGAATCCGCTTCTCAGCGTGCGGCGACGCCGCCAGCCGAGGGGGAAAAGGTGGCGATCCGGCTGCAACACAGCGATTCGCTGGCGATGATGCCACGCACCGTCTCACCCAGCAGCGAGGCGGTCCGGCAATCTCCGGTAAGTGGGTGAAACTGGACAGGTAGGATGCGAAGAGATCGTTTTCTTGCCGGTTGAGTTCCATCGCACACCCTCCTTGATGACGAACCGACTGCTGCACCTCTTGTACCACCGAGTCATGTCCGGATGTCAGAAAAACCTCTTGACAATCAACACAGTTGCTGCCACCGCCAGGAAAAGTGTCACCAATCACGTACGTCCTCACGATGCGACGATTCCTTAACTGAACCGCATTGGGCTTCAGCCTGCGTCCATTTCCCAGGAGATGGTAGCCTGCGATCTCTCGCGCAGGCTGAAGCCTACGCCACCAGGTCGCGCCCGATGGGGAAGGCTTCGTAGGCGCGCTCGTCAATGATCGCTTTGAGGTGGTGCGCGGCCTGCCAGCACTCGTCGTATGAGGTGTAGAGGGCAATAGGGGCGAGGCGAACGATGTTCGGCGGGCGGAAGTCGGGGATGACGCCCTTCGTCTTGAGCGCTTTGGCGATCCGCGTGCCCTCCGCGTGTTCGACGGCGACATGCCCGCCGCGCCGGGCGTGGTCGCGCGGTGTGCCGATGCCATAGTGATACGGCGCGTCTGTGAGGTCCATCGCTTCGATCAGCGCGATCAGGTAATCCGTGCGGGCCAGAGAGGCGGCGCGGACGTTGGCAATCCCCGCCTCCGCGAACATCAGCAGCGAGCCGTGCAGCGGCGCGGTACTTAGGAGGGGCGGCGTGCCGATCTGCCACGAACCGGCATTTCCCGCGCCGGTGAAGGTGTGAGACATGTCGAACTGCGTCGCCTTGTCGCTGCCCCACCAGCCCGCCATGCCCGGCGCGACCCCGAAATGCCGCCGGTTGACGTACAATCCCGCCGTGCCGCCGGGGCCGCTGTTCAGATATTTGTAGGTACACCAGAAGGCGAAATCCACGTTCCAGCGGTCGAATGTGTGCGGGACGAGGCCGACGGAGTGGCAGCCGTCTATGCCGATTAGGATGCCTCGCTCGTGCGCGGCGGTCGTCAGTCGGGCGATGTCCAGCAGTTGGCCGCTGCAATAATAGACGGCGGGCAGAATGACCATCGCGACCTCCGGCGTCATCGCCGCGATGATGTCGTCCTCCTCGATCAGCCGCCCATCCCGGCTCTGCACGATAATGAGATCGCCAACGGGATCGCCGCCATGCAGCTGGATCTGGCTTTGCAGCGCGTAGATGTCTGAGGGGAAGTCCAGCGACGTAGCGATGATCTTCCGTCGCTCGCGCGTCGGCTGATAGAAGGTGGCGACGAGGGTATGGAGATTGACGGTCGTGCTCGCCGTGACGATTACTTCATCCGGCTCCGCGCCGACGAGGGGGGCCATGAGCGCGCCGAGTTCTTCAGTGAGCGTGAACCACGGCGGATCGGCATGGAGCCACGCCTCGATGCCCTGCGTCTTCCATTCTTCCAGCACGCGCAACAGCGTCCGCTCCGCATCGCGCGAGAGGAGGCCGAGCGAGTTCCCGTCCATGTAGATCGTCCCTGGCTGGGTGTAGAAACGGTCGCGGTACGACCGGAGCGGGTCGGCGGCATCGCGGCGGCGCGCCTCGTCACGGCTGGTATCCATCACCGGGCTTCCTTTCTGCGGGGACGATCAACACGGGGCATCGGGCATGGCGCACGATATGCACGGTACTGCTTTCGGACGACGTGTCGCCAAGCATAGCACGCGCGCCGCTGAGCACGATCAAGTCCGCGCCCTGCTCGTCCGCGACTTCCAGAATCGCCGCGCCCGGTGTACCGTCCATAATGAGGTGTTCGACCCGTGCGACACCAGCGTTGCGGATGACCGCGCTCGCCGCTTCGATTGCCGCTTGTGCCTCCGCGCGTAAGCGTTGATATGCGGCTATCCCTTCTGGGCCAAACGAGAACCCCGCGCTCGTATCCATCACGGCGAGAATCGCCACCGCCGCATCTGTCGCGCGAGCGAGCATCGCGGTATGCTCGGTTGCGGATATTGATGCTTCTGAGCCATCCACTGACAGCAGAATAAGGCGATAGCGTGGCATATGATTAGACGGTTTGAGGCGCATTAGTGGAAGTGAGCGTCGCCTTCATTCCACTCATCGCTCGCCTGCCTCCGTCTCATTCTCCCAACGCCCTACCGTTGTCTGAATCCCATGCTATCACACGCACCACGCGCTTTCGCTGGATGATATGGCGCCGTATACATCCGAATGCGCTCCCCATCTGTAGAATAAATTGATGCGCATCGCGTTCTGATCGATGAGGTGGAGGGAGTGTCATCCAAATGGGCGTTCGGCACGTTTCGTGCGTAATGATCGTGGAGTTGAATGGTTCATACACGTAGAGCGGCAGCCGCGCGGCTCTACGATCACACGATAAGGGAGTAGACCGATGGCAACGAAGAAGGAATCACTCTACGTCGTCAACCACTTCGGCAGGGATCATTTCATCTGGGCGGAGAGTGCAGCGGCGGCGCGCGCCGAGGCTGAAAAGCCCATGCCGACGCAGTTCGTCGCCAATCTCACCGCACCGGGCGCGGCAACGGCCACGGCGGCATTCACCGGCAGTATGGACGCGGTACGGATGGCGAAACAGACGGCATCGCGGTAGCGGGGAACCTCACCCCCCGGCCCCCACTCCTTTGCTTCCCTGCAAAGGAGTGGGGGAGATAATGCAACAGGAAACAGAAAGGGCGGATGCTGTATCCGCCCTTTGCCGATGCATGTATTCGGAGTGTCCGGCTTTTAACCAATGGAGAGGGGCAGGGTGAGGTTCGCCTAGCCGCTGAAGAGCTGCCAGGAGCCACTTTTGAGGAGAACGTAGACATCGTTGCCGATTGAAAGGATCGAGCCACTCTCGAAGGTCTGGAGCGTCCCGCTGCCGCCCGTTTCGCTGGGGCTGGTTGCATAGCCGAGTTTGCTTTGCAGTTTCTGCGCGGTCCAGACGACACCGAAGGCGTTGATCGGCTTGTGGAGACTGGCGGACGGCCCTGCGCCACCTTCACTACCCGTGCCACTGTTGCCGGGATTTGGGTAGGCTGCGTATGAACGGTCGCCTGTATAGAAGACGTAGATCGGCTGACCGGCGGCGTAGACCATGAAGCCATTCTGGAAGAGGAGTTGCGATGTCCCGATACTGGCGGCGGCGCTGATCGGGGAGCCAAGCCGGTTGGCCGTCGCGGCGTATGCACCCTTGAACTTGTCTGCCACTACGATAGCGGGCGTCGTCGCGGTCGGGAGAATCGCTGCGGTTGGCGCAACCTTCGGGGCGGGCGTCACGGTCGGCGCAACGGGCGGGGCGACAGTGGCAGTTGGCGCAACGGTCGGTACCGCTGTTGGCTCGACGATCGCGATGACCGTCCCGGCGGGTTTTGGTGCTGGGACCGATGTATTCGCGGGCTTTGCCGACACGGGCCGTGCCGTCGCGGTTGGGGCGGGGGGCAGCTCCGTCGCGGCGGACGTGTCCGTCGCAGGCAGGGGCGCGGGAGTCGCCTCCGTCGTTACGGGAGCAGGCTCAGGTAGGGTTGTCGGTGTCGGAGCGGGCGCAACCGTCGCGGTGATCGCTGTCGGCGCGGCAGCGATGGTAAGCGGGGTCGGGCTGGCTGCCACTGTCGCGGGCACGGTCGTCGGTTGGCCGGTGATACCGGGAATGATGTTGCTCACGGAGAAACTGAACGCGCCCGGTGTGACGTCGTTGCCCTCGGCATCTTTCAGCCCGGCAGGGATTTGTACGGTATAGGTGGTCTGCGGCGTGAGCGTTTTCGGCTTCGTGCTAAGGATGGACGTGCTTTTGTCATACTGAAGGTTGCTGATCGCCACGGTCGGACTGAAGACGACCGAGGTCATCACCGTCTGCTCGTTCATTGGGTGGGTGAAGCGAATCTCCGCAGATTGGTCGAAGCGAATGTTCGGGTTAAGCACCACTGCGGTCGTCTGCGCATTGCTCGTCGAGACACTGACGATCTGATTTGATTGTCCGGTACCGGGTACCGCATGGGAGAAATGTTGCGGCACACCGAACCCACCGGTCAGGATCGCGGCAAAGGTGGCCACGAGAGTCGCAGCGGCGGCGGTAATGCGGGCGACGCGCTGCCGAATGTTGAGCACCGCGCAGCCCGGCTGCATGACAGCGGCACGAGCGCGAATTGCCTGCGAGACGCTGGCGGGCACTTCAGGGAGAACGAGCGCGCGGAGGTCCATACGGATGCCTCGATAGGCAGCGTAAACCTGCGCATATGCCGGGTCCTCCTGGATGCGCTTGCCAACGAACTGCGCGTCGTCGGGTGACAACTCACCGTCGAGATAGGCGGAGACGAGCTCGCGGATTTTTTCTTGTTCACGCTCGCCAAATCGTCCCATTACGGATCCTCGTCCTCCAACGGTGCGTCAAAACCAAGTTCGACCGAGTACTTCCGAAACTCCTCACGGGCCCGGAAGAGGACTGACTTGACGGCGGATCGCGAGACTCCCATAATCTCGCCGATCTCCTCGCAGGAGAGTCCCTCATATTCGCGGAGTACCAGCGCTTGCTTGTTGCGCGGGGACATGCGATTGAGGATTCCCTGCACTGCCCCTTCCGCTTCCCGGCGGAGCGCCGAGCGTTCGGGGTTTTCCCCCGCACTCCCGTACAGCAACCGGTCGTGCTTCGTATTGTCCCACGGCTGCCAGCGAATCCGTTGCCGCCGCCGCAGTTCGTCGAGGCAGGAGTTCGAGGCGATCCGGTGCAACCATGCCGAGACATTGAGGTCGTCCGATGTGCGACTCAGCGCGCGATACGCCTTGAGAAAGGTGTCCTGCGTCAGGTCTTCCGCGTCGTCGCCATTGCCGCCCATCATCCGATAAATGTACGCGTAAATCTGCCGCTCATACCGGGTAAGGAGCGCCTCAAACGCCGCCGCATCCCCACTGCGTGCGCGTGCTATCCAACTGGCCTCGTCCGTGGTTGTCACCGGGCCTTCCAACCCAGCCTCCCAATCATTACAACGAGTAACCAAGGCAATGGTTGCGCCGTCTTGCAAAAATTCTCGATAAATACGGTGTGCATGCCAATTTCGCTGCACGATGCGTACTAGCGTAGCGTACCGCGCCGTCAAAGGCAACTTTCACCGGCAGTATACGTACACGCTGCACTGGCTTCAGCAAGGAACCACACCGCTGATATCCTCGTTATGGATTGTTTTTCCCGCTCGACAGGCAACGACACCGTTCTCTCTTGCATTGAGCGAACGGTGTCGGGACATTCCCGAAATTTTGTACGCGTGGGCTATGGAAGCGTGTTACCTCCCTGTTCCGTTGGAGCGAAGACGGCAGGCTCGCCCTCTTCGAGGGTTGCCAGCTTTTCCATCGCCTCGTCAACCGTCAGTTCGCCGCGTTCCACGGCCTGCAAGACGGCGAGGGTTTCCGTGAAGTCATCTTCCGGCGCGTCCGGTTGCGCCATGCTGTTCGTCGTATGCGTCGCTGGCATCGGAGCGACGAGTGGTGCGGGCGGCGCGGATGGGGCAGGAACGGCACGTGTGGTAGATGTTGTCGCAGGGAGCGGTGGCAAGTCGCCCGTTGCGGCGCGAATGGTGCAATCGCCGCTGACACTCTTGACATGCACCGGGACACCACCACCATTGACCGTCAGCGTGCGATTGCGCTTGCCGCCATCGCTGGTCGCGGGGAGCGCGCACGAGAGGTCGCCGCTCACGGTCTTCATCGCGATAGTCATGCGTGTCTCTTGCGGCACCTGTAGGAGGAGATCGCCGCTGACGGTGCTAAAGTCATACTCGCCGTTCGGCGCGAGTGGGGTCGTGACGGTGAGGTCGCCGGACGCCGCCTTCGCGCGGCAGGAGGTCAGCGCGGCGGCGCGGACGCGGCAATCGCCGCTGGCCGTCGTGACATCGAGCGTGCCGGTGATCTGGTCGAGTTCAAGATCGCCGCTCGCCGTCTGGATGTTCAACGTGCCGTCGCCTCGTTCGAGCGTGACGTCACCACTCGCGCTCTGGATACGGACGACGCCGCTGAGAACATGGGCGCGGATATCGCCGCTCGCGGTCTGCATCGTCACCATGCGGGCGAGTCGGTCGGCGCGGACATCGCCGCTCGCCGTGCGCGCCCGGATCGCGCCGTCCAGTCGTTCCAGATGCATCGTCGTGCTTGCGCCCTCCGCCTCGATGTCGCTGCGGACGGGTGTGCGAATCTCCATCGCGATGCGCACCGTACCGTGCAGTCGCCCGGAGAACGCATCGCCCCGATGCGGCCCGCGCACCTCGGCGTGAATGGTCTCATCCCGTTCCTCTAGAATGATCTCCAGATCGCGCCCGATTGCGTCCGCCGGGTCGCAGGTGATTGTCACGACGACATCGTCGCGTTCTTCGCCATGAATGTGCATCGTGCCGCTCGGCGTGCGCGCGACAATCGTCGGCACGGCGCCGGGTGAGAGGGTGAAGGTCCGTTCGATGCGACCGCTTTCCATTATCTGCTCTCCGTTTCCGGCGTCTCGCGCTCGTCCCGCCTGCTTCTCCGACCGATCCGCATCTCGACGTCGCCTTTTTTGCCGCCGACGCGTAGGTAGACCGCTGCTTCCCGCGCCGGGATGCGTCCGGCCGCGACATCCGCAAGGATCGCCCGCCGCTCCTGCTCCGGGCTGATGGGCGCGCCCGCGACGGGCGGCGTTGCGTCGGCGTACGGGGCATACCCCATTGCGCGGATCACGTCGTCCAGCCGGGCGCGGACGGTCGGGTACGAGATGCCCAATTCCGCCTCGACATCTTTGATAATGCCGCGGCTCTTGATAAACACTTCCACAAAGGCGAGATGCTCCGGGCTGAGCAAATCGAGGCGGCTGCCGCTGCCGAAGGAGAAGCGCCCTTCGATGCCGATGCCCGTTGTCGGCCCCTCCAATCGTGTGATGACGAGCGGTTCGCCCGTCACCGGATCCTGTCGGGGCGCGGGGTAGATCGGTTTTTCATCCGTCATCGCTACAACATCCTCCGGAAACACATCCCGGCTTCCTTCTCCCATTGAAATTGCCGCGCTTCCATCTCGTCGTGCATCTGTCGCGCCTGCGCGATGGCGAGCAAATCCGGTCGCTTCGGCGCGGAAATGACCGCAGCGGGCGGCATCTTCACCCGAGCGAGCGATTGCACCCGAAAGGTTACCCGCCAGCGTGTCGCAATTGTCAGTGTCATTGATCGCCCTCCTTTGATGGAGCGTACTGTCAGCAGCGATCTGCCGACAATACGGATCATATCATCGAAGATTGATTTTGTCAATATCGAGATTGATTTTATTTATATCACCCGACTGCGCTGCATTGTGTGCGCCAGAAAATGCAGACACTAATCGGCGGCGAGGGGTGGGATCGGGCGTGGAATCGCTGTATTGCCGGTCATGCTCCCCATCATGTTGAAGAGATCAATCGGAATGGGGATCACCGTCGTCGCGTTGCCGACGCTCGTCATCTCCGTGAGCGTCTGCAAATAGCGCAGTTGGATGGCGATGGGCGTCTGCCCCATCACGAGCGCCGCGTCATGCAGCCGTTGCGAGGCCTCGAATTCGCCTTGCGCGTGAATAATCTTGGCGCGCTTCTCGCGCTCCGCCTCCGCCTGGCGGGCCATCGCCCGCTGCATCGTCTGGGGGAGTTCGACATCTTTCAGTTCGACGATGCTCACCTTGATGCCCCACGGCTCGGTCTGCTCGTCAATGATCGTTTGCAGGCGGTGATTGATCGCCTCGCGGTCGGAGAGCAGTTGGTCAAGTTCGACCTGCCCGATCACATTGCGGAGCGTCGTCTGGGCAATCTGCGAGGTGGCGCGGACGTAATCGGCGATCTGTACGATGGCGCGCTGCGGGTCAAGGATGCGGAAATACGTCACGGCGTTGACGCGCACGGTCACGTTATCCTTCGTGATGACTTCCTGCGCGGGAATGTCCATCGTCACGATCCGCAAATCCACCTTGACCATCCGCTCGACGTACGGGATAAGCAAAATAACGCCCGGCCCGCGCGCCCCAACGAGACGACCGAGGCGGAAGACGACACCGCGCTCGTACTCCTGCACGATTTTGATAGCGGACAGAAGCGTCACGACGACAATGATGACGACCGCGACGATGACCGCTAATGCTGCCTGATTCATGATGGTCTCCTCGCTGTTGATGGTGAAGCATCGTACGTGCCGGGAAGGGGCGGGAGCGTCGTCACCGTCTCCGGCGCGGCTTCGACGACGAGCGTTAATTCACGGACGGCGAGGATACGCACCGGCGTGCCGACCGGCAGCATCGCGCCGCCCTCCGTCGTCGCGCGCCAATGCTCGCCATGCACGAAGACCATCCCGACCGGCGTCAGTTCCTCGCGCACGACGCCGATCTCATTCTCCAGTCCGCTCGCACCCGTCGTGACGGGCCGGTGGCGTGCCATAGCGATCTCGAAGACGACCAGCGCCGCGAAAGCGACGAGCGCAAGCGCGAGCGCGACGATCAACACGACAGGCACCGCACTTCCCGTCCCTTGCGCCAGCACGATCAGGCCAATGACGAGGATCACCAGCCCACCAACCGCGACGCTCCCATGCGTTGGCGCGAAGAGTTCCGCGACGAAGAGCAGCAGCGCGAGAACGAGCAGCACCGCGCCAACGATGTCCGCGCCGTAATTGCTCAGATGTGCGACGATCGGGATCGCCAGCATCGCTGTACTCATGACCCGCCCTCCAGTGGCGGCACTGAACTATCTCCTCGTATCAGTATAGTACGAACTGATAGAAATAGGCGTTACCGCTGACGCATCGCGATCATGTTAGCGATCTGCGTGATGTAGCCGATGCGCTGTTGCCAGTGGCAAATGTCCGTGTTCTGGCGCGCGTGCCATGCTTCGATGCCGCCTGCTGCCGCGATCTCGTCGCCGTAGCGATCTGCCGTCTCGTATTCCAAGCCTTCACAGGGGAGGTAGGCACAGCGGAGGTCGGGCGTGTCGCGGGCAAGCAGCGGCCACTCGGCGTGGAAGCCGATGTCGGTGACGCGAGACTGTGTAGCGATTGCCGCGATGCCGCGCCGTGAGAAACCCCACGCGCCAGTGCAGATGTCAATCAGTGTGTCCGGTTCATTGCCGAGCCGCCACGGATCGAGGCCGCCGGTCGTGCGGGTGAAGAGGAGGTTGATCAGCCGTTCCGTCTCCCGCTGCGCGTCGGGGAGGGAAGCCATCGCCCGCGCCGTCCGGCCCAGGAGGAGGAAATCGTACGCGGCAATCGTCGCATTCACGCGGTCAAGTTCGTCCGGCCAGGTGCGCGCCCAGTGAAGCGCGCTATCGAAATCGCAGAGATGGACATGCTCCCATTCGGTGTGCGCTGCCATCACGCCGAGCGCGTACGGGCGGGCATTGATCGGGATGTCGTCGCCGCTGATGATCGTCACGCCTGCGTGGCGCAATGCCTCAATCGTTGCTGGAAGCGTTGCCACACCACAAATTGCAGCAATTCTGGCGTAGTGGCGCTGCAGGAGCGGCAGATCGCCCGGCAGGAGCGCGGCGATGCGCCCCTCCGGGTCATGGACGGCGCCGAGCAGGAGAACGTCGCTCATCGCCCGGCTTTATGCATCCGGGCGCGCTCGTTGGCGTCGAGGTACCGCTTCCGAAGGCGGAGATTGAGGGGCGTCACTTCGAGGAGTTCGTCATCATTGAGGAAATCGAGCGATTTATCGAGACTCATCTCAATCGGCGGCGTCAGGCGAATGGCAATGTCCGCCGACGAAGATCGCATGTTTGATAGCTTCTTTTCCTTCGCTACATTGATCGCAAGGTCGCCCTCGCGCGGCTGCTGGCCGATCACCATGCCCGCGTAGATCGGCGTCTGCGAATCAATGAAGGTGACGCCGCGCTCCTGCGCGTTCTGCAAGCCGAAGGTCGTTGAAACGCCCGGCTCGGAGGCAACGAGCGCGCCGCCCCGGTTGCTGGTGATCTCGCCCGCCCACGGCTCGTAGCCGAGCAGGACCGAACCCATCGTCGCGGTGCCGCGCGTCGCGGTGAGGAGTGCGTTGCGCAAGCCAATCAGCCCGCGCGTCGGCACGGTGAACTCCATCCGCACGCGCCCCGTCTCATCCTGCCGTAGATCGAGCAGGATCGCGCGGCGTGGGCCGAGCAATTCATTGACGGGGCCAGTGTATTCCGTCGTCGTATCAACCAACAGCCGCTCCATCGGTTCGAGCGTGCCGCTCTCCGTCTTGCGCAGGATGACTTCCGGGCGGGAAACCTGGAATTCATACCCTTCGCGGCGCATCGTCTCGATCAGCACGGCGAGATGCAATTCACCGCGCCCGGAGACCTGGAAGACGTCCGCCTGCTCGGTGGATTCGACGCGCAACGAGACATTCGTCTCCAGTTCATGCACGAGACGATCGCGAATCTGGCGCGACGTGACGAATTTCCCCTCGCGCCCGGCGAACGGCGAGGTACTGACGCCGAAGGTCAGCCGCAGCGTTGGTTCTTCCACGGCAATGGCGGGGAGCGCCTCGGGGTGGTCCGGGTCAGCAAGGGTGTCCGAGATCGTCACCTGCGGGATGCCATTCAGCGCGACGATATCGCCCGCCTCCGCCCGTTCGACATCCACGCGGCGCAGCCCATCGTATGCCGCGACATACGTGATGCGCCCCGGCGTTACCGTGCCGTCGAGCGACGCACGCGCGACGGTCTGCCCCGGCGCGATACTGCCCCGGCTGATTCGCCCGACGGCGATCCGCCCTCGGTGCGAGTCATAATCGAGCGAGGCGACGAGCATCTGGAACGGCCCTTCCGGATCGCCGACGGGTGGCGGGATATACTCCAGGATCGCATCGAAGAGCGGGCGGAGATCGTCCGCGAGGGCGTTGGGGTCTGTCCCGGCGCGACCGTCCCGCGCGATGGTGTAGACCACGGGGAAGTCGAGTTGATCGGCGTCTGTCGCGAGGGCGAGGAAGAGATCGCTCGTCAGTTCCAGCACCTCGTCAATGCGCGCGGTCGGGCGATCCACCTTGTTGATGACGACGATCGGGCGGAGGCCGAGCGTCAAGGCGTGCGTGAGGACGGTGCGCGTCTGCGGCATCGGTCCCTCGACAGCGTCCACGAGCAAGAGGCAACCATCGGCCATATTGAGGACGCGCTCGACCTCGCCGCCGAAATCCGCGTGACCGGGGGTGTCAATGATGTTGATTTTGACGCCGTCGTACATCACGGCGGTGTTCTTGGCGAGGATCGTGATGCCGCGCTCCCGCTCCAGCGGGTTGGAGTCCATGATTAATGTCCCCGCCGCATTCGGATCGCGGAAAACGTGCGACTGTTTGAGTAGTCCGTCCACGAGCGTCGTCTTGCCATGGTCAACATGCGCGATGATCGCGACATTGCGGATCGCATGCCGCATTGGATGTTTGAGCGCGGTAGGTCGTTCCGCGAGGGTTTGCTGCAACGATAGTATACCTTTCCTTCTCAATGTAACCTGCGGAGCAATTTCGTCCGCCGACCGGTAAGTATCGCACGCGCAGGGCGTTTCCGCTACTCGCGAAATCTGGATGGACAGGATGGACCTCATTCACCGAGCGCGACAGCGAACGTCAGCACGACGTTGTAGGCAGGGCTGCGGGCGTTGTTGAGGCGTGGCGACGTGATCGCTGTTCCCGACGCATACTCGGACGGCGAAATCTTCCGGCTAAAAGTGACAATGAGGGGCGGTGTAGACGTATCCACGAACGGGATCGTTGCGATCGCCGTGAGGGTAAGCGTTGTCTGCTTATCCGTTAGCGAGAGCGGGCTGAATGTCGTGGTGCTGGACGCCGTCGCGTTCGTCGGGTCACGTACCCAATCGGTCGGTCGCGCGGTGTCAGTAAGGGCGTTCGATGATCCGTCGTACGCGACGGAGAGCGCCACCGTTGCGCTTTCCAACTGCATAACCGATGGAGCCAATTGCGCGGACAGACCAGCGCCGATCACGACGTGACTTAAGGTCACACGAATGAATAATGGTTGCATTGTCACTGATGGTAACGCTGGTTTCGGCGTATTTATCGCTCGATCCGTTGGTGTCGCAGTAAAAAACGTCGGTATCTTTGTCGGTAAGGAAGATACTGGTATTGTTGCCATTCCGGTCGCCCCTGCGGTTGTAAAGAAGTTTTCTCTCCCTTGGATGGACGTGCTCTCAGTGGTCGCGCGCAGTGCGAAGAAGTATTTCGTGCTCGGTTGCAGATCAGTGAGCGTGATCGCATGGTCCTGCGCGGCCGTCGTGGAGATGTCTTGGCGGGATGTATAACTGTGGCTCGTCGTTCCGTAAAGGATCTCGCTCGTCGCGGCCAAAGATGTTTTGAACGTCAGTGAGAATGCGGTATCCGTCACCGTCCCAAGTTGCACGGACGAGATCGCCAGGAGACGCGGCGTACCGGAGACGATGACGGGCGGCGAGCCATGCGCCGTCGTTCGGGCCGTTGTCGCGGTGCCGGGCGTGCCTGTCGTAGTCGCTGAGGTGGTCGTTGTCATCGTCGCGGATTCGGTGCCAGGAGCGGGTGTATCGGTGCTGCCTGGAGCGGCGAGACCGCCGGGGTTGGTGAGGTAGCGCCACTGGTAGTAGTGCTGACCGATGTTGCCCATCTCGACCTGAAAGCCAGGTGGGTTGGTCGGGGTGTAGGAAAGCACCCGCCGCTCGAAGGGCTGGACAAGCACCCAGGTGGGAGCGCCGTTGAGGGTGACGCGAACCCAGACGGCCTCGGTGAGGGGGAAGCCCATGACGGGGAGGGAGGGGACGGGGAGAGCGGCGAGGTAGGTGGAGAAGGCGAGGGGGAGGTTGTGCGCATACTTGCCACCCGGATCGGCCTGGTATGCCCCGAATGCCGCGCCAGGGTCGGCGCCGAGACCGGGATTCAGCCCGAACGTGCCATCCGGTTTATACACGACCCCCGTCGGATCGCCCCTCTTGCTTACTTTCGCCGCGAAGATACCCCCACCGAACGCGGCATACGATGGCCAGACGTTGGTCGAATCGCCGACGACCGGGAGAGTGGATGGTGGAGACGCCATGAATGATGCGTCGCCCACCTGTCGTTGCCCGGTAATCAGTTCGACGGTGAGCAGTCCATTCGTGACCGGCCCGCTCGCCGTCGTCTGCTCCATGCGCGCTTTGTCGAAATACTGCACGAGCCGGGAACTGTTCGGCGCTTCCCGATACTGCTCCATCAGCGCCGACTGGACCGTCGGGCCCCAGAAGTTCGGCACGTCGGGTTCGATGCCGTTCCAGAGTGCGCCGAATGCCGACGAGCCGAACGGAGCGTCCGCCGCGCTGCCATGCGTGAAGACCGGGGCGGCGATCAACGTTGAAAGCAGGAGCAGCGCCGCACCCATGACGAGCACGCCACGCAACGGCGCCGACCCCAGAGCCTCGGATCGCATATGCTGCCCCCACTCCGCCGAAGAGACTTCCTGTCAGAATCGCGAACAGGTGGAGTTTACGGGAATAGCGAGGAGGGGCACAAGATGTACGTACGAAAAGGTCGCAGGCTTCACTGATAAGAAGGCTGATATCCGTACTATGGGCAGACAGGTGCGGGAGTTCCGCCCCTTGCGATGGTTGCGGCAGCGGCAGCCGTTTGCATTGCACGTAGTGCCGTTGCCTGTGCATTTGCGGTCTGTGCAGCGGCAGTTTGCATCGCGGCTGGCTGCGCCGCTATGGTTTTCGCCGCCGCCGTCTGTTGTCCAGAACTGGGTGGTGGTGGAACGCCGCGGCACGCATTCACCGTTACAATTACCGCAACTGTCGGTGGTGATCCGGGCGCCGGTATCTGCCCGCTCGGTGGAACCGGGGTCGTCGGCACCGGGGTATCCATCGGCACCGGGGTATCCGTTGGTATCGCGGCGTAGTTCGTCACGAAGAAGTCTTCGGAGCGGTTGATTGAGTTAACGGACGACATGACGCGGACCGTGAAGTAGTACGGCGTGCCGGGTGAGAGGCCCGTCACAGTGGCGCTATGCAATGTAGTCCGGGTGGTCGCGATGTCTATTGCGTTCGGGTAGGAGCCACTCGACGTGCCGTAGCGAATGTACGAGGTCGCGGCAAGATTCGTGTTAAACGAGAACGAGAAGGTCGTGTCCGTCAATCCGGTCTGCCGGAAATTGATGATCTCCACCCCTTGCGGGCCTGTGGCAGTCGGTGTGGTGCAGACGAACGGCGTCGCGGTGGGTGTGGAAGTCCCGATCGCTGGCGTCCCGGTGCTGGTCGGGAGCGGCGTCGCTGTCGCGCAGGGATCGGGTGTCGGGCATGGAGCCAGCGCCGGGGTACTGGTCGCGGTCGCTGTACCCGTTGTGGTTATTTTCCCAGTCGCGGTCGTCGGAATCGTTGGTACCGATGCGGTCGTGCAGGCGACCGTCGCAGTTGGGATCGGTGTTGCGGTCGCGGGGCCGGCGGGACCGCCGGGATTGGTGAGGTAGCGCCACTGGTAGTAGTGCTGACCGATGTTGCCCATCTCGACCTGAAAGCCAGGTGGGTTGGTCGGGGTGTAGGAAAGCACCCGCCGCTCGAAGGGCTGGACAAGTACCCAGG
>JAABUU010002971.1_pt1 | contig 22644 bp, 27 predicted proteins | sample 5559301 | NCBI WGS metagenome assembly JAABUU01 (sample SAMN10711884, study PRJNA513360) | rock metagenome | isolation source: Antarctica rocks | place: Antarctica: Victoria Land, Richard Nunatak white | reverse complement strand
TGCGACTTCCTGGTACAGCGTGCCAGGATAGCCGGTCGGCCGGTCACGGTTGCTGATGGCGACCTTCTCAACCCGACGCTGGCCGGGTTGTATCCCCCTGGCGCACCTGGCGAGGCGACCCGTCCGAAATCCGCCCAACCGGCGCACGTAGGCGAATGGATCGAAGACCTGGTGCATCAGATGATGCAGACCAGGACCTCGGCCGTGCTTGATCTGGGAGGGGGCAACAGTGCCCTTGCCGACCTTGAGCACGACTTGCCGCTGATGGGGTTTTGCGAGGAGGCGGGTGTCACCTGCCTGCCTCTCTACTTCTGCGGTCCGGAGAAGGATGACTTCGACCACATCGTAGCGCTGCACGAGGCTGGCCACTTCCGGGGGCCGCGTTCCATCCTGTTCTTTAACGAGAGCCTGATGCGTGCTGGGCAGACAGCCGTGGAATCGTTTGGCCCGATCCTGCGGCGGCCCGAGATGGCCGACATGACCAGGCAGGGCGTCAAGATCGTTCACATCCCGCGCTTGTCGTGCCTGACCTCGATGCGCGCGACGGGGTTGAGCTTCTACGACGCCGCATCCAACAAGCCTGACAAGAACGGCCAGCCAATGCCGCCCATGCGGCAGTTCATGGTGAAGACCTGGCTGCGGCGGATGGAAGAGGCGTTTGTCGATGACGGGGTGGCGGAGTGGCTGCCATGAACGCGGCTGCGGAGGCGATCCGCGCCGCCTCCCTCACCATGCGCGATGCCGCGCGGAAGGAGGGCATCATGCCGCACGATCCGTTGTGGCTGTGGTGCGTCTCGCAGGAGGCGGCCTTGAACGCCTTGGCGGGCATGTTGGAGGAGCAGGAAAAGCAAAATGGCACACTGATTCGCGACACCAAGGTCGTGGTGGACAGCCAGGTGACGGCGCTGAAGACGACGCTCCAGGTGGCGCAGGAGCAGAACAAGCGGTCCGAGATCATGGTCCGGCAATCGGAGAGCGACCGGGAGAAGCTGGTCCACCACACGGTGGACCAGCTCACGGAGCAGGTGTCGGCCAAGCTGAGTGGCGCGCTAGTGCTGCGGCAGCGGCGCTACGACCGCACGCACCGTTGGGGGTCCGCCGCGCTGGTGGCCGGCGTCATGATGGGCTTGTTCCTGGGCGGCTATGGCTTGCACACCTACCTGTGGCGGTTCGAGACGGGCAGCGTGCAGCGCTGCCTCCAGTCGGCCGTGCGAAGCGCGGATGGGACTCTGTTCTGCCAGGTGAAGGCGGTTCAGGCGGCATGGTGAGGGGCATGGTTCCCGTTCGCATCCGGACGGGAGAGGGTGCCGGCGTGGATCAGAAAGGAAGCATGATGCGTAGGATCATACTCGCGGCGGTGTCCGCCTGCCTGCTGGCGGGCGGCTTGCCGCATGCCCAGGCGCAGCAGCGGCAGCAGCAACCGGGCTTCACGCCGCAGGAGCTGGACCGCATGTCGCAACAGCGGATGCAGGAACAGGGTCGTGTTGACCATGGCCCGCCACCCCCATTGTCCTCGGTGCCCAAGGAGCAGTTGTTTCAGCCTGCTGAACCCTGGATTTGCAAGAGCACCCAGGACGGGCTGCCGATCTACAGCCAGCCAAGCGCCTCATCCCCAAAGATGGGAAATACGATGAGCCAAGTTGCAGTTGGTGGACGGTCGCAGAACGGGTTCGCACGCATCCTGTTCCCCAACGGCAGGATTGGCTGGTTACCGGCCAATCAGGTGCGTGACTACGTCAACGAGTTCAATCCAAGCGCTACCTGCCAAGTCAAAGGGGTCCGCGCAGACGGTGGCCCCGTCTTCAGTGTACGCTGATGCACCGCGATCCTCAGCCTGGGCGAGTGCTGCTGCTTGCAGCATTGCTTGCTTCTTTCGGCGTAGCACGGGCGGACCCGTCCATAGTTACAATGAACGGCGTTCCGGCCCAGGTGATCCCGAGCATCCCGGAGGTCGGTGCTCCGACCTTCGTGACGCCGGCCGGTGGCGGCTCCTTCATGAGTGACGGGGGCGGCCCGACTAGCACGGACGGGTCCACGGACCCGTCCGCGTCGTCCACGGACTGGACCGGCTACTCCGGTGGCGGCACGGCGGCGATGGATGCGATGATGGCCACCCCCTATGGCGCGTTGGCGTCGCAGTCCGCGACCCAGCTGGGGTTGAACCCCGAAGCCATGGCTGGCCTCGGCCAGTTGGAGTCTGGCTTCCGGAACGTGGGCACTGAGAACGGCTCCTCCTCAGCCACGGGACCGTGGCAGATCACCACCGGCACCTGGAACGGCGCGGTGGCCAAGTACAACCTGCCTTACACCGCAGGCGACATCACCAACCCGGCCGCGCAGGCACAGGTGGCAAGCTACATCGCAATGGATTACGCAAACGCGGTTTCCGAGAAAACTGGCCAGCCAGCGACGGTGCTGCAAACTTACGGAGCGTGGGTGTTCGGCCCAAGCCCTGGAGGCAACATGGCACGGGCAGACACTTCTAGCCCTTTAAGCAATTTCGTGTCTGACAAGGCTCTTTCGAACAACAACATGACGGGTTGGACGGTAGGGCAGTTCTACTCGAAGTTCGGCAACAAGCTAGGCTCTGGCGCGAACCAAACTGTGCAGGCTGGGCTATAAGCCTGGTGCTGCTGTTCTAAACGAGAACGTGTCTCACGCCCTCCTGCCTGGTGCGGGATGCGCGAGATGGAACGCCACCAGCCGTTCCAGCCAAGCAGCGGTGCCGTCATCGACGGCACCGCTGCCTCCCGTCCACCGCTTGATCGTCGTCTGATGGCGTCCGGTCCGGCGTGCCAGCTCGCGTTCCGACCAGCCCAGCGCGGCCAGGCAGACCAGCATCCGATGCGCCGACATGGGACGTCTCGGCCGAGCGTCGGCAACGTGTTCAGAATGAACACACGAGGCATCCCCCGCCGCGAAGCCTGGACGCGCACTGTGTTCAATATGAACACACCTGCCTGCCGTTCCGGCAGGTGACGCACCACCGGCGCGGGCCTCGATGTCCGGGGTGCCGTCCTGATCGGCAATCCACCTCACCAGGTCGAGCTGCATGGCATCCTCCATGCCCTGAGCATCGGCGGGCCGGACGCGAACGGCGAAGGTTTTGTGACCCCCAACCTTTCCTAACAAACTTCGGTGCCGTTCGCATCCTGCCCCGCGACCCTGCCGGCATCGGGCGAGAGATCGCCAGCAGCAGGGGCGTGCGGGTCGATGAGCAGGATGCGGATTGGGGAGAACATCGCCGAGCTGGACGCGCTGGTCGCGTCCATCGAGCAGCCGATGCGGCTGGGCGTGATCGCGGCGCAGGCCAGGCGGCCGGCAGCCTCGGTGCGCCGCCAACTGGTGTCGCTGGTCCATGCGAGGCGGCTGACGTATCCGGGATACGGGTTGTTCGCGCCGGCTGGCTTCCGGAGCGAGGCGGTGCGCCGAACGACCCCGGCGCTCGTGCAGGCAGTGGTGGCAGTGGTGGACCGGCCGATGCGGATGCGGGACGTGGCGGCGCAGGTCGGCGAGCCGCCGACGGCGCTGAGCGCCGCGTTGGCGCCGTTGATCAAACAGGGACGATTATCGCAGCCGGAGCCAGGGGTGGTGGCGCCGGCCGGCTTCGCCCTGCCGCTGTCGGCCGGCGAGTTCCTGGTGATGCGCAACGCGGTGCAAGCCTGCCTGACGCAGCCCCGGCGCTCGGCTGAGGTCGGCCGGCTGCTGAACATCACGCCCGATGCGGCACGGAGCTTCCTGCACGACCTGGTGCGCAGGGGCGTGGCGGTCCGGGTCGGCTATGGGCTGTATGGAATGCCGGATGCGGCGCTGCCGCTGGTGCCGGCCCGGCCGCAGCCGATCCGGGACGCGATCCTCGCCTGCCTGAGCCAGCCGCGCCGGGTCGTGGAGGTCGCGGCCTACATCGGACGGCCAGGCTCGACCACGACGGGCCACCTTGGGGCGATGAAGCGGCTGGGCCTGGTGGTGCAGATCGAGCGTGGCGTGTATGCGCGCCCTGGGCACTACAAGACACGGCAGCTTTCGCTGTTGGTCGCGGCGTGATGCAGGTCCAGGATGCCTGGTGTATCGCCCACGGTCAGTCAGGCCGGCAAGGACATGGCCCGTAGGGTCGGGCGTTACCTGGCTGAGCCTGCCTTCATCGCTGGATGCGGCCTGGCCGGCGCGCTGTTTGCGGCCCAGCACGGCCACCCGCACGCGGATGCCCCGGTGATCGGAATGGCTGCGGCCGCGGCTGGTATCGCTACGTGGGTGGGCATGACCAGGCTCTTGGTGAGGGAGGGCTACCGGGGAGGATGGAAGATGATCGGCGGCCTTGCTGTCAGACTTGCCTTCTTCCTGCTGTGCCTCGGCTTTGAGGTGTATGGCTTAAGCTGCTGGTGCGACGTGAACCCAGCAGACCTGCCACATATGATCCCGCAGCACATGGTCACCTTCGAGTAGGCAGGGCCGGGGTGCTGCCTGGGGATGCAAGCGTTCAGGAGTTGGGGAAGTGTTTCAGTTTGAATGTCTGTTTGTGGTGGGAAGCAGACAGGCCGCTTCCGGGCCGACATGGGGCGATAGCTGCCGTTGGTAGGCGGTATCGGCGTTCCCGAAAAGGATCGTCTATCGGGAACACCTCGGTTGGTTTCGTGGCTGACCCTAGTGCCCTATCAACGTCCGATGGATGTAACCGGCTTTGACCTGAACCTGTTGAAAGCGTTCGACGCTCTCTATGCTGAGCGCCACGTCACTCATGCGGGACAGCGCATCGGTCTGAGCCAATCGGCAATGAGCGGGGCGCTCACCCGGTTGCGGGAGTTGTTCAAGGACGAACTGTTTGTCCGGTCGCCTACAGGCATGCAGCCGACGCCCCGCGCCGATGACCTTGCCGGGCCTGTGTCGGCAGCGCTTCGCCTCGTTCAGGAGGTGCTACAAGCGAATGCGTTCGATCCCGGGGCGGCCCATCATACCGTCACGATTGCGATGACCGACTATGCCGCCTTCGTCCTGTTGCCGCCGCTGCTGGCGCGGCTCGCTGTCGAGGCCCCCCGCCTTGATGTGCGGGTGCGCGGTATCTTCGGCCGAGACGAGGCGCTCGACCTGCTCGACAGCGGCGAAGCGAACCTTGCGATCGGCTTCCCTGTCGAAGCGTCTGCTCGCATCCTGGTCCGCCCGCTGCTCCATGAAGACTTCGCATGCATCGCGCGGCATGGCCATCCGGCCTTCGCGGAGGGCGCCGGTCTGGAGGCGTTCGCAGCCGCCCCGCACCTCTTGGTATCGCCAGAAGGCGACCGCACGGGCCTTGTTGACCACAAGCTGGCCGCGCTCGGTCTCGAACGTCGCATCGTCCTGAGCCTGCCGCAGTTCCTAGTCGCGCCGTTCGTGGTCGCGGATACCGACCTTGTTGCGACGCTCGCCTCGCGTGTCGCTCGGCGGTTCGCCGCGGCCAGCCTTGGCATTGCCGTGCATGAGCCGCCGATTACGCTGCCCAGCTGGCCGCTGGCGATGATGTGGCATCGCCGGGTGGACGACCACCCCGCCACGATCTGGCTGCGCGACCGCATCGCCGAAGTCTTTACCCTGGCCTGACACCATCGGCGGCAGCGATACCGCCACATCACTTCTCGCAATTTTCCTTCCCTTGGCCGCTCTGCTCTTTGCAGCTGTATCGAAGCAAAGAGGTACTGAACATGCGGGTTTTGGTAACGGGTGCGACGGGCTTGATCGGCGGCGCGGTCGCACGCCGGTTAGCGTCAGCGGGGCACGAGGTCGTGGGGCTTGCGCGTTCGGACGCGAGCGCGGCCAAGCTCACCGATCAGGGATATACGGCGGTCCACGGCGACCTCGCCGACGCGGCCAGCATCGCCGAAGCCGCCCGCGGGATCGATGCGGTCGTTCACGCCGCCTCGCCCAGCGATCAGAACAGGGCGGCTTATGACGAAGCGGCGACGCGTGCGATCATCGACGCACTGCGCGGTACGGCCAAGCGGTTCGTCTACACGAGTGGTTGCCTGCTCTACGGAGCGACCGGCAACACGCTCGCGACCGAAGACAGCCCGCTTTATCCTCTCGACCTGGTGCGCTTCCGCCAGGCTCTCGAAGGGGAAATCCTCGCCGCTGCGGCCGATGGCGTCCACTCGATCGTGATCCGTCCGGGTTGGGTGTACGGCAACTGGGGCGGCACTGCGATGATGATGTATGGCTCGGCCATGGAGCACGGCGCGGCGCGCTACGTCGGCGACGGGAAGAACCGTTGGACAACGGTTCATGCCGACGATCTGGCGGATCTCTATTTTCTCGCGCTCGAAAAGGCGCCCGCCGCCTCGATCTTCAACGGCGTCCATGGCGCGGCCATCCCGCTCATCGAGATTGCGCGTGCGGCGAGCGAGGGCGCTGGCGCTGGGGGCCGGGTGGCGGAATGGCCGCTGGACGACGCACGGCAGGCGCTCTGGGGCTTCGCGGACGCGATCGCGTGCGATCAGGTGATCTCGGGCGAGCTGGCGCAGCACGAGCTTGGTTGGAGCCCGTCGCGGCACTCGATCGTCGACGAACTGCGCTCCTACGCCCCAACGGCCGCCTAACGCCGGCTCCCGGCTTGATCGTGGTCTGGCTGCTCGTCGTCGCGTTCTTCGGCGCAGGGCTGTTCAATGCGATCGGTACGCGCGCCACACAGGATGATTTCGCCCGGTGGGGTTATCCGCGTTGGTGGTGCCGCGTGACCGGCGGCCTAGAAATCGTGAGCGCAGCGCTGATCGCCCTTCCTGCCGGCCGTGGCGTAGGTATAGCGCTTGGTGCCATCATCATCGCCGTCGCCATCGTCACGGTCCTACGCCGCCGGGAGTTCTCGCATGCAGCACCGCTCGGTGTGTTCGCTGCTCTGCTCGTGCTAGCGGCGATAGCATCCTGAACCACTGACCCCTTCCCGCAAACGAACATAGAGGGGGAAAGCCAGGCTTAGCGCCGCAGCGAGGTGCCGGTAGCGAAGCCTGCTTCCCCGAAACCTGTTCCCAAATCGATCTTCTCGAAATGATGGATTTCGCACGCGAAAGCGGGAATCTTTCAGCTCGTCCGGTGATCGCCTAATGGCCGCTTTCGGATTGCCACCATCGGGTCGCTAACGACAGGGTAGGGTCGAGAGCAGACCATCATATCGCAAGTGACGGCTTTGCTGATGCCCCTGGGCTGCATGGGCAGAGGTGGGAAGCAACCTTTGAGCCTTCTCAGGGCAGCTATGAAGGGGCAGCCTGCCGTTGCGCCGAGCCAGACCACGTTGCAGGGGAGTGTGACCGTCCATGCTGAAGCTTGATCCCCTGCCCAAGGTCATCACCTTCGACTGCTACGGCACGTTGGTCCAATGGCATCGCGCTGTAAGGGAGGCGGCCCGTGCGATCCTTTCTAGGCACTCCCGGAAAGGAGATGCGGAGGACCAAGCGGCCACCCTGGCGGACAGGCTTCGGGAGGTGGCGATGGCGCAACAGCTGCGTTCGCCTTTTCGCAGCTACAAGGCCGTCCTGCATTCGAGTCTGGATCAAGTGCTTGCCGAAGGCGGACACACGGCCAGCCTGGACGATCAGGAAACGCTGCTGTTGATTCTTCGGACGATCGGGCCGCATCCTGAGGTGCCGGCCGCGCTTAACCGCTTGCGCGCCTGCTACCGGCTCGCGATCATCAGCAACACCGATGACGACCTCATCGCCGGAACGGTTGCCGCTATCGGCTTCCCGCTGGACTTCGTCATCACCGCCCAGCAGGCGCAAGCGTACAAGCCGGATCACCGGCTCTTTCTTCACGCCCACTCCGCCATGAATGTGACGAAAGGGGAAACCATCCACGTGGGCATGGGCCAGTTCACCGACATGAAGGTCTGCCACGAACTCGGCATCCGGTCCGTTTGGATCAACCGGGCAGGTGAACCTCCCAATCCAGACTGGCCGGCTCACACCGTGCTGGATGACCTCTGCAGGCTGCCGGAGTTGCTGTTGCCGTCCTGATGAGTCACTCGCCCACCCGCTTGGTCGCTCCTGAACTTCCGCTCTGGGCGCATAGCCGTCCTCATTGAACGGCAGCGAGCGTCCGCTTTTGGGACCATCTGGAGTGCCATGCTACGGCGTACATGGGTCGTGAGCCGACGTTCAAACTGAGACACTACCGGAGTTGGAGCTGGCATTCAGGATGCAGCACACCATCAGCATCGAGCGCCTTCGTGGAGCCGCGCTTGCGCGGCGCCTCGCAGGGGCGGGATTGACCCGCCGCGATGCCAGCCGATGCGGGCGGGCTGGTGGAAGGTGTCCGGCCCGGTGGCGGATGCCGTCCGGGCCGGGACTGGTCAGTGCCGGACGAGCCAGCGGGCGTAGAAAAACATGCCCAAGGTGATTGCAATGGGTCCGGCGAAGGCAATGATTCCGAGGGTGCTCATGGCGTCAATCCTTTGAGAATATATCGTGCGATGAGGTGGAGTGCTGTTCCCAGTATAGCCCAGAGCAGCAGGAATGCACTCCAAAATGGTCCATGTGGCGCGCTGATGTCGTAGGCGTAGGCGACGGCTGGTGCGACGCCTCCCGTGACAACGAACGCGATGGCCAGGGTGTTCGATGCACTTGCGGAGATTTTAAGCTGTTCATTCCTGATGAGTTTGCGGCGTGCTTCGTCGTCCGGTGTCGCTGGTGCGACCATTTCAGCCTCCAGTCGGGGACGTGCTGCCCTGCGCTGCGGTGGTGCTGTTCATGCTGGCCTCTGGTTCGTAGTGGTGGTGGCGGGGACCGGCTGGCCCCCGCCTGTGGCATCCGCTTAGGGGTCTCTCCGACCTTCCAGCTCGTCACGGATAGCTTCGAGGCGGGCGCTCATGCCTTCCATGTCGAGGCATCCGCGTTCGCATTCGTTCTGTGCTTTCAGCAACTCAAGGCTGAGTTCCTCGTCGTCCAGAAAATCCAGGTTCGTGGTGTATCCGAGATAGTGCGGCATCATCCGTCTCCATACCTGCCCTGATAGGTGGAAGGGTTGGCGGGGACCGTCCGGCCCCCGCCGTCTGTCCTAGAACCCGAGGGCTGCGATCTGCGCGGCTGCGGCCTGCTTGTCCACGGCCATGGCGGGTCGGCTGGTGCCCTGGTATGGCTTCCAGTCGCTGCCTGTCACCTGGGCGTAGGCGTCCACCGCCCCTTCCGCTGCGGCCAGCAAGGCGAACGCCTGCACGCCCATGATTGCGGCGAACTCGCGGGCGCGTTCGGCGTCGTTGGGGATGCCGTCCACGCCCATGCGGTCCTCGTCGCGGTGCTCGTTGGCGGCTTTGCTGTTCAGGTCGCGGGCCAGCTTCGCCTTGGTGCCGTAGAACAGCCCGGCACCGTGGGCGGACCGAACGTGCGCGTCCACGATGCGGCCAAGGTGCATTTCGATGGCCTTCTCGGACAGGTTGCCTTGCAGGGCGATGGCGCTGCGCGCGATCATTTCCTCGGTCGCCTCGCGGATGGCGTCATAGTCCACGTCGGGCAGGCCGAACGCGCGGACGATGTTGGAGACCTGGGTGGCGTCGGGGCACTCGCGGGCGGCGGTACGGAAGCCAATGACTTCGCGCTGGCCCTGGGTTGCGACCTGGCGCACGGGGGCCTTTGCCGGTGCGGCCTTGGCCTTCTTGCCAGCAGTGGCGGCCTTGGCATTGGTCATCGCGGAGGCCATGTTGGTGTCGGTCTGGGACATGATGTGCTCTCATCCTGTTCTATGGTCAGTCCCCGTTGGTGTTCTCAGCACCGCGGGGGCAACCCGCTGCGGTCCTCATCAACCGCGACTTAGTTATCCCATATCAGCCCAAAGTAAGCAACAGCAAAAGCAGGCTCAACCTGCTAATAATGCTGATTATATTCTGTCCATATGCCGCACTTTACTGTTGACGTCGCCTCTGCACCGGTCTGATCTTTGGAGAAGCCCCCGAGTTCTTTCTTGATTGCTTTAGGAATACTGCGGCTTCGCAGTATTCTAACAGCCCCCGCCCTGGTGAGGTGTCTGTTCCCCGGTATCGCCCCGTCGTGAGGCCCTCTTGACCGGGCTGGCAGGGCCAGGTCACAGGCGCGCGCTTGCGCGGGACCGGAGCCACGCGCAGCCGCCGCTTGGCGGGGAGCATGGCGAGGACCCACCCTTTGACCTGGCCCTGCCAGCCTGGTGGGCCAGATCACGACGGGGCGATACCGGGGAACAGACACCCGGGCTGGCTGGCTTGCTTCCTTGCTTGCGTCAGGTGGCCAGCCCCGCAGGGCCAAGACGCCGCTTGGCGGCTTGGTCGCGCCGCTTGGCGCGAGCGGACACCGGCCCCCGCGGCTTCGCGGGGGAGACGCCCAGACGCCGGAGTTGGAGCACCCACAGCCCGATGAAGAAGCGGCCAGGCCCTGCTGAAGCGATCATACCCAGCCCAGAGACAGGCGACATGCCGTTCGCATTCTAACGACGGAGACTGCGCTGGCTGGCGCTCGCCCGAGAATGATCGAGGTGGCCGGCCGCAGCGGTTGCGCGATCCCGCACCTGAACGATGAGAGAACGATGAGCGACCTTCCCCCGCCTGCTCCCGGGCCAGCGACAATACCGTTCCTGTCCCGTCTGGACCCTCCGCCTGACGTGCAGGCTGCGGTGTCGGCGGCGCTGCACGCCTGCCACGCCTGGCAGCCGGTTGCGGTTGCGCGCCCGGCACCGGGCAGCGTACCTGGAGAGGTATCTGCCCCGGCTGCCAGCGTCGAGGCTGGCGTATGCGACATGATCGACAACTGGCCGCAGGCTGCCGACGCGACTTCCATGTTGATGTTGAGCGCGGGCGTGGCGTTGGGCCTGGCGGCGGCGGTGATGCTGCTGATGGTGCGCGCGGGGCTGCATGCGGCCTGGCGGTCACGGCTGGGATGGTGGCTGCGGGACAGGCTTGGTGTTCGATGGCGGGCTGTGCAGGGTGGCGGCACGGGCGGCTTCCTGGGCCTCCTGTTAGGCCTCGTCTTGGCGGAGGGTTTGCGGTCTGCCGGGTTGGGCGGACCTGCCGTAGCGTGGGCGCTCGGCCTGTGCGGCATCGCTGCCGGAGCCGTGGCCGGGGTCTGGCTGCGTCGTGTGTGGCTGCGGCGCGACGTCAAGGCAGGGCTGCGGTGACTGCGGCAGCCGCGGTTGCCGCCCGCCTACCTCGTAAACCCGTCCTCGCCCGTGGCGCTGTTCCGAATCGCAATGGGGCCGGCGAAGCTACCTCTCGCAACCCATCCCAGGAGACAGCAGCATGATCCCGCATGAAAACGCCGCACCATCCGTCGCCGACCTGTGCAGGACCATCGGGGACGGCGGGGCCTCATCGTGGTTGACCACATGGATGCCGAAGGCAGCTTGAACGAGCTTCTGGCTGCGGCTAGGGGGTCCGGCCGGGCGGAGGACGTGCGCGTGCTGGACGCTGCGAGAACGGCCCCGGTCCATCCCGGCGCCACCTTCAACACCTTCAACCCGTTCGCGCGCGCCAATGACAACGAGCTGCGCGAGCTTCTGAGCTGCCTGTTTGAACCTTCCACCCATGCGGGTCCTGGAGGCGAGGACTTCTTCCGGCAGCGCGCCGTGCAATTCCTGGGTGCGCTCGCCCCGGTCCTGGCCTGGCTGCGGGACGCCAGGGCCGTGCCCCTCGATGCCGCGGTGATTGGCCAGGCCACTGAGCTGCAAGGGGCAGCGGAGCTGGCCTTCGAGGGCGTGTTCAAGTATCGCGATCCCGACACAGGGAACGTTGTGGAGGTGCGCGTCGATGGCCCGGACGGAGCAGGCGAGGCGCGTCTCCTGCCGCTCCGGTCGCACTTCACTGAAACCAGCGGCTACGATCCTTCGGAACGGCCGGACCGCCAGCGGTCGTCCGAGCCGTCGCGGCAGCACGGCTACACGCAGTTCTTCTTCTCCCCGGCGCTGTCGCAACTGACCGGCCCGTTCGGGCACATCGTCAAGGGTTCGCCGTCCGACGTGGACATGGAGGACGTGCTCACGAACGCGCGCATCCTGATCGTCCGGGTGCCATCGCTGGAGATGCCGCAGCACGCCATCGCGCCGCTGATCCGGCTGGTTCTGGGCAGCGTGCGGGTCACGGTCTCCAGGATGCTCGCCGGCAGCCTGGAGACGCTCTACTCCTCGGGCGGAGGAGGTTTCCGGCTCGCGAAGCTGCGCCGGCCGGTCCAGGTGGTCCTCGGCGCCTCGGACGCCCAGGCAATTGCGGGCATGGACCGGCTGGCGGCGATGGGCCGGTCCGTCGGCATCAGCTTCTGCTCAGGGTTCGCTGGACGGGGGCACGCTGGCATCCATGCCGACGCCCGGTCCGGTCCGTTCGCGCACCCGTCAGCAACGTCGGGCGGCGGCGCACCGTAAAAGGCGGCGGTCCCTGCGGGGACCGCCAAGTTTGGGATGAAACGTCCTGTGCCAAGCGAAGGCAGCAGCACGCTTCTGTCCTATGCCGATCCCCGTTCACCGCAAGTTAAGTTTTTGTGCATCGCACCATCATAGGAGGCGGCACGCATCTGCAATGCACAGCCCCTTGGGTGCCACGGGCGTGCCCAGGCTGCGGGCGTGCAGATATAAGGAACGTGGTCACGGGGCAGTGGAGAGGTTCGATGGGATGGAGACGACTGGACGCGGCCCACGTCGTGCGCCAGCTCCGGGCGGCGTACGACCGTCCAAAGGCTGGCACGGAGGAGCTGGCGGAGATGGCCCTGGCGCACATGCGGTCGCAGCTGCTGGGCGGCGGCTACGTGGCGGTTCAGGACGACACGGGCCGCACGTTCATCGGCACGCCGGAGGAGGCGGTTGAGCACATGATGGGCGATGCCCGGGGATAATGCGGGCGGGATGGTGCGCTCCACAGACGCTGGGCAACCGGGAGGCAGAAGCGTCAGGACGCCTCGTGCCGGGGGTGCGAGAGGGTGCAAGCGGCGACGCTGACCGGCGCCAGCCCGGCCAGGGCCGCGGCGGCGCGCTGGATAGCCGGGATGCCGTCGCAGCCGGGCCGAACGTGGACAGTGATGCGCTGGGCGTCGTCGGCGTCGGCGCGCACGAGGTAGTAGGCGGGCCAGCACTTCCGTGAGGCGTGCAGGTCGTAGGCTTGGCCGCGCAGGTTCTGCCACGGCCCGTCCGGGTTGCGGACGATGTTGGGAAAGCCCCACAGCCGCTGGGCGGCGAGGCCCAGCTGAGCGGCGCGCAGCAGGTCCTGGCGTGCGCGCCAGGCGTCCTCTGCCCGCTGCTGTTCGGCCAAGGGGTCGAGGCACGGCGCGGCCGAGGCGTCCGGCGCAGCGACGGCCCGTGTCCCGTCCGCGAACAGGCTGAGTTGGCAAGGCCCGTGCTGGAACGCAGGGCCAGCACCGGGCCGGATGCGAGCCTTGGCGACGTGCTTCAGCAGCGGAACGGGACGGGACATTCTTCGTCGAGGCTCCTGACGTGGGAGACCGGCGCGCAAGCGCCGCCTCTCCCGTATCGCGCGTGCGGACGCGAACGGGGAAGGATTGGCTGGCGCCTGCGCCATGTTTCTGGCTAACGCAGCGTGCAACTGCCGCGATGACCAAATATATACAATTAAAACAGCATATTAGCTTGCACGGCTCGAATCGTTGGCGCTAGAGTCCGACCATGGATGAGGAGCAAGGGTTGTGAACATCGAACTGATGCCTGGCCTGACGAACGTGGTGCGGTTCCCGATGGAGGAGCGCACCGCGCCGTCGATGGCCGTGGTCCACGGGATCGAGCCTGACGTGCGTGAGGTGCTGCAGGTGTGCGAGGGCTTCTTCCTGGAGCTGCCGGACCCGGAGCATGCGAACCAAGTGGACGCCGAGACGGCGGACTACATCGCCGAGCAGGTGCTGCCGCTGGCGCCGTCCGAGCGCGGCCCGGCGCTGGATGATCTGCTGCGGCCCATGGTGGCGACGGCCGTCGAGGCGTGCCGCCGCGCTGACCAGGTGGGCAAGCGTGCGGTTGCGGCCGGCGAGCGGCTGGCGATGGCCCAGGCCAGTGGGGGCCAGTGGCTCGGCCTGCTGGAGCGGGACGTGGACGGGCTGCTGGGCCAGTCGGCGGAGTTGCTGGTCCTGGCGCACCGGCGGTGCCAGGAGGCGCACGGGGTCAACCGGGCGGTCGGGATGGCACGGCGCGGCGAAACCTGGACGCCCTACAGCGCGGCGGACACGGCGGACTGGCTGGCTGAGGCAGGGCGAGCCGATCAGGCGCGCAGGGCCGCACGTACCGCCTGACAGGAAGGGGCCGCGTGCGTGAGCAGGCGGCCTCGCCCCTTCATCGCCGTTCCTGGATTACCGCCTTTCCCGGACGCCGCCGGCGAAGGAACAAACCACGTTCCCCGCCAGAGCACACGCGGGAAACCACCAACAGCTCACATCCTGCGGCGGTACAAGACCGTCAGCCCGAACACGCCCGCACCGAGCAGGGCAAGGCTGGTGGGTTCTGGCACACTGGTCGCGTCGAGCTGGATGTTATCGACGTTGTCATAGAAGGCATCGCCCGTGGCCGATCCGGGCAGGCTGACCAACAGCGTGTCAACCACCCGCCCAGCTAGATTGACGGCCTGCTCCGACGTCCAGTTCGTGTATGGGAACACGTCCACCGCCGCCAGGGTGTAGCTGTCCGATCCAACCGTGGCGCCGCCGAGCAAGCCGGTCACGGTGATAGTGCCGGGCGTTCCCGCGGCGATGTTGTAGGCGCTGAAGTCAAGCCTAGCGAACTGGAAGGTGCCTCCGGCCACGTTGCTCGCCAGCCCCAGCACGCCGCCACCGCCGGAGCCGTCCCCTTCCATATCCTGCCCGGGACGGCCGTTCGGGCTGACATACAGCGAGCCTGACACAAGGGCATAGGTAAAGCCATTCTCTACGACCGGAGCCGTCAAGAACTCCGGAGGTGCTGTCTCGAAGGTGATCGTCATCGGCACAGCGCGTGCAGAAGTGACCCTCACGCCAAGCGCCGCGATTGCCGCCAGCAGGGTCACAGACACAAACTTTGTCATAGGAAACACTGCCTTCTCTTCGGGGCTGGCACATTCGGTCGCGGCAACAGGCCAGACGTCGGATTCGGACCTCGCTGCATCATCTCATGACATCTTTGAACATTTTCCACAACCCAAGGTTGAGACTTGGGCTGGTTCTCCTGTTAAGACAGATCAAGATTAGCGAGTACGGCAACGTGTTCGTAAGCTGTGGTCGAGGTGGTCCCAAGCCGTCGCCTATTGCCGAAACGGCCCATAACAGACCTTCTCTCGACGGAGATCACTCTTGACCCTCCCGGCTTCCCGAAGGTCCATCCTTGGCTACGGAGCTGGCGTGGCCAGCCTCGCTCTCATGTGTCCCGCCAGTGCCGCCGGGCTGATCGCGCCGACCGGAAAGGTGATACTGACGGTCGCTGGAAAGATCGGGAACACGAACAAGGGCGACGCTGCCGTCTTCGATCGTTCTATGCTGGAGGCACTGGGCATGGATGGGTTCGAAACGGCGACACCCTGGTACAACCGGCCGGTGCGGTTCGACGGCGTGCAGATGCAGCATCTCATGCAGGTGGTCGGCGCGTTCGGGACCTCTGTGACCGCGGTCGCGCTCAACAACTATACGACCGACATCCCGATGACAGACTTCGAGCGCTATGGCGTGCTCCTGGCGATGAAGCGCGATGGCGTCGATATGCCCGTGAGCGACAAAGGGCCATTGTTCATCGTCTACCCCTACGATAGCGAACCCGAGTTAAAGTCGCAGCTGTTCTACAGCCGCTCCGCCTGGCAAGTGGCGGAGCTGATCGTGAAATGAGGCCAGCACGCGCGTTCCAGGCCCGAGGGTCGCGCCTGGCCAGCCTGGGTCTGCTCGTCCTGGTCCTGGCCCTGACGCTCGCTGCCGCTTACACGTCCAGCTTGATCTTTCAGCGGCAGCAGATGCTGCGCCAATTGTCCCGCTACAACCTGACCTGGCTTGCCAGTCAGGCGGCCCTGGAGGTCACGGAACTCGAAAGCGTGACGGCGGCGGCCCTGGTGCCTGGCAGCGGGGTGGATGAGGACGATGCCCAGCTTTGGTTGGACATCGTCGCGAACCGCGTGCAGGTGTTCGAAGGGGACGAGATCGCGGAGTTCGTCGCAACCTCACCCGAGCTTGCGGCGATCGTCGCCAGCCTCCGCAGCACTGTGCAGGCTGGGCAAATCCTCATGAAGCGGTCAGCCTCGCCCGAGCGGCTGCGCCGGGTGTTCGTGCTCTTTCGGGCGTTGAACGCGCCGATGTCGCGCCTTGCCTCCGCTGCGAACACCCACGGCGGCGAACTTGCCGAGCAAGACCAACAGCAGCTCAGCAACCTGCACTGGCTGTTCGCAGCGATCCTGGGCGCGCTCACGCTGTGCTCCTTCGGCTTGATCGGCGCGCTCCTCCGGCACAACCGCCTGCTCGCCCAGGCGAGGGAGCAGGTCGTACAGCAGAACCAGGCCCTGGAACGGCGCGACCACGAGCTGCTTTCGCAGACCGCCCGCATCTTCTTCATGGCGCACCACGACGCCTTGACCGGCTTGTCGAACCGGCTGCAGTTCCACGAACGGCTGCAGACAGCGCTGGAACAGCAGCGGCGACCGGGTGACGGTGTCGCCCTGCTCTGCCTCGACCTCGACCGTTTCAAGCAGGTGAACGACACACTCGGCCACCCGGCTGGCGACTTGCTTCTGAAAGAGGTGGCAGGACGGCTACGCGGATGCGTGCGCGACGGCGACATGGTGGCCCGGCTCGGCGGCGACGAGTTCGCCGTCCTGCAATGCGGCGTGAGCCAGCCTGACTACGCCAGCGTACTGGCGCAGCGTATCGTCGATGCGCTTGGCGCCCCGTACGACCTCGGCGGGGACCGAGCGGTCATTGGGGCAAGCGTGGGCATTGCCGTCGTCACCCGAGACCTGTGCTCGGCTGACCTGCTGTTGCGAAGTGCGGACCTGGCGCTCTACCAAGCCAAGGCGAACGGGCGCGGCAGCTTCTCCTTCTTCGAGAGCAGCATGAACGAGCAGGTCCAGGCGCGACGGACCCTGGAGTCCGACCTGCGCCAAGCCCTCGCAGAAGGCGAGTTCGTGGTGTTCTACCAGCCGACTTTCTACCTTCAGGGTCAACACATCAGCGGCTTCGAGGCGCTGCTGCGCTGGGGACATCCCAGTCGTGGACTGGTGTCGCCAATGGAGTTCGTCCCCCTCGCCGAGGAACTCGGCCTCATGGTGCCGATCAGCGCGTGGGTAATGGCGCAAGCCTGTGCGGACGCGGTTACCTGGCCCGAGGGCGTCAAAGTCGCGGTCAACCTTTCGCCGGCGCAGTTCAGCAGCCCCGGGCTTATGGCAGCCGTCCAGCGTGCGCTGGAGAACTCCGGCTTGCCGGCGCACAGGCTGGAGCTGGAGATCACGGAATCGGCGCTGCTGCAGGATAGCAAGACGGTGCTGGCGACCTTGCACGAGCTGCGCGCCCTCGGCATTCGAACCGCGCTCGACGACTTCGGGACCGGCTATTCGTCGCTGAGCTATCTCCGCAGCTTTCCGTTCGACAAGCTCAAAATCGACCAGTCCTTTGTCCGCGACATGACGCATCGCCCAGGGTCCCTGGCGATTGTGACGTCCGTCCTGGATCTTGCACGCAAGCTGGGCATGGCCACCACTGCGGAGGGAGTAGAAACGGAAGAGCAGCTCAGCCAGTTGCACCAGGTCGGATGTCTCGAGGTGCAAGGCTTCCTATTCGACCACCCGCGTCCTGCGGCGGAGATCCGGCATTGGTTCGTGCCTGGGGTGGACTGGATAAGAAAGGCTCGCGAGCCGGAAGGAACCAACGACTTGCTGGATCACTGGGAAATCGATGGTCAGCAAGCGTTGTGGAAGCGGTGGTGAGAAGGCGGGGTCACCCAGCCCGGTGCGATATCGAGGCCGCGTGCGTGAGCACACGGCCTCGTCCCGTCACCGCCGTTCGCGGACGCCACCGGCGAAGACGCAGACCGCGTTCCCGGTTGGCAGGAACTGCACCGGACGGTCGAAGTCGCAGTAGCGCAGGGCGTTGCCTCGCGCGTCACGGGTCAGCAGCAGCACGTCGCCCTTCTGGCAGCGCTCCATCACGGCCTGGAAGGCATGTATCCATCGTTCCGCGCTGACCGTGGGGCGGCTGGACTCGAATTCCTCCGCAAGCGGGGCCTGGCATATCCGCGACGGCAGGGGGCGATGCCCTCGGCCCTGGCATGGCTGGTCGCTGCCGCGGCCAGGCCGACCGCAAGCAGGGTGATGGAGGCTCGAAGCATGGAGGGTTCCTGTCGTGGTCATGCGCCCGCGAAGGGCGGCGCTCGCCGTGGGTAGCGTGATACTGGCGGGCATGGTTTTTCTTGCCAAGGCAGCACGGCTGCTTGGCAGGCTGCTTCAGTGCAGCGCGATGGCGTCGAGCCACCAGTCGGCCTGGCGCTCCGCGGCCTCGGCCTCGCACAGGAGCGTCGCGCGCTGGCCTGCGGTGAGGTAGGCCGCCTCGGCGTTGTCGCGCAGGTGCTCGGCCTCCTTGCGCCAACTGCGGGCGCTGGCGAGGCAACTGGCCTCGGCGGTGCGTTGAAGGTGGGAGTGACCTTGCATGGCGAACTCCTGAACCGGGAAAGGCCCGCACGGCGGCTGCCGGCGGGCGGGGTGGATGGGAAACGGAAGCATCACGCCTTCCCCGGGTGCCCGGAGGAGGCGTGCAGGCGGATCGTCAAGCGGCCCGGCGCCGTTGCGGCGCTGGCGGCGCAACGGCGCCGGCGGACGCAAAGCGCGCCGGGCGGAACCGCCGCACGTCGGGCAGGGTCGGGTAGAGGGTGGGCCGCTTGACCAGGCCGAGGTCATCGTGGAGGACCAGGGTGCGGACGGCGACCTGGCGTACGATGCGGGAGTCGCGCAGCGACCGCACCAACGCCATGTCCGACCGGCCGGAGAGGTAGGTATCCTCCCAGCGGCCTGTGTCGCGGTTGCGGCGCGCGGCGCCCATCGTGCCGTTCAGGAAGCCCAGGACCTGCCAGGGCGTGCGGCAAACGGCCGTTCCGCCGAAGCGGTCACGAAAGAACCCGTCATCCTGTAGGTAGAACAGGCTGCCCACCGCGACCACGCCGACGCGCAGCGGGTTGTCCCCGCCACGCGCCCGTTGGGCGTAGTACTGCCGGATCATGCTCTGGTCTCCGCTTGCAGGGTGCCGTCCGCTGCGGGCAGCGCGGCAGGTGCCGTGCGCCGGTCAACGAGGTGCATGAAGTTCTCTTGGCCCAGGCCGTTGCGACGGCTGGCTGCGTCGTAGCCGTTCGGCTTGCGGTCTCCCCTGGCCAGGCGGACGGACACGTAGAACGAGGCGTCCGGGTGCTCGGCCCGAATCTTGGCGGCGAACCGGGCGACGGCGGCCCTGATCTCGGCCACGGTTTTGGTGCCGGGCAGGATTTCCCGGCCCAGCGAGTCTCCCATGATGCTGATGATGCTGCTGGTGCCGTAGTCGTCCCGGGTCTTGGTGCCGGGTACGGTGGACAGAATGACGGTGACGGCCATGGTGTCTTGTCCTTTTGGATGGACGTACGGCCGCACGCGCGCACCCGATGTGCGCGCGCCGGCCAGACGGTGGGCGGGTGTGGACGTGCCGCTCGGCCTGGGACCGGGCGGCAGGCGATCAGGCGGCGGGCTGCTGCCCGGCCGCCGGGGTGACGGGCGGCGGCATCGCGCCATCGTCCGGCGTGTCGTTCCCGGCGCCGGACCGCTCGGCATCCGCGCCGTCCAGGTCCTCGCCGTCCGGGGCCAGGTCGCCGTCCCCCGCGCTATCGCCCTCTGGCTGCTTGGCGACGATCAGGCTGCCGCGGTGCCGGCGGGCTTGCAGCTCCTGCGCCGTGGGCGGGAACAGGGCGGCCGGGTGGACGAAGGTCCCGCCGGCGCACTGCGCGATCATCGCGGCGCGCGTCTCCTTGCCGGTGTTGCGCGGTGCGACGCCGTTGGCCGACGCCGTGCGCTCCATGGCCTGCTTGGACAGGCACTTGAGGAAGTCGGTCGTCGCCATGTTCGGCAGTAGGGCATCCGCCCCGATGGCAGCGCCGGCGTAGCGGGCGCCCATGCCGCTCTGGCTCATGCCCACGCGGCAGGACAGTACCTCTACCAGCATCTCGCGCGCCGCCGTCCGCAGCACGTCGAGGTCCTGCGTCAGCACGCCGCCCTCGGTCAGCCGCCCGGCGATGCCCTCGCGCCAGCCATAGCCCTTGGCCGCTGCGCCAGAGTGGACCTGCACGTTCTGCGCGCCCAGCCCGAGCACCAGCAGGCCGATCAGCACGTCGTCGGGGATCGGCGACTCGCGCAGCGCCTGGTGCAGCGCGTCGGTCCGCAGCGCGCCGATCATGTCCACGCCCTTGCTGGTGATGTCCGACCGCGGCTTAGGTGCCGGCTTCTCGCCCGTGCCGGCGTCGGCACCGCGGCGCAGCTCCGGCAGTCGGTAGCCCACCTGCTCCATCTCGCCGGTGCGCGGATCGACGTAGCAGGCGATGCTCTCGCCCTTGCGCGGCTGGCCGTAGGACCGCATGGCCTCCCGCGGCAGCTTGGGGCTGCCATACTGGTCCAGCTCGGCCAGGTGCCCGTCCTCGGGCAGGTTGTTGGCCAGCCACTCTCCCTGCGCCGCCATGAACTGCTCCACCTGGTCGGTGGTGCGCCCGTCCTCGCCAGCAGGCACGAACAAATCGTCGGTCCAGGTAACGCCGTAGATCCGGGCCAGTTCGTCATCAAACCGGGCGACCTTGGCCGGCAGCGTGCGCTTCTCCAGAACCCGCGCGACCTCGTGCCAGGCCGCCTGCTGGCCCTTCTTGGGTTTGCACCGCTTCCACGCTGCCGCCTGCTCGTCCGGCGACGCCGCGGCGATGACCCGCAAGTATCCCTCCCCTGGCACGTCGCCCAGTTCCATCTGGGTCAGCATCGCAGGCAGCATCTGCGCCAGCAGCCGGAGCTTGCGCAGGGTGCGGACCGGCAGTGCCAGGGCGCTGCTGATGGCCTCCTCCGTCCAGTCCGCGGACACCAGGGCCTCAATTGCTTTCCATTGCGAAACCACGCCGAGCTGGGCACGCACGACGTTTTCGGACAGCGCGCGCACCCCATCGCCGCCGTCGTCCGGCCCGCGCACCAGCACCAGCACGTCCGGGAAGCCGGCCGCGATGGCTGCCGCCACCCGGCGGTGCCCGGCGACGATCTCCAGGTGCTTGCCCTTCTCGCGCACCACGGGGGGCTGCAAGATGCCCACGGCCTTGATGTTGGCCACCATCTGCGCGTCCGGATGCTCGCCGGCGCCCGTGCGGCGGGGGTTGTCCGGGTTGATCTTCAGCGTGCGGGGATCGACCGTTCTCAATTCCATGGTGCTTTGCTTTCTGGCTCGGGTTTCCATCATCCCTCGTTCCTGGATGACCCCTCCCCCGCCGCGTCGCGGTCCTGCCGGCACCATTGCCGGCGAGCGCCCCTGCCATGCGCAGCGCGCGGCCCGCGCTGGCGGGCTGCGTGCCAGCAGGGCCGGGGTGGCGCAGCCGGCGATGGAGCGAAGCGGTGGCGGCAGGAGCGACGATGCGAGCGCACCGTCCCTCCCCACCCTCCATCCGCCCTCTCTGTGCCCCTGCCCGGCTATGCCGCCGCCAGCACCACCGGCACTTCGTCCTCCTCCGCACCGGCCCTGGCGTTCGCCTCCAGGTCCACCTCCAGCGCGACCAGCTCCGCCCGCTTGGCGTCCAGCTCCTCCTGCAGGCCGAAGCCCTCGCCCAGTCGGCGCTGGTAGCCAGGCAGGCGCCCTTCGGCCTCGGCCACCTTCCGGCGGTGCTCCGCCAGGTCGGCCTCGAAGCGGTCGAGCTGGTATTCCAGCCGCGCGACCAGCCCCAGCGCGGTCAGGTCGTCGTCCAGCTGCATGGACTGCTCGTAGCCGTGCCGGTCCAGCCAGACCTCCTGGCGATACTCGATCAGTCCGTACGGCTCGCCCGCCGCCTTGACCTCGAAGCCGCCGATGCGGCCCAGGGTCCAGGCGCCCTGCTCCCGCTTGCGCTCCATGATGCGGATGCGGCTGAGCAGGGAGGCGCCTGCCACCTTGCGCTCGGCGTGGACCTTGCCGGCCACCTCCATGGTGAACAGGTCGCCCCGGGTCGGGGTGCGCGCGGCGATGTCCTGCTCGATGCTGCCGATCCGCCGTGTGGAGCTGCCGATCGTCCGCTCGGCATCGGCGATCTGCTGCCGGATGGCGAGCTGGTCGTCGAAGTGCGCCTCCCGCAGCCGCTCCAGCCGCGCCAGCTCGGCTTCCAGGCCGGCCTTCTGCATCAGGCGCGGGTCGCCGCTGGCCAGCGCCTTGGCCATGGCGAACTGGTTCACCTGGCTGCCGGCGTCCTCCAGCCGGCGCACGCTGCGGTCGCCACCCAGCGCCGCCGCGATGAAGCGCGACTTGCGCTCCAGCAACTGCCAGGACGTGGCGTCCACGCTGCCCAGCGTGGCGTAGGCATAGATGCCGATCTCCGGGTTCTGGTTGCCCTGACGCTCAATGCGTCCCTCGCGCTGCTCGATGTCGCTGGGCAGCCAGGGTACGTCCAGGTGGTGCAGGGCGGCCAGGCGCTGCTGCGCGTTGACGCCGGTGCCCATGGTCTGGGTGGAGCCGATCAGCACCCGCACCTTGCCGCCGTTCACGGCTGCGAACAGCTTCTGCTTCGCCTCCGACT
>JAABUU010002970.1_pt1 | contig 22655 bp, 19 predicted proteins | sample 5559301 | NCBI WGS metagenome assembly JAABUU01 (sample SAMN10711884, study PRJNA513360) | rock metagenome | isolation source: Antarctica rocks | place: Antarctica: Victoria Land, Richard Nunatak white | reverse complement strand
TGATCAACTTCATGTCCCGGTTGTTGAGGCTCGGGGTCCGCTCTTCCAGCAGCACGTGGGTGACGTCCATCGCGGCCAGGTGCATCACCAGGGTCTCCATGCACACCGCCCGGGCCCGTTCCTGTTTCTTCTTCGCAAGCGGCGCACCGATTACCACCACCGCGGCCATATCGACCTCCGCGACGACCCCGATGATCCTTTCCCTGCGCTCCGGGCTCTCGGCACTCCAGTGCAGCTTGCGTTGCCCTTCGTCTAGCAACTCCCGCAGGGCATCCCTGATCAGGTCGCAACCGTCCGCGGCGCACGCCACGGCCGCGAGGATGTACAGGCCGTTGTCGCCGTCGACGTGCATCGACTCATCCACCCAGGAGTGCAGGGCGTAGCCGCCGCCGTCGTCAGTCACCTGCAGATGTCTACACCCGGGTCGTAGAAACACAGGTTTCTGCTGGGCATCCGGCCGGCTACGCGGACGGTGGGACTTCGGCTGAACTGTCGAGGCCGCTGGGTTGCCTTGCGGAATGTCGGAGTTGCCACCATCGCACCGCCAAGGGGATGACGACTGAGAGAAGTACAAGCGGGATGACGGCGACGGCGACGACAATCCAAAAGCTTTCGGAATGCTGGTGGCGTTGGATGCCACTTCCGCCGTAGGCAATGAGCACGATCGCCGCGAAGTACAGCGCGTTGGACCGCCAACTCCGTTTCGGAGAGTCCCGCCGCCGCATGCGCCGACCGGGATTCTCCCGAAGCCATAGCATCCCGGAGGCGGCGGCGAGCAGCCAGCCGAGCCCGATCAGGGTGAGGTAGAGCGCCACCCGGCCAGTATGCGGGGGGACGACTCTGGAGCTTGGCAAGTACCCGAAAATGGTAGTTATCGGGTAACGGGTATGGCTCTGACCAGTGCGGCGAAGCGCGCCTCGATGGTGGCGCTCAGTATCTGGGGAGGTGGGTCCAAGGAGAGGTCCTCTCCGCTTGCTGCTGACAGAGACCGGGACGATGCTCCGTAATTTGTCATCTGGATCCGCCCGGACCGGTCGCCGCTGAGCAGCCCTGCGTCGGCGACATGTTCGACCTTGACGACTGTTCCGCCAAGTGCTGCGGCGTAGTCCCGTCCCTTGAGAAGCGCTGCTTGGATGGCATCTGCCCGGACCAATGCCCATTCGGTGTTGTCCTCGTCAACCGACCAAGACACGGAATGAATTGCTAGTGAGTCGCGACTGGTCAGTGCAGCCGCAACACCGGCGAGCAATGAGAAGTCGCGAACAGTGACCTGAACGGCTACCGATGCCTGGTGTCGGCCTGTGGGGCCGTGTGCACCGCTGACCTTGTCATGGTCGTATTCCTCTTGTGTCTGTATCGATTGCGTAGACCAGGTCAGCGGTGCGCGGGTGGTCTGCGCGGTCAGAACCTCACCGCCCAACTGCGCCAGGCTCGTCAAAACGCCGGGCAGCGAAGCTTGCACTTGCGACGTGGCCGCGCTTTTGGAATCAGATGTGGCGCTGGCGGTCAGGAAAATTTGGGCTTCGTCTGGTGCGACCGTGCGCTGCGCCTCACCGCGAACGGAGATCGAGGTCGTCGTTGATTCGCTGCTGAGGATTGGGTCGATCACACCATCGGTCGTCATGGGGTCTGGCTTACCACTGCTCGGACGGTTGAGGGGTGCCACACAGCGCCGCCGCGGGCGGTGGGCACCTGGGCTTCGTTGAGGTCTCGGGCGATGGCGGTCAAGCCGCGGCCGGCGGTGTGCGCGGTGACGCTCTCGCTCGTATTGGACGGCGGAGGCGAGAACGTTGGCGGTGAATCGGCCGGCGGGGTCGGCCAAGTCGAGGGCGGGGGACAGCAGGACTAGGCCCCAGCCTTTGCGGCCGGCGCGGTCGAGCAGGCCGGCGAAGTCGGCGACGGATCGGGAGATCCGATCCAGCCGGATTGAGATGAGGGTGTCGGCTTCGCCGCAGTCCAGCCGGCCGAGGGCGGCCTGCAGCGCCGGCCGGTTCATGTTCTTGCCGGACAGTCCTTCGTCGGCGACCAGCTCGAGGTCCCAGCCGCGGGTTGACGTCAAGGCGGGGACCTGCGCGGCGTCGCCAACGTGATGCGTACGATCTCGCGGCCAGGAATTCGACATCGACCAGGTGGTGCAAACGCCGGGACTGGCTCTGAACCACCACAGGGCACCCTGACGCGGGCCGGCTACCAACAGCAGCACCTGCTCGACCGGCGATGTCGCTGTCGTCTGAGCAGCGGCCTGAGTTCTGCGCGCCGGGGTACTACCGTAATCGGGTGAGGATTGATCGCTCGGACCGTGTCCACCGGACGGCCAGGAGCGCGGGTAACGCCCCTGCCAGCATGCCCGCCGGGATCCGTGCCCGGCTCCCCGCGCGTGCATCACTCGGAGCCGACGCCGGCTAAGTGGGTACTGTGGCTCACCGCTTCCTGTTGACACTGTTCTTTCTCCTCACCACCAGCGCTGAGCTTTTTCGTGTCCATCATGCTGATGCTCTGTATGCAGAGGACGGGAAGAATTTCGTCGGCGACTGGTTGACGAGACCTTCGATCTGGCTGCTTTTTTCGCCGTACGACGGATACCAGCAATTCATCCCTCGGGTCGTCAGTGCCCTGGCCGTGATGACCAGCGGAGTTGCGTCATGGGGGACTGCCGTGACGGTACTGAATTGCGCGACGGTCGGCGGCATCTGCACGATGATCCTGCTGCTCGGTCGCGACGTGGTGTCCTTCTGGCCCGCGCGGTTCCTCCTTGCTCTGATTCCGGTGTTCTGCCCGCTCGCAGGCTTCGAGGCAGTCGGTAATTCCAATAATCTTCACTGGTACCTCACCTACCTGATGTTGTGGATTCTGTTGGGCCGCCCTCGATCGCGGGCCGGTCAGTGGCTGCTGACCTTTGCTGCTCTTGCTGCGACGCTGACCGAGACGCAGTGCGTGGCCTTCGCCCCCCTGGTGTGGTGGGTGTGGCGTCAGGATCGGCGACGCCCGTCCGAAACCCTATCCAGGATCGGCATTCTGGGCGGATGGGCGTGCGGAGCCCTGGTTCAGGGCATCACGTACATGGCCGAACCTGGACGAGATCGCGGAGGTCGATTCGACAGCTGGTGGCGGGCGGTCAAGGGTTATGTCGTCGAAGCCGTAAGTACCGACTTCTATCCGACTGGACGTCGTCTGCCCCCAATGGTGCAGAGCTACGGATTCTGGTTCGGTGTCATTGTCGGCGTCTTGATATTGGGCGCGGCGGTTGCCGCATCGAGGCTCGGACCGCCGGCCGTCCGAGCCGCCGCTGTCACAGCGGTCTGGGTGTCCGTCCTCTCGTGGTTCGTCTCGTACTACATCAACACTCATCGAAGGTTCACCGTTGTATTCGCCGACCCTTTTCACCGCAGTGTTCCGGCCGCTCGCTGGGGCACGGCTGCGGCCATGTTGCTGGCGGCCGTCATACCGCTGGCCGTCGATTCGTTGATCAGGCGTCGCCCCCGCTGGCGGATGGTCGGTAGCGGCCTCTTACTTACTGTGGCCCTCACGCTCATCGCAACCTCGTCGGCCGGTCAGCTGCACGCCGATCGGCGTCGCTCGTGGTCCGGCGCGGTTGCGCGCGGCGCTGGAGAATGCCGAGCGCATCCAATCACAAACATCAAAATTGCAATCAATCCGGATACCTGGTTCGTGACGATGCCTTGCAGCCGTTTGCTCAGTTGACCTGCGAACCAAAAATCCTGCCCGGGCACCGACCATGTCGCCGAGGTGTTCGACCCCCGGCCGCCGCGTCGGTCAGGCCGAAATCACGATCACTTCTGAACACTGGTGCGGCGGACATCGATTCCAACAGCGAACAGGACTGTCGGATCCCGGGATCGTGACCGCTGTCCCGAAGATCAGCGACGCACCGGCAAGATCGAAAGGAAGTCAGCAATGGTGTCGAACGGACGGGCGAGCTTCCGCGTCTGGGTCAGGCGCGAAGCTACCATGTTGGAATCTACTCGCCCCTGGAGCAACGATGTCCGACCGTATGGACCCTACGACCACGCGCCGCACGTCCCCCGTCGTCAGTTGGCTGCTGGCACTCCTTGGCGTCGCCGCCATCGTCGTAGCGATCATTTATTTCGTGTCCGCAGCGAGCAGCTTGCCCGGGTTCTTCCCGGGCCACCAAGCCGGCAGCGCACACCACCACACCACCCACGGTATTGCAGCGCTGGTCCTCGGACTGCTGGCGTTGCTGGGCGCGTGGATGAGCGCCGGTAGCGGGATGCACCCAGCTCCGAACAAGTCGTCTGACATTTGAGGCGTCGGAGTAGGCAACGCTCTCAGCAGCCGCTGTCGTTTGCGGCGGGCACGTCATCCGGCTGAAGATTCAGCGTCGCTCTGAGCAACAGGGCGAAGACATCCCCGTCGAACTTCGGAGAATAGGATACCGAATCCCAGCATCCCCCCTGGTAGGGGCCACCGATGATGCCGACCACCACCCGGCGACCCGGATCTCCGCTGTCCCGCAACCACGGCGCGCCGCTGGTGCCGCTCGAGTAACCCCCGCAGGTGAAGGCCGGAACCGGTTGATCGACCGTGGCTGAGGTGACGCACCTGATCGGAGCATCGTTGGCGCCCGCGTTGTACGCCGGGACCGTGACGAGCCCGGTCGACTGTTGGAACAGCGGGATGTCGTTCCCCCCCGTCATCTCGTTGATGGATTCGGCTCGCCCGTCGACATCGAGATCGGCGACCTGCAGGATGGCGTAGTCGTGATCCGCGTCCTGGTCCTGCAGCCACGGGGTCGGAACATACGTCCGGGTCACCGTCCACACCCCGTAGGGCGTCGGGTCGCCGGACGTGCCGTCGTAGCCCGGAGCGAATTGGACCCCGGCGCCGGTGCCGGTGACACAGTGCGCCGCCGTCAGCAGAAGGTCGCGCCCGGCGTTCAAGACGCTGGCCGTGCAGCTGTGTCCGGTCGCCAAGCCGTTCTCGAACAATGGCCCCACCGTCGGATCAGCGACCGAGGTGACGGCCTGCAACCCGGCCTCCGCTGCGTCGCCGGTCGGGGTCAGGAGCAGCCCTGCGGCAATCATCGACCCGACGGCGGTCATGACGGTGGAACCGCGTGCTCGGACAACCGGAATGCGGACGGACAATGCGTGCTCCCTACCGTCGGAACCCGAACATTTCCTTCGAAGTGGAACCGCTCGGGCACCTCAGCGTCCTGAAAGTCTTGCACAATGACATCGACATGGCGCGTGACGGAATCTAGGGATAGTGGCAAGTGTCGTTGACAAGTTCTGTTCTGGTGTGGTTGGCGTGGATCGCGGCCGTCGCGCTGTTCTGCCGGATCGTGTTCTGGCCCCGACCGATTCGATCGGGTTGGCTCGGCGTGCTCGGTCGGGCCGGCTATCAGCTGACTGTGGTGGTGACGGTCCTGTTGGCCGTTGGCCTGATGCTGAACGACCAGTACGGCTGGTACGCCAATTGGGGCGACTTGGGCAGCGTCTTCGCCGCCGACGCCCGGGGTGACGTGGTCGCTGCCGGCGCTGCCGCCTCGCTGGCCGCGGGCGACACAGCCGGCAGCAACCAGACCACGGGTACTGCACATCAGGCCGTGCCGTTGTCGACCGTCTCCGACCTCACGGCACTGGGCCTGAGCGCCCGGGTCGGTCCAGCTGCCGGGCAGGTCCGCAGTTACCCGATTCCCGGGACCGTCAGCGGCGTGACCAGTACCGTGTCCGTGTGGTTTCCGCCGCAATACACCGATCCGGCATTCGCCGCCCACCGATTCCCGGTCCTCGAAGCGTTTCACGGCATACCGGGTTCGCCCCGTCAGCTGTTCGACAACATGTCGTTGGGCAAAGACGTTGCACAGCAAACTGCTGCCGGTAATCTGGCGCCGTCGGTCATCGTCATGCCGTCCTACGCGCCGCACCAACTCGACACCGAATGTGTGGACGGAGGTGCCGGGCATCTGCAGATGGAGCAGTGGATCACCGCAGATGTCACCGCCTGGGTGGAACACCACCTGCGGGTAGCGAACGATCGCACATCCTGGGCCACTTTCGGCCTGAGCGCCGGTGCCTGGTGTGCCTCCATGCTGGCGATGCTGCACCCCGACATCTACTCGGCAGCCATCAGTCTCGGCGGTTACTACCAGCCGACCTTCGAAGCGCCCTACATTCCTTTCACCCCGAACAGCACTCAATGGCAGCGATACGACCTGCTGAAACTGGCCCGCACCGAACCGCCGAGAATGGCGTTGTGGGTGCAGACCTCGAAGGCCGACGCTATCTCCTACGGCACCGCACGGCAGCTGCTGGCGACGGCCAAACCGCCCTTGTCGGTCACGGCGGACGTACTACCCAACGCCGGACACCGACTCAGCGTTTGGATCCACCTCATTCCTGAAACCCTGCGCTGGCTCGGCGTCACGGCCCCCGGGTTCCGGCCGACGCAGACAATTCATCTGCCGAGCGGAGCGGCTCCCCAACATTCCCTGGCGCTTCCGCACGTCGGTCTCCTACCCACCAAAGTCAGCACCCCCGGACCCTGAGACGGCAGACAGTCCAACGCGGGGGCGTGCATCATCACGCCCAGGACGACGTCGATGCCGGCTCACATCCTCGCCGAAGACGGGATACGGTCGGGACGTGGCGGCACTGCTGGTGGTGGAGGACGACCCGACGATCGGCCGCGTGCTGCAGTCCAGTCTGAGCGCGCACGGACACCATGTGGCCTGGGCGCGTTCCGGAGTTCAGGCGCTCGCCGCTGCCGCCGATCAGGGATTCGAGCTGATGCTGTTGGACCTGGGGCTGCCCGACATGGACGGAATCGACCTGTGCCGCCGACTGCGCGCCGACCAGCCTGGCTCGGTCCTGGTGGTGTTGACTGCACGCGATGAGGAGATCGATGTCGTCGTGGGGTTGGAAGCAGGCGCCGACGACTACCTCACGAAACCGTTTCGCCTGGCCGAATTGCTGGCCCGGATCCACGCCCACTTGCGGCGATCCGGATCTTCGGCAGCCTCGACGCCGGTGACGATCGGCTGGCTCGTCGTCGACGACCGGACCCGACGCGCCCATCTCGGTGAGGTCGAACTTCCATTGCGGGCCAAGGAGTTCGACCTCTTGACATGCTTTGCGCAGTCGCCCGGCGTCGCCTTGTCGCGAGAGACCCTGATGGAGCAGGTATGGGATCCCCATTGGTTCGGTTCCACCAAAACCCTGGACGTGCACGTATCAACTCTGCGCACGAAGCTGGCGGCGGCGGCCGACGAAGCGGGCGTTCCGGGGCCGGTCATCTCGGCGGTCCGGTCGCACGGCTACCGCTTCGAAACGCCGGGGTAGTCCACGGTTGTCGATCTACCCGTCACCCTCTGGCCGACACACCTGGGTCACAGTTCACGCAGGATAGTGATCGGCGGTGTTCGAGCGATGCGGACCGCCGCCGATCCGACGAGGCCCAGCGCGCCGATGGTGACCAGCGCGACGATGCCCAGATACGGCCAGGGAACCGCGATGACCGACGGCGGCGGGTCGAAGACGCCGGTCAGTACCTTGACCAGCATCTGCGACAGGATCCAGCCGATGATCGCTCCGGCGGCCAACCCGCCGACGGCCAGGACGAAGACTTCGCTGAAGATCATGCTTCGTAGGTGTTTTCGGCGGGCTCCCAGGGCAGCGGCAATCGCGAAGGTTCGTCGTCGTTCGGTCAGGCCGAGGCCAAGGACCAGCCCGCCCGCGGCGGCAGCCAGGAGCAGCGCGAACGCCAGTTCGACCCGGGTAAGCCCGGTGAGGTCGACGGCGGTGAGGCTGGATCCGACGGTTCTACGCGTAGTCGTGATGTCGGTGACGGTCGCGTTCGGACCCAAAATCGACTGGATGCTCGCTGCGACGGCTGCGCTGTTTCGGCCACCGGTGTTGACCAGGAATGCCCCGACGGCGTCGGTACCCGTGTGCTGGGCGATGTAAGCGGCGTTGGCGACGAAGAAGCTGTCCTTGGGTGCGGTGGGAAATTCGCTGACCACTCCGGCGTAGTGGAACGCGACGGTGTTGAGTTGGTGGGTGCGGCCGTTCATCAGTCGCAGGTTCAGTGGGTCGCCCGGTTGCAGCTGATAGTCCTTGACGGTTTCAGCGGAGACCAGGATCGAATCCGGTTTCGCCGCCAGGGTGGCCATCAGGCCGGCGGCGGTACCGCCGCTGAAATAGGCATCCTGCAGGGCGGTGGCCGTCGTGATGCTGGCCGGACGGACCCCGTAGAGGTCCTGCAGGTCGGTGCCGATGTAGGCGAAACGGTGCTGGATGGGTTCCACTGCAGTCACTCCCGGCACGGTGGACAGGGCGCTGGCCGAGTCCGGTCGGACGATCGTTCCGGGTGGTTGGGTAACGGTGACATCGGCGCCGTTGGTGAGCTGGGCATCGGCCTCGGCCTGCTGGGCGTAGGTGGCGTTGAACGTCGATGTCGACGCGGCGAAGGACAACGCCAGCGCGAGCAGCACGATCGCCCGGGCCATCGGTCGCCTTTCCCGAGACAGGCCGGCCGCGACAGGGGCGGCGAGGTGACCGGTCAACGGTCGCAGAATTGCTTGCAGGAGCGGTCGGCCGCGGCCGAGCAGGAAGTCGGCGCCTCGCCAGGCGAGCAGCCCGGCGCCGATCCACAGCAGAGCGGGCCCGGCGAGCGCCCAGTACGATACCGAGATCGTCGGCACCCCTTCGGGCGCGACGACCAGTTGATACCCGTTGCGGCTGGTTGCGTTGAACACCAGCCCCGCAATGATGAGCAGAAGCCCGTCCGATCCATAGCGGGCCCAGGCCGGGTAGCGCAGTCCATCGACGGCGGCACGGCCCGAAGCGACCGTGCTGTGCTTCAAATCGCGGCGGGCAGGCAGCAAAATGGTGAGGACCGCGATGATGAGGCCGACGGCTGCGGCCCCGAGGCCCCAGACGACCGCGTCCGCGGCAGTGTTTCCGAAACTTGTGGCCGAAAGCGAAGTGGCCGACGGCGGCGGCGCCGATCAGTCCCACGGCTGAACCCACCAGCCCGGTGAGCAATGCTTCCACGCCCGCCAGGCGGATCAGCTGGGCGGCCGTGGCACCACGGGCACGTAGCAGCGACTGTTCACTGCGGCGGCGTCCGGCGCCGGCGGAGGCGATGGTTGCGGTCAGAAATCCGGCCAGGATCGCCCCGGGAAGGCCAAGGAACAGAAACAGCACCTGTGAGTAGGCAGCGTCTCCGCGGGCACCGCCCAGCGCCGCGCCGAGGTTGTCTCCGACGACGGCAGCCCCAGCCGTCACAGCCTCGAGGTTGTGTGCGGCGGCGGTGACGGCGACGTAGGCGGCGGCCGGGTCTGTGGGTAGCGAATGCACTCGTAGCACGTGAATCTGGGTCGACAACAGGTCCGGGCGAGCCGTACGCAGCGGATCGAATACGTCGTGCCACCGGGCTTGCGGCAGCAGGATCACATTGTCAGGTGGGGCTGTGCGAGATGCACCGACGGCCGCGCCGACGGTTTGGAACAGTGAGTCGGCCTGTGGGAGGTCAACGACGCCGGCAACCGTTACGACGACCGGAGGTCGGCCGGGCCGACCGATCGACACTGTGTCGCCGGCTGATGCGTGCAGGTTCGACGCCGTTTGCTGTGCCAGTAGGACGCCCCTGTCCGATCCGGCGAGGGTCCGCACGACAGTGGGAAACTGTCGGCGGTAGTCGTCCGGGATCCCGAGGATGACGGCGGGTCCGGTGGTTTGGGTGCTACCGCCGGCGGTTGTGCTCAAACCGCTGCTCTGACCGAATTCCACCGTGGCGGAGCTGATCACGCCGGCGGTGTGGGCAACCGTGCGAGCCACCGCTGCCGGGTCGGCGCCGAGTTGAACCTGCACCTGCCAGTCGATGCCGACACTGCGGACCGCGCGGTCGGTCATCGTCGCCTTGGAATGCGCCAGGAACGCACCCAGAGAGGCCAGCAGGGCGACGGCAATGGCGATTCCCGCCGCCGCTGCTGCCATCCTCGTCGGACGCCGTCGAAGCAGCCCACGGATCCACAGGGCGATCACGAGGCGACTCCCGGAGCGAGCAGCTCGGCGCCGGGTACAAGGATCCGGCCGTCGCTCATCGTCCATTGTTCGGGGAGGCGACCGGCGATCACCGGGTCGTGCGTCGAGATCACCAGAGCGGCACCAAGTTCTTCGCTCGCTCGCAGCAGGACATCGACCACCAACGCTGCAGCGCGATGGTCGAGCTGGCCGGTTGGTTCGTCAGCCAGAATCAGCTCGGGCCCGGATGCTAGCACCCTGGCGATCGCCACCCGCTGCGCCTGGCCACCGGAAAGGGTGTGCGGAAGCTGATCAGCGAGATCCATGAGCCCGAGTACCTTCAGGGCCTCGACAGCGCGTTTCTGGGCGGCTCGGTCGCTGACGTCCGCGAGCAGCAGCGGGAAGGCGATGTTCTCGATCACAGTGAGCGCCGGCAGCAGACTCGGCCCTTGGAAGACGATTCCGATTCGGCCGGACGTGCACAGCGGGTCTTTGCCCCACCTGGGCCAATTCAGCGTGCCGGTGGTGGCCGGGACGAGGCTGGCCATCATGTGCAGCAGCGTCGACTTGCCCGAACCCGACGGTCCGGTCAACGCCACCCGGGTGCACGAGGTGATCAGGGCGTTGACGTCGTGGACTGCGACCACAGCGGTGCGACCGGACCCGTACGTGTGCGCCACATTCACGCACTCGACCAAGATTTCCTCGTCGGCGCCGGCCAATTTCGTTCTCGCGGCTGCGGGATCAGTCGTTGATCTGGTGTCCGGCATCAGGTCACTACGCCGTCGGTGAGGGTGATGACCCGGTCGGCCGCGGCGGCCACAGCGGGGCTGTGGCTGGCGACGAGGATCGCAACGCCGGCCGCGGCGAGCGCCGACAACAGTTGCAAAACCTGCTGTTCGGTCTGGGCATCCAACTCGCCGGTCGGTTCGTCGGCCAGCAGCACCGCCGGACGGTTCGCCAACGCGACGGCCAGGCCGGCCCGCGCCGTTTCCCCGCCCGACAACTGGCCCGGGTAGGCACCCGATCGTGAACCGATTCCGAGCGAGGTCAGCAGTTCGGCGATGTCCGGACGTTCCTTGCTGTTGGCCAGTCGTTGCGCCAGCCGCACGTTGTCCCGGACACTCAGATGGACGATCAAGTTGGCGGACTGGAACAGCAGCCCGATGCGGCGAGCACGCAGCTGGGCGCGGACCGGTTCGCTCTGATGACTCATCCGATGATCGCTCACCACAACGGTGCCGCCGTCGGGCTCATCGATCCCGGCCAGGCACGACATCAAGGTCGACTTTCCCGACCCGGACGGACCCACCAATGCCACGAACTGTCCCGCCTGCACATCTAGAGAAACGCCGCGGAGCGCCAGCGTTTCCTCGTCGCCCGCCCGGAAGAACCGGTACAGCGACTTCGCCTGCAACGCCGCGGTCACACGGACCAACTGAAGGAGTCGGTGATCTTGAGCCAAGGATCGACGTTGTCGCCGCCGATGGGTGCGCCGACGGTGATGTCGACTTCCGTTCCGGCCTTGAAGAACACGTAACGTTCGAACGCAGCGGCGGTAACTTTGCCGGTCACCGCGTTGGGTGCAGTGTCGGCGCGGTAGGTGAGAAGAACTGCGGCGCCGGCCTTCCGGCTGATCGCCGTGATGTCGCCGAGGTGGAAGTTGGCCGCTGACCTCGACAGTGTCGGCACCTCGGACGACCGGATCGAGGCAGCGGTTGGGGCGCGGACGGCGGACCGGGTCTCCACCCGGATGCTGTTGTACTTATCGGTGAACAGCACACCGCTCGCGGTGTCGGTCCTGGCCCAGCCCTCCGGCACGGTGACGGAGAACTTGCCCTTGCTGGAGGTGTATGGGACGAAAGCCTGATTGTCGGGGATGTCACCAGCCGGATTGACCTCACGCTGCGCGTTCTTGGCGCCGTTGGTCGACGCAGTTCCGGATCCGGATGAGGCCGCCGATGCCTGCGGCGCTCGGGCGGGCGAGGACGTCACGCCCGACCCGTCCGAAGAGGCAGCCGTCGTCGACACCACCGGTGTCGATGATGTCGCAGCTGTGGTTGCGGGGGACGTCCGGGCGATAGTGGTTGAGGTCGGCGCTGCCGGCGAGGCATTGCCGCACGCCGTCACCCCGACCAGTCCGGCGGTAAGGGCCAGAACGGACAATTTCATCCGTAGTGTCGATTTCATGAGATCTCCGTAGCTGCGTCGTTGAATGCGTGTCCGGCGCCCTCAGGGGGCATGATTCCGACGCTACGAGGCCAAAGACAACCGACGGTCTGATGAAGGTAAGCGGTGGGCAAAATATCAACGGCTCGGCCTTTTTCTGGGCGGCGCTCTGGCCACGGCAGCAAGACTGACACAGGAAGCGAGCGACCGCAGTGCGGCGAAGGATCGTCAGGCTGACCACCGCAGTCACCATGGTGGCCATCGTTCTGTTCGGTGTGCCCCTTGCCGTCGGCCTCACCCGATACTTCGCCTCCGCGGAACACCGACGGCTGCACGACCTGGCGACCAGCATCGCCGTCGCGGTGTCCGGGGACCAGGGGCTACGGCAGCTCCCCGCCGGCGCCAGCGCCGACCCAGCAAAGCAGTTCGCCGTGTACGACCCGACGGGCGCCAAGATCGCCGGCGTTGCCCCTGCCGCCGCTCGTGCTCTGGTGGCCACCGCGCTCAAGGGCAAGGCCGTCGACGGTCGGATCGACAGCAGATACGAAGTTGCAGTACCCGTCACCGACGGCAGCACCGTCGTGGGCGCTGTCCTGGCGACCGAATCCGATCCTCCGGTGTCCAGCACCGTCGCGGTGACCTGGGCCGTAATGTGTGTGTTGGCGCTGCTTGCGTTGACGGCGAGTTGGCTGCTCGGACGACGGCAGGCCCGGGTGCTGACCCGACCTCTGGAGGACCTCGTCCGGGTCGCGGAACGGTTGGGAGAGGGCGACTTCAGTGTTCATACCAGTGCCGTGGGCATCACCGAGATTGATTCGGTCAACCGATCCATCAACCGCACCGCAGTCCGCCTTGGGTCGCTGCTCGACCGCGAACGCACCTACACCGCGGATGCCTCACATCAACTCCGGACACCTCTGACCGGTCTGAGGCTGCAGCTGGAAGCTTCCTTGGAGGATGCGCAAGCCGACCCTCGCCAAGCCATCCGAGACGCGCTGATCACCACTGATCAACTGGAAAAAACAATCACCGACCTGCTGGCCCTCGCGCGCGGCGCCCCCATCAGGGGCGAGTACCTGGACCCTGCATCTGTGGTCCGAGACGTCCAGGACCGCTGGCACGGCCCGCTGGCACAACAAGGCCGACCCATCCACGTCACGGTCGCGGGACTGGAAGGCACCAGCCAGGCCTCGTCCGCCGCCGTCAGCCAGATACTGGATGTACTGCTGGACAACGCCTATCACCACGGAACCGGAGAAGTTCGGTTGACCGTGCGTGACGCGATCAGCGCCATCGCCATCGACGTGACCAACGACGGACCACCCATCACCGCAGGGATGCAACAGCTCTTCCGCCGAGGATCCCCGCCGGAACCAGGCCACGGCATCGGACTTGCCCTCGCCCAGACCTTGGCGAACGCCGAAGGCGGGCGCCTCACCCTCAGCGCCCCGACGCCGACTTTCACGCTGCTACTGCCATGGGCAACCCGGGAAAAGTAATAGTGAATCAAGCCCCTATTGAACTACCCGATTCACGCTCGACACGGTGGCGGGGTGCGGTTCTCGATTCCGCCGAGCCATCTCGCACCTGAATTTCCACCCATTCCGTCGATGTTCAGCACAGATGCGCTGCGTGACTCCAAGCCGCTGTCCTCTCGAGCCGTGTCCAACAGACGGACCGGGCTGACCGACTCAGAGGCGCAGAACGAACAGATCCGTCGACGTGATCGTCGACCCGGCTCTGCGGCTTCCCTGACTGCGCGGAGTGTCGCCATTATCCATGAATACAAGCGCATTTATCGCTGGCGCGTCTGACCTGGGGTTCTTGTCATGGCGGCCCAGCGTCGTCGACTGCACCCCTTGTACGCGCCCGGGGCGTCGTGTATACCCATTACCCGAGCGGCCAGTGAAGCTGGCTTTTGCTTTCGGCTGACCCGGAGAGGTGAACTGATGCTGCGGCTGAACGTCAATCTGTTCGACTATTTGATCCTTGCCATCTACTTCGTCTTGGTCATCACGATCGGGGTGCTGGCGCGTCGGGCGGTCGCGACCAGTTCGGATTTTTTGCTGTCGGGGCGCTCGCTGCCGGCCTGGGTCACCGGGTTGGCTTTCATCTCCGCGAATCTGGGTGCGCTGGAGATCCTGGGCATGGCGGCCAATGGCGCGCAGTACGGATTGTCGACGGTGCATTTCTATTGGATCGGCGCCGTTCCGGCGATGGTGTTCCTGGGTCTGGTGATGATGCCGTTCTACTACGGCTCCCGGGTGCGAACTGTGCCGGAGTACCTGCTGCGGCGGTTCAACAAGCCAACCCACCTGCTCAACGCGGGAACTTTCGCGTTGGCGGCGGTGCTCAACGCGGGCGTCAATCTGTTTGCCCTCGGCTTGGTGATCAATGCTCTGATCGGTTGGCCGATCTGGGTTTCGGTGATCGCCTCGGCGTTGTTCGTGCTGGTGTACATCACGTTGGGCGGCCTGTCGGGCGCGATCTACAACGAGGTGCTGCAGTTCTTCGTCATCCTGGCCGGGTTGATCCCGCTGGTGATCATCGGGCTGCATTCGGTGGGCGGCTGGTCCGGTCTGCAGCACAGGGTGGCCACGACCGCGCTGGGGTCGCATTCGTTCTCCACGTTCGGGGGGACCGGGGTCGGGCACTGGAGCAACCCGCTCGGTGACTGGATCGGTATCGTGATGGGTTTGGGCTTTGTGCTGTCGTTCGGCTACTGGACGACCAATTTCGCCGAAGTTCAGCGAGCATTGTCGGCCAAGGACCTCTCGGCCGGGCAGCGCACTCCGCTCATCGGCGCGTTTCCGAAAATATTCATCCCGGCACTCACGATCATTCCCGGACTCATCGCCTTGGTATTGATTCCTACCCTGGGCGGTAAGAACCTGCCCTACAACGACGCGATCCCGTTGCTGATGGGTAAATTCCTGCCCAACGGCACGCTCGGGGTGGCCCTCGCGGGCCTGCTCGCCGCGTTCATGGCTGGAATGGCGGCCAACATCAGCTCGTTCAACACGGTCTTCACCTACGACATCTGGCAGGGCTACATCGTCAAGGGCCGCCCGGACGGCTACTACCTGCGAGTTGGACGGATAGTCACCGTCGTCGGCATCCTGATCGGCATCGGAACGGCGTTCATCGCCTCCGGTTACAGCAACATCATGAACTATCCAGCTGCTGTTCTCGTACTTCAACGCCCCGCTGTTCGCCACCTTCATCATCGCGATGTTCTGGAAGCGCACGACGGCGTGGGCCGGCTTCTTCGGCCTCATCGCGGGCACCGTGGGCGCGGCAGCCATGCACTTCGCCGGCTACAACATCGGCTACTTCTATCCGCATCAGGTGCTGGGGGGCCACGGGACGATCAATGCGCAGATGGTCAACTTCTACGGCGCGATGGTCGCGTTCGTCGCCGACGCCGTGGTCACCGTCGCGGTAACCCTGGTGACCCGCCCCAAGCCGGTGGAGCAGCTGGCCGGCCTGGTGTGGGGTATCCACGACCCGAACGCGCCCGACCCCAAGCTGGTCAAGAAGCCGTTGTGGTGGGAGTCACCAAAGCTGCTCGGCTTCACCGCACTGGGCATCGTCGTTGTCCTTTCCATCGTCTTCTCCTGATCGGGGCATGCAGTGACTGACACCTCCACCCCGAAATCGGCAGCCGCCCGACTGTTCGACATCCGTCTCCTGATCGGCGGACTGTTCCTGCTGTACGGCGTCATGCTGAGCATCGCGGGCCTGTTCACCTCGCCCGCGGAGCGCGCGAAGGCCGTCGGGATCAACATCAACCTCTGGCTCGGGCTGGCCATGCTCCTCACCGGCGCCCTGTTCGTGCTGTGGTTGCGACTGCGGCCGCTGAAGATCGAACCGAACCCGACAGGTGACGTCGACGAACCGAACGTGGGTCCCGAGGTTGGCGGCACCGGTGGATCGATGACCGCCCAGCCCCCCGAAACAAGATGAGGGCGAGATGGGGCATCATCGTTATTTGCGTCGTAGCTGCTCTCACAGCTGACATCTGGCTTCGGTACAAGTTGCCCCACTCAGGCCCCAATGCTCGACCCGACCCGAATTTCGGACCCGGTCTGCTATTACTGTTGGGCTGCGCCATACTCATCGCCGGGGTCGTACTGATCGTAATTTCCCTAGCCCTGTCATATTCGAGTCGTCGTCCACGCACCCCAAGACTTCGCGGGCCAATCTGATCTGACACAAGGCGCGCCGAGTAGTCACTGTGGTGACCGGGGTACCGGGCTGCGGGCCTGCCTTTCGGTCAGCTGACTTTCCAGCATCTTCCCGCGACACACCTAGCCGTGCCTGCGCCAATGACCGTCGAGCCAACGGTCGCGGCCCAGCCTAGGCAGTGCCCTAATCGCCCTGCGTTCGACGACCGCGCGCCCATCGTTGATGAGGCGATCGAGTGTCAGGTCGTGGCCTGCGGAGATCCGGCCCGTCAGCCTCACTTCCTGCAGCGTCACAGAACTGGTGTGAGCGCTGTTCCATGGATTCTTTGCGCTGAGTCAGAGGATGACGTTTTGCTGATCGGTGATGAGATCGTCCGGGGTGGTCGATGACGCCGTTTCAGGGGCGTGGACGATCAGCACAGCACGGGCGGCGGCGTGAGCTGCGCATGCATTGCATCCACACAGTCTGCGGCCCCGACCCGGTCGCGACGGATGAATGCACCTCAACATTTGCGGCGAATTCATTGGGAATCGGTGATTGCTGGATACCGACCGAACGCCGTGTTGCGCCACCCCGGAGATGGGCGGCGCAACACGGTCCTGTTCGCGGTTCGGGCGGTTGCTACAGCCCGGGGAGGGTCTGCGTTCCTTCGATTCGGACTGCCTGCAGCGCTTTGGGGTCAAGGCGCAGCAACGCCAGAATGGTTGGGGCGATCTGGGTGGTCTGGACCAGGGACGGATCGGTGCAGTGGTGCGGCACGCCCGCTCCGGAGACCACCAGGGCGACGTCGCGGTCGGCGGCCGAGTCGCCGCCGTGTTCGGCGATCTTCTTCACCCCGCCGGTGTAGACGACTCCTGGCTGGGCGATGCCGATCAGGTCGGGGGCGTGGCTGTCGCCGTTCTGTGCCCGGACCAGGGTGTCCGCGGCCGCTCCGGTGTAGATCTTCGTGAGTCCGGATGATTTGACGGTGGCGGAGTAGACGCCTTTCGGGTCGTCGATTCGGTTTGCGGCGGCGTTGTGGGTGAGCAGATAGTTCTTCGCGAACGCCAACGCTGCCGGCTGCCGGTTGGACAGCCACAGCAACATCCCGTCGTCATCAACGCTGAAGCGCACCAGTGCAGCCGCTTTCGGATGTTTGGTGGTCCAGGCAGCGTTGAGCGCGTCGACGATTGGTCCGTCGTCGACTCGGCGCAGGGCGGCCTTGTCGGTGGGTGCCTGCCCGTGCTTGGCCGACAGGATGACGGTGGTGCTCGCGTCCAGATGGTCGGCGTGGATTTCTGCGGTCAGCCGGCCGACCTGTGCGTCGATGTAGGTCAGCGCTTTGCGCAACAGCGGTCCTGGTGTGCCGTCGGGGTTGTAGCCGCCGGCCAGACCGTCGGAGCGCGGCAGCTTCTCGGCGGTCGACACCGACTGGAAATTCATCCCGAACACCGCGGGCGTGCCGACCCGATGAACGCCGGAGTGATCTTTGTCATTGATTTCATTCAGCAGCGCAGCGACTTTCGTGCTGTCGTATTCCTGGGTGAGGGCGTTGTCGGTGGTCCAGTCGTCACCGGCGTCGTCGGCGATGCTGTTGATCTCGGGGGTGAAAAGGTCCTGCACGCCGGTACCGGACGGGCCGTTCAGGATCTCGTACGCCGGGTGCTTGTCCGACCACGCCGTTCGCAGGCCGTGGGCGCGGGCGACTTCGAAGACGGTGTTCACCCGCAAGTACTTGTGCGGATACATCGGCAGGCAGGTGGTCGGATCGACGGGTAGCGCGGCCGGGTCCAGCAGTGCCTGCGGATCGGGGGTCATCTTCAAGATCGCCGCGGTGATCGCGGCGGAGTTGGCCAGTGTCTGCGCCTTGGTGCTGGTGGACAGGCCGGTCAGGACGGCTGCTTTGAGTTTTTGCCCGGCATCCAGGGTGATCGGGTTCTGCGAGCGGTCAGCCGCCTCGGTCCAGGATACCTCGGTGCCCCTGGGCGCGGTGGTGCAATCAACCGTTCCCGGCGCGAGCAACGCGCGGTTGTAGGTGTCGTCGTAGAACACACCTGTGGTGCCCGGGCCGCCGCCGGTCAGCTGGGCGACCATTCCTGGAAAGGAATCGGACGGGAACGTCGTCCGGGCGTTGGTGTAGTCGGTGCCCTGCGCCACCAGGTGCGCCAACGGCGACGTGCGGTGCTGCCTGATGTACCACGCGAGGTCGCTGGCGTGCAGCCCGTCGACCGAGAGCAGCAGGACATGCTCGACGTGCGACTTGGCCGCCCCGACTCCGAGCGGAGCCGCCGGGCCGGCCGCGGCCACTGCACCACTCGAGCCGGTGACCACCAACCCCAGGCCGAGCGCGAACGCAATACTGCGGTTCTTCACAAGCTCACTCCTTCGTGCCAGCCGTCCGGCCGGCTCGAAGTACGTCTTACCCACCCCAGCCGACCCGCCTCCCTACAGCCAATGAACTCCGGATGAACAGCAGAGCCGACCTGCAGACACCGGCTCGAATTGGTCGCCGCCGACAAACGCAGCGACCATTGACCACAAGTGGGAAAACCTCGTAGTACACCCCCGTCGCCCCGATGCCAGGCTGGCGACACCTCGCGTCGCGGTGCCTGCGACGGCGTATTTCTTTCGGACTATCTGGCGTAGTTCGACCGATTCCGGTAGATCCAGGAGCCTTGTCGGCAGTCACTTCGGACGAATAGGCAAAACTCTGTTGATTCCATTATGTCGACCCACGCCAATATTATTATGTCACTTGTGATGGACGGCGACGGCGAGTTTGGAGCGGACTTGCACCAGGGGCGCGTGGAGATCGTTGGGTTGGGGAATGGCGGTGAGGCTGAAGTCGGAGATGACACCGGGACGGAAGGTGAGGCAGTGGGTTGAGCCGCCGAATTGGAAATATCCCAGTTCGTCGCCCTTTGCGACGCGGTGCCCCGGGTTCATGTCGGGGCCGATGAGGCAGGACGAGACCTCTGACATGCCGACGGCGATGAATCCGACCAGGCCGATGGCGGGGTTGTCGGCTTGGATCAGGACGATGGCCCGGGTCGCGACGTGCGCCAGGTAACCCTGCGAGTCGATGGGGTCCGTCGCGTCATTGCCCTCGGAATCTGCTTCGGAGTAGTAGGTGCCGGGCTGGACGAACGCGCGGACAATGGTGCCGGCGACGGGGCTGTGCCAGCGGTGGTAGTTCGTTGCGCTGAGGAAGGCCTGATAGACGGTGCCGCCGACGAACTGATCGCAGGCATCGTCGCCGGCGAGCATGTCCCGCAATGAATATGGTTGGGATTTGATCCAGAAGGAGTCCTGCAATTGGACATCGGTGGCGATTGCGTACGGTGTGGATTCGCAGGCGGCGACGATGATGTCGTCGTCGTCGGGGGAGTGGACGGGGCGTTGCCCGTCTTTGAATCGTCGGGTGAAGAAGTCGTTCCAGGATTTGAATCCCCAGTGTTCTTGCTGCGGGTCGTGCTGGTACTGCTCGATGCCCACTGCCTGTTCCGCGGCCGGGGACTTCCAGCCTGTCGGTGAATCGTTGAGCACGTACAGCGAGGCACTGCTGTCGAGGAATGCGCTCCAGACGGTCAGAATTTTGCGGACGATGTCGTTGATGCGTGGATCGCGGTAGGCGGCGAATCCGGCTGAGGTTCCCATGGTCCAGTCCAGGATGGCGCCCAGGGGCAGGGTGACATTCTGGTCGCCGAATTCCGGCGCCATCGTGAGCACTTCGTTGATCAGCCGCAGCAGCTCCGGCACGTCGTGGAGATGACGCTGGCTGTATTGCTTGCCCTTGGGGACCTGGCTGATCATCTCGTTCAGATGCATCCGCATCACAGGGTCGGCGTCCATCAGCTGCTGGAACTCGACCAACACGGGATCCAGCGGGTTGCTCTCGCCGCGGGCGTTCGCCCTTTCCCGGTGGCCAGTCAGCCAGGATTCCAAATCGTCTTGATTCTGCGGTAACCAGCCAGCTTGGCGGCGCACGTCGACAGGGTCAGGGGAAGAAGTCACAAGTCCCACCGTAGGGCAGGGCATTCCACCCGGCTACGCCCGCCTCGCAGGAGGGAACCGCACCTCGAGCACACGGGAGCCAGACCGTCGGCGCCCCAGACTGTCTTCCGGACTACCGATACGTTCGACCTTCGCGGGCACGCGTCTTCATCGGTGATCGGTGAATGGTTGCGGAATGCCGAGGCGTCCGTCGCTCCAGGTGAAGTAGGTGGTGGTGCCGTCGGTGGCGTTGTCGGTGTAGTCGCCGAAGTTCGGGTTGATCAGCGACGAGGTACCCGCCCAGTCCGTTGATCCGGTGGTGACCCGTAAGTCGTGGCGGTTGCTGGTGACGGTGGTCCGGCAGTCGGCGTAGTAGTCGGTGCGAGTCGAATCAGGACCACCGAGCCGCCGGTCGTACCAGGAGGTGCAGATAGTGCCGTCGTCGCGGACGCTGACCGCGGGCAGGAAATGCAGGGCGTAGCTGGCGTCGTCGTTGACCCGGACGGTCTTGCCCAGCATATTGAGGCCGTAGGGGGCAGACCGCAGCCAGATGTCGCCCAGAGGGTGGAGGCTGGCGTCGTTCCAGGCGAAGACGACGCTGCGGTTGCGGCTGTTGACCGCGACTCGGGGGAAGTCCTGACCTTGGCCGCGGCTGTACCCGGCGATCGGCACGGTGCCCAACGATTTGGTGCCACCCGCGGTGTTGCCGTGCGGCTGGCCGGCGCTGATTATCACCCGGTTCGCCGGGCTGCCTCTGGATGGGGCGGCGGCGTGGGCGGGAATCAGTGCGGCATGCAGATACACCAATGGGTCACCGCTGCCGAACAGGTTGCTGTCGATGTTGCGTTCCCAGGCCACATAGGTGTCGCCGCCCGGGGCTACCGCGGCGTAGGCGCCCTGGTCTACGGCGCCGCACCGCGCTTGTTCGGAGGACGGGGTTCCGACCGGGCAATAGAGTTCTTCCGGCCAGACCACGACGGGCTTGCTGAACTGTGCCGCGGTCAACGACGCCGGGTTCGCCGGCACCCGTCCCCGGACCACTTCGATCTGGCCGTTGCCGGTGTGCCCCGCGGCGTCTTGGACGCAGCCGGTCGGATCACAGATCAGCGGCGGAGGAAAGTAGAAGCGGGTGTAAGACACCGCCACCGTTCGCGACGCCGGGTCGTAGGACAGCCAGTTCTTGTCCAAGGTGCCCAGGTCTCCCGGCTGAGCTGCGGTGCCCGCGGTGCACAGATCTCCGGGAAGGGTGACCGGGACCGGGGCGGTGAAGCTCGCGCCGGTGCCGGACGGGTTCACGGTGGCGACCGTGACCGCGACCGTTCCGTAGGCGGGGAGCCCGTCGCTGCAGGCCCGGGCGCTGGGGTAGTAGAGGCTGCTGATCAGGAAGTGGGTACCGTCGCCCAGGGAGGCAATGCTGGGATCGCCGGACCACTGTTGGTCCGTGTTGTTGTTGGGCAGACCGGTCAGGTCGGTGAAGTGGCGGCCGCCGTCGTGAGACAGGCCGATTCCGGTCACCGAGCCGGCCTGGGTGGTCGGATCGGCCAGCGCGCCGCTGATGTCGTTCCAGCCGACCAACACCAACGCTCCGGTTCGCCGGCGCTGCGCCGCGATCGCGGTCTCGCTCTGCCCGGCCGCCAGATCCAACGCCGGATCGTTGGCGTCGACGTTCGTTCCCAACGTCGGCGTCGCCGCACGCTGAGCCGCCGACACCTTCATCCGCGACGGGCCGGCCAGCCACGTTCTGAGCCCCGACGACAACCGGTCCGTGCTCCCCAAACTTTTCCCGACCTGCGCCCGTAGATCGGCGGCGGACCGGTGCGGCGAAATCTGGGCGTGCGCCGACCCAGCCAGCGGACCGGCGACAACAGCAGCCGCCACCAGCACTACCACCGAACCCAGCCGGCCGACCGAAAATCTACGTCGATTCATCAAGTCTCCATGGTTTTTCCCCAACAGGAAGGGGCAGCATATCCGGCCCTCCGTGACGCATTACATGCCCTGCACCGACAACCCGACGGGCAGAACTGTCTGTGGTGAATCTTGTTGACCACGAGGGTGAATGTTGTTGGCCGCGAGCCGATCTCGCGGTGCTGGCTGCGGTAGGTCAAGTGCAGCGACCGCGGCAGATCAATGTCAACGGCCCCAACCCTGGCGCACCAGAGCCTGATCGGGTCCTGACGTTGCGCCATCGTCGTCGGCAACGGTGGTGGTCGGTGGAATCGGCTCGAGCGCTGATCGACATCCCGGCCGGATCCGGCGGACCGTAATGGTATGACCTGTCAGTGACCTTCGAACAGATGGACCGGCTTCAGACGAAAC
>JAABUU010002969.1_pt1 | contig 22656 bp, 29 predicted proteins | sample 5559301 | NCBI WGS metagenome assembly JAABUU01 (sample SAMN10711884, study PRJNA513360) | rock metagenome | isolation source: Antarctica rocks | place: Antarctica: Victoria Land, Richard Nunatak white | reverse complement strand
TGCTCGCATTCGTCCCTTTCCCGCAATGCAAGGTGTTGGGCCATTATCACAGAGTGGCTCTCAGCAACAATCTCAGGATCACGTACCGACAATGACGTTCGCTGCTTGCAGGAATCGAATCTTGCCCATGCTGGATGCCAGCAACTATGGGTGCTACTGTGGGCGGCTTGTATGCTGCCTTGAACAGGGCAGGTATGCGCAGGTTCTGGCGAGCCCCCGACACGCAGCTGAATGTGGTCATCACAGGTGGTGGCAGAGGCATTGGCAAGGCCATTGCCAGGGAATTCCTCAGGTCCGGCATTGCTGACTCTCTGAGCATTCATGTGGTTCAGGCCATGTAGTGATGCAGTGTTTGTTATCAAGTGGCTGATGCTGTATCCTTAAAGACTGCTTTCGGTTTGAGAACATGCGTGAGCAAATGTTCTGCCGCATTGATGCAAAAGTAGTTGATGCTGGTCATTGCCAAGAGCTCGTTCACAGGGTCCAATTCCGCTGATGGGTTAGCTGCCTTAGGATCTGGGTGCTGCGTCAGCCACAACACAAAGAGTGGTCTTGCATCAGATCAAGCAGCTGGTTGTGTAACTGCAGATCTGGAGACAGGGTGTTCATCACTTCACGTACGGCCTCCGGGGTGCACAAGGTAGCAGCAGACATGCGGGAAGAGGTGCGCACATATCCATATAGCTCTTGTCTTTTTGCAGCCTCCAAATTCTGCATCAGGCAATGTTGATCTCAACTTAGATGCTTGTGCTGGCTATATCTGGCTTGCTGTCAAGCGCTATTCGTTTTTCAAAAGCAATAATGAACAATTTTGCTGAGCTTGTGAGTCGGCATCACCGCTGCCTCTCATCAAGGCACTGTTGTGTGCACAAGACTTGAAACATAAATGTGATATATGCAGGTCAGTCCTGGTGTCATTGTGAATGGCACAGACTGTGACGTCAGCAGCTCTGCAAGTGTGGCTCGCCTTGCCTCATATGCCAAGTCAAAGCTAGGACGCATTGACGTGTGGATTAACAATGCAGGCTACAGCGGCAGCTTTCAGGTAAATGCTGCTGCTGTCTGTTGTGCTGTTGTTGCACACCTCAGCTTCTACACCCAGCAAAGCATGCACGATCATTTCCAATCAATGCCTTGATGATGTACAACATCCAGCACTGCTGCTGAGCATGGTATTGTCAACCCCAAAGCAGTGCCTGCAAGCATCAATTTACCCAGGAACACATCGAAGTAGCCGCTGCTGCAGGCCTTCATTGACTCCTCTCCAGAGCAGTTGCAGCAGGTGGTAAGCACCAACATGGTTGGCACACTGCTGTGCACAAGGGCAGCCATGCAAGTCATGCAGAAACAGACCTCTGGCGGCCACATCTTCAACATGGATGGTGCCGGAGCTGATGGCATGCCTACACCACAGTATGCTGCATACGGAGCGACCAAAGCAGGTAGCGCACCACCACTCCCCTTTGTGGTTTGTGATGCTTCTTCTGCAAGCCTGCTCAGATATGTCGTCATGCATGGGACTGTGCTTCTGATGCCGGCTGACTTGGCACAGCAGCATCAATGCATGGAGCTCATGCGCAACTGCTGGCTTGAGCCTTTTGTTGAGAAAGGTATCACCAGAAGCATCTGACACCGTCTCGATTTTGATGCTGTGAGTCATGCAGTTGCACTTGCGTACCTGCAAACCCAGCATGTGAATTCAACCAAGCACAAACATACTGTTCGTAACCAAACTTCCGAAAGGTATTTGGTAATGAATGCCTGAAGTTGACGTGCCCACAGCATGGCTGTCGCCACAGTTGCGTCTGGTGCAGTCAAACAGCACAGGGCGCTCTCAACACATACACAATTACAGTGTGAAGCCTGCAGGCATCGCCCATCTGATGGGCAGCCTCAAAGCTGAGGCCAGCAGCAAGACAGTGGGAGTCCACACCCTGTCACCAGGCATGGTCCTCACTGACCTGCTGCTGGAAGGGGCAACCCAGGAAAACAAGCAGATCTTCAACATCCTGTGCGAGCAGGTCTGAGACCCACTCAACAACCTGCTTGGATGATGTGGGCCTGCACATGTATGATGAGTGAGACTGGGCCTGCACATGTGTCATGAGTGAGACTGGGCCTGCACATGTACGATGCGTGAGACTGGGCCTGCACATGAATGCAACAGCAGAAGCACTGGCCCAGGACTTGTGCTTGAGGCTTTGCAAGCAAGCTTGTGTGTCTGGTACTGTATTTGACGGGTGAGGCTAGCAGTGTTGCAACGTTAACACAGGACATGTTGCCTGAGATGCAACTGCCCTGCAACTGGTAGCTTCTTGACATTACCCACATGTATTACAGAGCGACAAGCAGCATGGTCAGTGCCAACCACAGTATCAGCATCATGCTTCCTGAGAGAATGCGCTATATTGCTGATACCAGCAGCTGAAAGGCTCAGGCCCGGCGTCACACCTGACTTGTGCTGCAGCCTGAGACTGTAGCTGCGTACTTGGTGCCAAGAGTGCGTACTGTGGTCGCTCGCAAATCCCTGTCAACATACATCAAGTATCTGACCATTCCCAGAGCCCTCGGCAAGTTCCTGACAGCTCCCACCAAAGCCAACAAGTACTTCAACAAGCAAGGTATGCACTGCACAACACAACACTTGTCAAGGGTCTGGCTTTATCTGCAGGGTGTTATTGACTGTGCTCCATGCAGATCATATTGTGTACTTGCCAGAACGTGGATTCCTCTGGACATCCAGCACCATGCAATTTAGGAGCATACTTGAAACTCATGCCGAGCTGACCTTTCTTCACACACACACACACACATATCATTTAGGGAATACCACAACACATTTGAGACAGTCAGTTGTGTGTGCAGGGGAGTCAGTATATTTACCGGAGAGGGAGCGTATACTGGGACAGAAGAGCAAGGTGACAGCCCGCTTGGCAGACAGAGCTGCAAGGCGCAGCCAGGCTCTTGCCTTGGCCTATGCAACCTCCATGGCTGCTTCTTTCTTGATGATATTGGCAGACTCACTGGCTAGGAGCAAGCTGGCCTGAAGCAACATTGCGCCTCAGATGCCTGCTAATTTGTGTACCACATAATCTCACAGCATTGTACCAGGTGGTTAGGCCTGCACATGGTAGGTGTAGTTCTGTTTGTCAAGGCAGGCACACGATGAAAGGTGTATTATAGTGTACAGGAACCGCTCGTGCGGTCAGCATACATCTAGCTGCATGAGACATGCACAATGTATCCTGAGTGCAATTTGTACCACTATCAGATCAGCATTACACTCTCAGATTTCAGTGTCTTCATCAAGCGCTTCACGACATTGGCCCTGGTTTCTCTTTTGTTCGTGTTGCTTCTGCCAAGGTTTGCTATGTCTGCATGCACGAGTAAAGCAAAATCTGCTGTATGCTTGCCTGATACGTTCCTCATCTGATCCATGGTAGACACTGTAACATCTGCCACAACCTCATTTCTAACACGCGTTGTGCATGTTTCTGTGATCTCAGCAGCAAATGCGAAACGCTCAAAGCAGTCCAGAATGCTTCTTGTTTAGACATGCTTGATTACATAGAAGGTTGATGTTGTAAATCCGACAATCTGATTGTCATGTGCGTAGGCAGGTGAGTCTGGAACTTTCCTGTTGACATGAGTACAAAGCGTTCATACATGTTTGCTTCTGGATGCTACATCTTATCAATTGACAATCACAAGCTTAAGCTGTCAAGCGCCATGCATCGTTGCCTGCTGACATGAGCAATTCGCAAATGCAGTAGGATGCAAGATCAAATGTATTGCCAGTGCTCAAAAACAGTGCAGCTCTGCTATTGCCAATCACTCGTAGTTGAGCAAATTCATCACAATAGCAAACTTTGCTGCTGTAGCAAGTGTCAGCCTCCATGCACAGCATGACATTCTGCGAAGCAATCACAGACAGATCAGCTCAAGGGGCGTGACTTATTCCCCATTGCTTCAATGTGCTTCATGAACTTGGGCAACCTTTTCTTAAAGTCTGCCCAATCCTTGTTGGCCTTAGAAGACCAGACAGCTTCTGATAGGGCAGCTAACCGAGGAAAGGTCATGTATTCCACGGTGTCCTCATCACTGATGTACTCAGTCCATACATTCGCCTGCAAACCATTCGACCGAGTCATAAGTGAACTGAATTTTGGCCCTCACGCAGCAAAGCGTCAGCAAACAGGGACGTGACAGACACCTGCAAGATGTGTCAAGCCCTTGCATGACAAGTACAACCCAACTAACATGCCGGTCACTTGCCTGTCCTCCAATGATGTGATGCGCATCCTTTGTTGGCAAAGTCCAGTCCGCATAGGCGGGGGTCACAGACACCCCGCCCCCATCACCCATGCCATTGGAGGCACTCTCCACATCCATGCCAGAGCCATCCGAGTCCCCATCCCCACTGCGTGACATGGGCGTAGCTGGCTCTTCATGCTGAGGTTCAGGTGGAACTGGGTCAAAGGCGTACACCACCTCCAAGGGCAGCATGGCATACCAAGCACCTGGCTCGTCAGACCTGCGCACCATGCATCTACTTGATATGAAGCTGGAAAGTCGTGCCAAAGCTTTAATACCTGTGATAGTGGTGAAAGTGGGTGCTACATGTTGTTGAAGGCTTTGCAGGACGGAGCAACACCTGGTGCTGTTGATTGTGTGCAGCTAATACCAGCATATAGGAAGTCCGGGATAGGCACAAAACAGACATGAGCTGATAGGATGTCCGAGGAAAAGCAGCAATGTATCTCTGACGGGGCCATGGCACAGGCATTAGCATGATCAGTGAATTTGGCATGCAGAGTATTCTGGCAAGGCCATTGCAGGCATCATCATGATTGGTGAAAAACAGTATGATGCTGACCTCATGGACTGCTTGTAGTCGAAATAGCAGTGGCTGGTGGGTGACATGATGACATCATGCCCTCCCCTGGCTGCTCTGACCCCCCCTATGATCCCCTGCAACACCCCTTACTAACCACGCCAGCACAAAGTCGCTCCCTGCTACTACTCATGCATAAATTTCACCCAGTCCATCACTCAGCATGCAGCTTGAGCAGCAAACACTGGAGTGATGCAAACACTGAAATGAGTGACCACCAGGCCAGGACAACAGCTTCAAAGCTGTTGATGCAAAGCAGCCTACAGGCACTCTGCATGCCTTTTGTGATAGCTCACTGGATGTCAGCAAGGCAGTGAGATCAAGCTACATGGTGGACTGTACACTGAGTGCAACTAAACATGCAAGAGGAGTATGGGAATGAAGCTGTGCTGTGGGTGCCACAAAACAGGCAAGAAGAGTATGGGAATGAAGGGGCTGACCCGCCAGGACATGACACAGGCTCCCTCTGCCAAGCCCCCTTCCAGGATCTCATCCCAACCAATCAGCTGCTTGCCCTGGGCTGCCAGGAAGCGGTTGATGCGGCGGATGAACCAGCTCTGCAGCTCGTACTCATCCTCCAGCTCCTGCTCCTGGATGCGCTGCTGACATGCTGGGCAGCTGCGCCATCGTGTCTTGGGGCACTGCACCCATGAAAGCACGACTACTGCTCAACAGACACAGGTAGTGCGATGACATGCTGGGCAGCTGCCATCATGTCTTGGGGCAGTGAACACAAGAAGGGCATGCTTGCTGCTCAAGCGATGCAGGCAGTGCAATAACATGCTGTGAGGACAAGTGAAAGTCTAGTTGGCTTGCATGATAGTGAGATACAAGATGGCTTTGCCACTGCGTATCCAAGTATTGCATGTCTGCAGCCACATTAAATGCTGCTGCTGCTGCTGTGATGACCACTTTTTTCACGGAGTAGGATGATAACACCACACTTTGCGGTCTGGCTGTTGCGCATACTGCTGACAAGCTAAACAGCTTGTCCATGACGTTTTGAGATATGGGCATCAATGCTGCTGTAGTATTGCAACATGTGAGCAGAACAAAACAGCAAACACCTATATTGTCCTATCTGAGAGTATGACACGGCACAATTTTGTGTATATAGTCACAGTAGTGTTTTCCTGGGCTGCACTAATAAGGCACCTGCTAGACTTTCGACCTGTTTTGTCTGGCCTCATGTGGCTTTTGCTTTGCAGCAAAATGCTGAAGTGGACACTTCCACTCTTCTATTTGCTTGTGTGAAACATGATGCACAGTCTAAGCTGGCCACTACGAGAGAGACTGTAGCATACAGCTATCAATCCATCAATCAATTTACATTTCCTGTCTTGGGACTCTTCAGGATAGTTGACAGACAATGACCCAAAAATCAACATACACCACGCACCAAACGTCAGTCTAATAAAACAGTCCATGCTGTACAGTATGCTGGCATGAAAAGCTGGGGGCGCTTACCTCATCACCGCCTATGTGTATGTACTGACTGGGAAACAGACTGATGACATCTTTCAAGACGCCTTCCAGGAACTCAAAGGTGCTTTCTTTGCCGGCACAGTACACATCCTCATGCACACCCCAATGAACGGGCACCTCTGTCACATCACCTGTTGCCAATGCAGCTATCGGACCAATTCAGGATTCAGATGCAATCATTTATGATGTGAATCAGCTAAAGGATCAAGAGCCCTTAGTTCACTCTGGCGTCATTTGAAACCAAGAAGGAGCCACTTCAAGCTGACAGCATGCCATGACACCAGGGCTTGACAAGTTGACCTGCCCATGCTGATGCTGGCAAATCAAATGAGCTCCACAGCAGGAGGAACACCAGCATGCTCAGATTCAATTGGGCTTGACAGGTATGCATGTGTCGACCTGATCTTGCCTTCATTTTTGACTGCCTGATGAGCAGCCAATGAGAGACAGCAACCAAGCAATGTGACGTACATGCAACACAAAAACCTGCATGCATGTTTGTCTTTGAATCCTAGCAACTGCACTGCTGTACCCATGGCGTCCATGGTACGTGTTGCATCAGCTTTCTGCACCTGACAAGAGTGAGAAGTGCATGCACAGACACAGGATGGTTCACCTCTGCAGCCCAGGTAAGGGTATGACGCTAAAGCTGCTCCACAATGACCGGGTAGCTCAATCTCTGGCACAACCTCAATGAACCTCTGTGCAGCGTATGCAAGAATCTCTTTTACCTGCAGGTCAAGAGGTCAGTCCGCTATTCAGGATTTGCGTATGGCCCAGCATGACTCAGGACTTCAGTGCCAGTTCATGCATATCAATGCAGCAGCTTGTGCCAATACTTAGCACAGGTCTGCATGGTCCTGCTGTCATGATGCAGCAACTTACAGTGGTTTGATGTGTGGTCAGCATGGAGAGGCTGACATCTGCATGAGGTTTTGTGACTGTAGCTAGCTTGTGACAATGCATGTCACAGTCACTGTCTGACTGTGAATCACACTATATGGGTCATACTGGCTGTGCGACAATGGCGCTGCAATGACTATGACAAGCATACCTCTTCCTGGCTATAGAAACCGCCGTATGAAGCTCCTTCTCTGCCTCGCCATGCACCATGTTCTGTTAGCTTGGGGTAACCCTTAACCTCTAACCTCCAGCCCTGCACACACTCAGTGCTGACACTACAGATTGCATTGTTTGTCATGCACATGCCCCCCAGGCAATTACTGCAAATTCAGAGAAGGTCAAGCAGCATTGCAATGCATGTTGCGACAGCACCTTGGTCTCAAGGCCTACCTGATCTTCAGTGAGGTGCCAGTGGAACTTGTTCATTTTGTGGAAGGCCATCGCATCAAGGAACTTTTTGTGGAATGGAACGGAGAAGTAGTGCCTGCCAACATCAAGTAAGACCCCTCTCCAACCAAACCTTGGAGAATCTGTGACCTGCACAGAGAACACACAAATGCTTATCAAGCTGTGACTCAACCCATCCTAAAGGGAGTTCAGATTCATTGGCATATATAAGTCGTGCCGTGACTTTGAAGTAAGCAGGGCCTGTCAGAGGCTTGCCTTCACACACTGCAAGGAGATGGCATCTAGAGTAGCTGCTGCTGGCAGAAGCTGGATCAAGGTCTGAACGCCGTTGAACAAGCCGTGATTTTCCATCGCCCTGATGATGATGGCCACCTCTGTGACCTCCAGCTCGTAGGCTTCGCTTGGCACGGCCAAATTGGCCAAGCTGTCCAGTGGTTCTGTCACGCGAGTCAGGAGAATGTCGCCGTCGCATGACAAGCCCGAGGGCTCTGCAACTTCAACGTCTGCCTGTAGCTCGTACCTATCTTCCAGAAAATGGGCCAGATACTGACCCACGGCGTCGGTGCCCTTTCCTTCGCATGCTATACGCACTTGATCAACCAGCGTATGTTCTCCATCCCTGCTCTCCAGCAGTACGGGAGCCGGTATGATGCTCATGAGGCGACTCAAGCGCGGGTTGCAGCCCTTGTCGGTGCACCCGACCAGCAAGTTTGCAGGACCAGAAGTATCACCAACGTTGAACGAAGCTTGTTCTGCGCCACCTCAGGCAGGCTATCTGCGGTCTGACAACGTCACTAGAGTTGTGGCCCTTCTGATTAAAACCTGGGCTTGATGTGTGTATCGAGGCAGCTGCTCACAGGTGGCGCAATGTTGTTTAGGCAGATGATGTTGCCACAAGCACCAGAACAAATTCCTGTTGTCCGCCGGTAGAGTTGTGGGATCACATGCTGACCATGTGGGTTCATGTAATTTTCACATGCTTTTGCACTTAACACTCACGATGCACTTGCTCTGGACTTGCGCATGCTAGCTGCCCACCATACCCGCGCTGCTGTATTGAGCAGCACGGAAGATTTCTTGAGATCACTCTGCAAGACATCACAGTGACCCTTAGAATACAATCGTCCGAACGCCATACCAAATTGAGCAGATCGCCTGGACCCAGTCAGTGACTGTTGTTGAGACACATGTATCCAACTGTGCACAGTAACAGCAGTGCTGACGGGCATGCGGTATACCCTTCTCGTCAACAGGCAGGTCCTGGCTCAAGCAACTCTAGCTCCTTCACTGCAAGTGGACCTTCGCAACTCACCTCCGCTCCCAGCACCAACAATGTTTTACCTGTACTCCGTGTACAGATCGCAGAGGAAATCAGTATATCCCCGCCGGTAGGTCACAGGTGGAAAGTGCAGTAACACAGCAAGCTCAAGGATCCACCGCTACACAAACACCGCAGGCCTTATCTTGCAGGTCATGATCAGCTCCGAGACAGGCAATATTCCAAGGACAGAATTCACCCAGGTTTTTGATTTTGAGCATCAGGTCTTGCGAGATTTTTCCACAGAAAGCCAAAGGGCAAGCAGTGTGGAAGTGGATGAGCCTGGTGTGCCAGCAGAAGTACATCGATATACTCAGTTGAATCATGAGCGTGAGGCTGTTGTCATGGCTTTACTAGCAGTGACGGCAACAGAAGACAGAGACACGCAGGTACCTCACAGTCCTGTTCGGTGCAACCAAGACATTTTGTAATCCTTCTCTCAAATCTAGTCACTCAACGTCGACTCATCATGTAATGTGACAGGTCCTGAAATTTATTGAGGAATACAGCAATCTGAAGTCCATGGGTTTTGCGCCAGACGTCATCACTGGATCTATGATTGCTTACCCCAATGACATCACAGAAGCAACAGAGGCATGTATTGGGGCGTCCACATGACAGCTCCAGACAGCTCTTAGGCCAAGCAAATGTATCAAAATTGAATGTTGCTGTGAAGCAAACATATCAGGCACCAGACTCAACACCTCTTTTTTGGTAATTCACTGGGTGACTTCACACCCTATTACCAGGTCTGTGGTGCAGACTTTGTACTCATCTGACTATTGTCAATTCAGACGCAAACCGACGTTTGGTCAAACAAAAGGCAGCCTCTTTCGGACGGACTCCTATGTGCCTGTAATTCTGTACCATGCTTGACCCAGGGCATGACATGCAAGACAAAGCTCATCCCAAACTTATACGTTCTGCTATATATTTAGACAACTCCAAGCCCTTATACTTAGTGGTACCTGAATAAGCTAGCTATGTCAGATGCTTGCGCAGGAGCGGCAATCTGGTATCAATGGCTTCAGTCTGATTGAGGACATTGGTTTGCTGATTGATCTAGAGCACAATTGCTTGATCTGCTGATTAGATGACAACATTGTTGTAATGCTAACCAGGACTTACATTTCAGAAGTCAGTCAGCAAACAATATTTGCTAACTATCAAACAATCTGTAGCCACATTCCAAAACCTCAGAAATAAGCTACTTCTTCTGAAATCTCTTTGCCTGCAAGTACTTGTTGTGTGCTGCTTGTCTGAGTGTCTCCATTTTGTCTCCTTGCCATGTGATATCTCGCCAGCAGTTGCAAGACTGGCGGCCAGTGCTGCTCTCTTCTAACAAAGCTTTCCCAAGCCTTGCCAAGCTATCATACAATTCACCTTGGTACAGAATGTCACCTGCACAAGCCACAAAGTGTCACGCTTGCCAACTAACACCCCAAGCACATGTCACGGGGCAGAAGCTTACAGTCCAATGCTAGCGTCCACTGTATAGCACATGGTACCAGGTGGATGCTCACGGCAAGAAAGGTAGGAACGTGTAAATTTTAACAGGTCTGCAGCTGATCTTGATAAAAGCACTACCAACGCCAGTCATGTCCAAAACAGCCTCAGCGGCTATGATAGCTGTAACAACATACACGGAGACAAGAAATCTTTTGATGTCGCACAGAGGACAAGAAGGAGCTAGAGCACACACCATCTGGGAAGACCTCAACCTCACATGTACGTGAGTTCTTGAAGAGGAACTCATGTCTCCCAGCTGGAAGCACTCCAGACCGGACCAGCTGGCTCATCTGGACCTGGCTCACTCCATTGCTAGGGGTGCTCTGTGCCTTTGCCTGCTTGGAATGGCTGCGCTGCGTTGCTCTGCTGCCACTCGCTGCAGCTTCCTCAGGCCAATCCTCATGCAAAGCGTCTGGCGCTGTGGTGTCTCTGGCAACTTTGACTTTGCTTACTGAAGCTGGCGGCTGCGCAGGCTGCTTGTACAGACTGGGGAAGTCTTCTACAGCAGCCACTGCAGCTGCCGTGAGCTTGCGCTGCCTGCCTGTCCTGCGCACTGGCTGGTCCTGCTCACACTCCGCCTCCTGCTCTTCTTGCTCTTCCTGCACCTGCCGTGCTGCTGGAGGGAAACTCTGACTTTGTGCATGCCCTCTGCGTTGTCTGGACCCCACAGGCATGGCTGCTTCACTACTCCTGGACTGCTCAGTCATGGCCTCAGGCTCTGGCTGTTGGCCTGCAGCTGTGCTGTTAGCCAGCCTCACAGACCTTGCCACGGCGACTGCAGGCTGCCTGGGCTGAAGCTGTGAGCGCTTCCTTTTGCGGCCAGTGGGCACAGCTCTCACTTCCTCTGCAGCACCGGCACCTAGGCTATCCTGTGCCTCAGGCTCTGTCACGTCAGCAGCTGCCATGACAGCTGCTTCATCAGCGTCATCTGAGTCAGCCGAGGCAATCACGGAAGGGCCAGACTGCTGTGCAAGACGTGACCTTGGGCCTGGGGGTCTGTGACCTGCTGGGGCAGAAGCAGGAGTCCTGCTGTGGCTGACTGCAGGGCTTGATGCAGCAGCCCTGCATGCATCCTCTTTTGGTCTTGTTTGGGCAGCAACAGGGCTGGACTCAGAAAGTTGACGCTGCTCTCTACGCTTGATGCGCATTTCGCGCTTCTCTGCTGGGGTCAACTCAGGTTGACTCTCTGCTGCTGACCCTGCATTGAAGCCATGCTTGCTCTGATAGTTGCAGATTCTTTACACAAACTGAACCCTACAGCACTGCCTACAACACTGGTTGCTGATGCGCTTTGGCCATGGTCACTGTTGGCTGACTGGTTTGTCAGAGCAAACGGCAGTATCTACCATTATACAAGTGACGTGCGCCTCCGCTGTGAGGTAAGTATCCTGAGTTGACCGATTTGCACAGCCTCTGCATGTCCCTGACACATGCAGACTACTTGGTTTTACTTGCAGCCTCAAGCCTTGCAAGATCAACACCAGTGCATGGTGCTCAGCCAGTGCATGATGTACATGGCAGGCTTCCATGCAAAAGACACATCACGTTGGCAGCCACATGGATCGCAGACACTGTCAGCATCTTGTGACCGCTAACCTGTAGTCTGTGGACTGTCCATAGCAGCAGTGGCAGCTTGGCGCTGGCGTTTAGCAGCCTTCTGAGCAGACTTGCCATTGGGGGCAGCATGCAAGCCACCTTGTGAAGAGACAGCAGTGTCCTGAGGCGGCTGCTTGCGCTTCCTGCTCTGGCTGCCGCTCCCTGAGTGTCTGCAGCAGTACAGCTGCTCTTGCTGGAGACAGAAGTGAGCTCTGAGCATGCCGTGCGAATGCACGGTGAGACCAGCTCAGCAGGCCATGCTTACTGAATGCTAGCGTACAAGGCATTTGGGTTTAGGCCAATTGGAAGGGCACACAATACGGCATGCCGTGTGCACCCATGCAACGCCTTGCAGCGTGGAACCCCCAGTGTAGGCAGATGCATGTGCTCTGCTGGCAAGCTGCATTGGCAAGCTGCATGACATTGACATGAGATGAGCCAGCAAGAAAGCACAGATGCATTGCGCTCAGCAGCCAGCTGTGAAGAGAGTGGTGAGCCACACCTGCTACCGGCCTGAGACGCCGCCATGTCTCTAGCAAGTGAAGCCAGGGCAGACTCGCCGCCTGTTGGCCTGCTTGCTGCTGATGTCATGTCCAGCTTTAGCTTTGGGTTCCACCACATGTTGCCCACGCACTTGATCACCTCAGCGTCCCTCCTAGGAGCTTGCCTGAATGCCAAAGCATTAGTCAGAGAGACTGCTTGTTGCTTTGGCATGTTTGCAGCATGATGATGGCTTGAACAGCAGAGCGTGCATGCTGGGGTGTTGACACAGCCTCAGCGCTGTCAAGACCTGGCTTAGTAGGCACAGCATGACGGTAATGCCAGTGCAGTCGCTACTAGACCTGCCTAGGCTGGTTTGATCTTTGCTCACATTCTGTCTCAAGTGACTATCCCCATGTCCAGGCAGGCATGGCCAGCCGACAAGACAGGCAAAGCGCATGGAAGGGTCTCATGATAGCTAAGCATGAATTGAGAATTTCTGTTGTCTATCCTGCTTGTTGCGTGGTGACCTGTGACGCGCCTTACCTTCTGTTATCTCGGATGGCATCCTGCATTCGCCTCTTGAGATCTGTGCGAACCAGATGGTGCTCACTGACGTACATGTAGGCCACTGCAGTGTGCTGCAGCTCCTTTGTGAACTTCTCCCAGGCCTGCATGCTGATCTCAAAGTTCTCTCCAGCATTCAGTGCCCAGATGCGACCCTTCTTCAAGACCTCTGTCAGTCTCAACAGCTGCTCATCAAACATGCCCTGCATCACACAAAGCGTGAATGCTCACTGGGACCTCCAGATGGAAGGTCAGAGCAAGGTCCTCCTTCTTGAGACAGCATGGCTTTCTTGCAGCGCCTGCTGTTGCCATGTTCTATGAATGCACAACCCAGAGTAGCCAGTGCAGGCATTACATCATGGCAACAGAGCACAACTGCATCACATGGTGAGATTTCATAAGGTGCCAGACGAAGGTTTTGGAAGATATACAGCAAATTGCTGGGGCATCAAGACTGCTGGCTAGCACCCGCACAAATAGCCAGACAGCCTGCTGCTCACAAGCACGATAACATTTGCACGGGAGGGCAGAGCACGGTATGAGACTTTGTCAGTGTGTCCCTTGCAATGCCCGGGGTTGTAGTATCTCTGGTTCAACACTTACAGTTGGGTGAGCTTTGCACTCCAAAAGACCACCACGGAAAAAGGTCTCAGTAGCGTTTGTGCAGCATACAAGGCATGATGCAGTCATGTACATGCAGCGTTGGTGAACCTGCCATGCAAACCTATCCATACTGATGCAAACACAGGCAGACTATCACGGCCTTTGTATGCTACTGTCACAGGCGCATTACCTGTTCAAAGTTCTGAATGTAGAGCACCTCTACTAGAGTGTTGACAGCAAGAGCCTCCAGGATTGCATTGATGGCTGCCGGCCTGACATCAGCACTGATGTACTGCTTCAGGCGCAGCACACGCCCTTGTGCCTCAAAGTCATGGCTGTTGCTGCGCACCATCTCCACAAAGCGCCTGAAAGGAGCTGCCTGCATCCAACATTGCATGCAGCAGTTGGCACAGTAAAGGACAAAGTTGAGCAGGTCTGCCTCGTGAATGACAACAATGCTGGCTGCACATATTGTGAGTCTAATGCAGGTACACCTGCTATGCAAAACTTGCAAGATTAGGGAAGTAGCATGGGAAACAATCAGGATTAGAGTGCATGCGTCTCCCTTTAACCAGGCAGAGCAGATGACAACCAAATCTTGGTGACCAGCAAAATGCTTGTTGGTGTCATAACCCAAGGCTGGACGGCTTTTGCATAGAGTGAAGCAATGCTAGCTGGCATGGGTCAACCAGCACAGTGAATGCTACCACTCATCAACAATGGATATAAGCCATTGGCATGACATACCTCTAAAGGGTCTCCTCCAGGCACCCTCTTGATTCTGTTGCTGGCAAGGCACTCAGCCAATACAGTGGGCACAGCCGAGTTCGCTGCTTCCATGTGAGACGCCAGATCAAGCCTGGTCTGCTTCACAGATGCCTCCAGCATCTCCTGATCATATGGGCCAGGCGGCTGTGCAGGTGACGCCTCACAGTGTGGCATATCTGGGTCTTGGTTTCCAGATGCAGGTGCAGCATTGGACTGTGAAGCCTGTGCAGCAGCTTGGACAGCACCCTCTGCTGGAGTACTGATAGGTGCTTGCGCTGAAGATACTGATGTTGGCTGTGGCTGCGGCTGCGGCCGCAACATCTTGGGCTTCTGAGGTGAGTGAACAGCCTGCTCCTGTTGCTGTAGATGCATAGTGAATGGAAGCGCCTGCCTAATAGATGCATGCTGGTCTGTCTGAGCCTGCACTGTGACCGCTCCCTTCTGCAGCTGAGGCTCTGCCTTGAGTCCTGGCTTCAGCGGCGGAGCCAGGGCTTGTCTGTGGGCCTTGACTTCAGGAACGGCAAAAGCAGATCGGCTGCCTTCAGGCTGCTGCTCTGCATCAGCAAGATCCTGGTCTTGCCTGCTGACGCTGACCAGAGGTGCAGCAGCCAAGCTGCCGTGCAACTGCGGCCCTGGAACTGAACCACCTGCTGTCTTGCCTGTGTTCATTGGCTGTGACACCTGATCTGATGCTGATGTGGATGGTGGAAGGTGTTGGTTGCTGGAATAACCATATGTCTCAGGCTGGTGAGATGACTGTCCCAGCGGCTGCTCAAGACTGGGGGTGCATGCATGAAACTGTTGCAGCTGTGATGCAGGCAGCTGTGGAGGTGCAGGTGACTGTAAGTGTGACTCCTGCAGCTGGTCTGAGACCGCTGGCTGCTCATGTATGCCTGATGCTGCCTGTGGCGCCACATTCATAACAGTCGCGGCAGGAGGCGGCCTGTGAGGAGCTGGCGCTGTGAGCGTGGTGTCAGGGTTTGGCAATTGACCTGTTCTCCCCGGGAAGCCAGCTGCTGCAGCACGAAACACCTGGGTTAGCTGGTGACCCCAGCGCCGGCTTGTTGCTCTGCCAGCTGGTCCTGCAAAGCACACCAACAACTCAGCCCTGCTGGAGAAATGCAAGTCGTCAGGGAGGACATCTGACGCAGACTGCTGACTGTCACGAGCCAGCACAATCTCACTGCTAGGCGAGACTCATTTGGGACGCATCATCTTCAAAGCATGGCAGAATGCTAAGTGCATCAGCATCTTTGTGCCTGTCAGCAAAGATGAACACGCCCCTGAGATGTCTAAGCACAAAAAACGCAGTGCAGCAACATATCTGTACTCTTTGCCAGACAAGTGCCAGTCAAAGGTGCAGCGAGTTAACTAAACTGCAGAGCTTACCAGCAACAGTAGCAGCTGAAGGATTTTCAGTGAGCAATGCCTCCACAGCTGCACTGTCTTCCATCTGGCTGCTGTGGTCTCTTCTGTGTCCAGCAGATGCCGTAGGTACAGAAGCCAGATGAGCTGGCCCTGCCTGCACCTCAGCTTTCTGCACGAACTCAGCGTTCCTGGCTTCTGGCAAAGAGTACTCCTGAACTGAGAGCTGAGGCCTTGCAGCAGCTGCCTGATCAATGACAGGCGGCCTGGAGGTGTCAACTGGTGTTGTTGCCTGCAGGACACCAGCCAGCACTGGTGCGCCTGCTGTGGGAAAGGCTTGTGGGCCAGCTGGGTCTGTCATGCTGATGGACTGGGGATGATCTGATCCCTGTGCCTGCAAAGTACCGCTTGCAGCAAGTGTCTGGTGCATGCTATGAGGTAACGGTGCGGAGCTAAGAAGCTGAGCTGGTGCAGTATGCTGATCATGAGGGGATGGAGGCGACTGAATGGATTTGGGACTGCAAGCAGGGGACGCCTCCAGCATGTCTGATCCTTGAGGAGCTGCAGACGCCAGCTCAGCCACAGATTTGTCCTCGGAAGCTTCTGCTGTGTGCTCCTGAGTTTCAAGTGATTCTTCAGCCCTGGCAGGTGTGCTTGCGCCTGGGTGTGCATCAGCGACAAAGGTGGCATCAGCTGCTGGCTGCTTCTGTGCTGAGAGAGAAACAGTAATGGGAGGTGCAGCATCTGACACAGGCAGACGGTCATGCAAGGCAGGTGATCTGGCTTGGTCTGTAGCTGCAGCTGGCATGGCTTGTGAAGAAGAAAACTTGATTGCTTGAGTGGGAATCGCTTCTGATGTTGCTGTAGCAGCAGGTCTCTCAGCTGGTGCTGATGCTGTGAGTGCTGCAGCATCAGATGACTGTACTGATGCTGTGAGAGGAGCAGCAGCAACAGCAGGAGCAGCAGGGTGTAATGGCATCATGCTGGTAGTAGCAGCAGACGGCTGTGGTACTATGCTGGCAGCAGGCGCTTCTGGTGCAGCATTGTCACCAGATATGCTTGGCAGCTGGCCAGGTGCTGATGCATCAGTGTGTCCTGCACGTTCCTGTGAGAAGAATAGTTCGCTTTCCCGCCTGAAACAGTCATCAGCAAAGCCCAAGGCTGTGTCATCAGCAAGGAGTGCCGCAAAACTGTCTGTCTGAGAGTCAGCTGCGCTTGCTGGACGCGAGTTGATGCTGCTGTCAAATGACAGGAAGTCATGGCGTATACTGGCTGGCTGAGATGAGGGCGTGAATGCATTGCTTGCTGCTTGCGGCCAGCTGGAGAAAGCAGGCACAGTGGCAACTCGGCTACTGTGAAATAGCTTTGAAGATGGTCTCTGGCCAGAAGTCAGGTGAGTGGAGCTGATTGGGAGACTAGCTGTGACAGGTTGTGAGTTTTGCCTGTCAACTGTAGCGGCCTGGCTTGCACTTGGCTCAAACATAGCTTCCTGACCGTCCAGGAAGTCTAGGTCTGAGAAGACCTCTGAGCCTCGGAATAGGTCCAGAGAGCTGGTCCTTTCCATTTTTCAGGGAGCCCTGTTCCAGAAGAGACTCAGGTTTTCAGTAGCAGACACCTCACTTTGTGCAAAGTCCAGGAAAGCAAGGTCCCGTACACTAAACATGCAGCTGCAGGTGCCTATGGTGGTGTCGGATGCTGATGCTCATCTATGTTTGCTTCAAAATGCAGCTCAAGTCTTGCAACATAAGGAACACGGCTGACAACCTGTGGTGCTCTTTCAGCAGAGAATTCCACGGCAACAGGGGTGACACAGTGTCGAGGTTGTTTCGGTCTGCTTCTTCACGTTGTCCGGCAGGACCTGGGAACGCCGGCAACAAAGCCAGCATTGATCACATACAAGTTGCCAATCGCGACACATGCACGCCCTCCGCTTCGCTTAAAGGACACATGGCTTGACAGTCCAAGCGTCCGTCATTTCGCCTTCTCGATTCAACCAAATTGGAACTGCTATGACGTAATGGTATTGATCAGTCCAATCAGTCCAACCAGTCCCCTCTACAGGGTAAACTTATGCCTAACCATGTTTTACTCAGATCTTCGAGCTTCTCAAAGTTTATAGCTTCTTACAGGTGTATACAAGTTTACGTATCAACACTGCATCTGGAGTCTTGCCACATTGTGCTTTATGACCTCGTGTGGCCTAGTTCAAAGGCTACCCAGCTGGGCCTGTGAGAAAGCACTATGATAGTACAGTAGTTGCGACGTTACTTTTACAGGATAGTGGTGCAGCCTCCAGGCCGTTGCCATCATCAGATCCCCTAGTAAGGTGACTAAAAGCTGCTCCAACTCAAATGCCTCGTCAACCTCGAGGTCACCTGAGCTCACTCTCAACCTCATATTCGTGTTTTTCGACGTGCTGCTCATGTGCATGTAGCTGTACACAGACCGTAGGTCAAGGCTCCAAAGCTGACAGTGCTGACGATCAGAAAGCGCTAGATTGTGCCCGCAAAGTCAGCATCGACGCTGCAGTTCTGGCCGCAGTTGAATGGGCTTGAATGGGGGCGTCCAAGTTTGAAGGGCTTTAAACTTTGCCATAAGGCACTTTCCAGGAGGCGGCCTCCGACCGGCCAATGGCGGACTGGGGTGTCGGCACAGGGCCTGGGTACTGGCCTGGGTAGACCTGCTCACTCTACAGCAAGGTATGTCGTTGCATCGACCGCCTGTGCAGCTTTGAAGCTGGCGTAAAATTGCTGTTCGATCAGGCCCCATCATGGTGACGAAGCTACAATAGACGGACCCTTTCGATTAAGAGATCATGAACACCTTTTCCAACAAGCTAGCAGCCGCGTCCAGCCTCCCTCTTGCCCGTCGCTCTTTCCATTGCACAAAAGCTGTCTGCCTAAGCTCAAGCGTCCCACGTCGCACTGCCCATCACTGCACCTTTCCTACTTATACTGTCTGGACTGTATCTCACACTTCTTCACGTCAACAGAAGGTGCAAACGCTGACACAGGTCGAGATATTTTGTCTTGTTTGCAAAGTTCTATTATCTACAACAGTGACATGCCTGTCTGCAGGACAGGCTTTAGCCTTGTGTGCTGCACCAACAGATGTTGTGTTACCTTCTGTCCTTGACGCTTCAGAGCTAGAGGCGCAGCAGAAGTGGCTTGCTGGCGAGATTGAGCTGTGGCTGAACGATGAGTGGACAAAGCTTGATGTACATCGCGCCCTTGGTGAAGCCACAGCTCAGGTTTGCCCTCCTGTCCTCATTTTATGCAGGGCACTTGCATGTCAGTGTTGATCTGCTTTTGCAGGCGTATGGCAAGACGCGATTGCAGGGGTCAGATGAAATAGGGGAAGTCTTACTGAGTATCAGCTCAGAGCTGCTCACCTTTGACTTCAAAGAGACTTTTGTCAATGCCTTTGATGTGAGTTGACGGAGTGCCTCAAGGCATCTGCTTATGGCACTGCCTGAAAGCCCTTGCTGAATTTTGTGACTGCTGCAGGTTGCAAACAAAGCTGCTGAGCTTTTAATGAAAGGCATGGGCAGGGAGGTGTGCTGTGGATGAGTTGTGCATGCATGACTGTCTCTATTGTTACATAAATGCGGCTCTGTTCTGGTATGTGGACTGTCTTAAGCTGTCACGCGCTGTGATCAGCACGCTACAATATGAGATAGTTCAATATTGGCCAAGACCAGGATCTGCTCCTGATCAGCTTTGCTCCCAAGAGATGGCAATCATGGCCCAGGTGCCCAGGAGAAGGTTTTGTGAGCTGCCAATTGTAGCGTGATTGTACTGGGCTGCCAAATTTGAGTGTCACTCTGATAGCAGTACAGTCTGCTGACAAATGAGATCGCTTGAAGAGCTTGGACATTCTCGGCACAGTCAGCCTCAATGGCACTTTCGACACATATTCAGTTCTGAAAGTAATGCAAACGACTGAAGCTGGCTGAAAACATTCTTACTGCATCATGGCTGCAGCTTTGGGCCCATTTTAAATCTGCGCCGGCGTAAAGTGCATTGACTGGCTGGAGTTTCTTGGACTGAACAAGATAGCATACCAGTCCTGAGATGACAAGATCAGGTAGCTGCAGTCAGGCAATACATAAGGTATAATTTTCAGAGCAATCCTAACAGTTGACAGAAACGCATGCGATTTGACCAGCTTATGTGCAGAATGACAATTAGCCCTTGTAGAACACAGCCATTTCTTGCTATTCAAGTGCACATGCAATTATTAGTGCCAGGCTGTGCTGTGGTGCGTGAATTGGTCAAGTGAGCCTATTGCGTACCATGATGCGCATGCCAGCATCCGGCCCTTGATGCAGCTGTGCAGCGGCTCAGCCATATTCTAATGTGTGCCCCTGCAGCTTTTTCCAACAGGACGCTGGGTCACTTCATGCTTCATCAGACAGCCAGGGATTGTGCATGGTCATCATGACCAAAGGTCGTAGGGGCCCGGGGGCCATAAGTCCAATTGACCCAAATGCATTAGTTCCATTTCATGTCTGTCATTGCAGCTTTTGGCCGGCCGCCTGCTTCCTCTTCAGCACCAGCTTCAGCACTCGAAAACAGGAGCCGATGCCCCCTCACGGGGCAGGGCCTTTTATGCCGCCAATCACGACTAAACTAATTCAGCACTCGAAAGTCAACGCGAGCACGCTTAGTCACATGCTGCTCGCACAAGCACATTGTGACCAGGGTCTGCTGCGTAATAAGCTTGCAGCAGGGCTCTCGCCACTGAAGTATTGACATAGATGCCACACCGTTCACTGGGTCGGCTGCACAGCGATCTTGGCCTTCTTTCAGGCAGCAAGTAAGTTTTGTCGTAACTCTTTTTCGTCTGCATGCAGCTGATCAACACTGTACGCATTTGCTGTCATGTGCCTGAACAGACTGACGCTGCTGTCTGCAGGACGCAGCGCGCCGTTCAGCCACCTACCAGAGGTCTCGTGGTGCATGCCAACACAGGTACATATCACACATCCCTTCACACCGTCGCACTTGCTGTGTACCGGAGCCTGAGCAGCATGCGAGTAAATGCAGGCAAAAGAAGACCGAAACAGCCATATTTCCAGCTCAGGAGGCACCCAACTCTCGTTCAGTGAGTCCTTAGCAAAGATGCACGGTTGCATGGCCACTGGCAGGTCAATGATCAGTATTCATCTCATGTTTGATGGCAGACGTGTCTCCAGGTCTGTGACACTTGCTTCACGCGTTGTTGGACTGGGGTTTCTGGGCAAGGCCTGCTTGACTCCTTTGATCGCAAAGTACTCTGGTGGCGGTGGTCATAACCCTCCAGGTACATGCCGTCAAATACATACTCAGACATATAGTGAGAAATTGCACATTAAGAATGTCTGCATACTCAATGACTCAGGTGAACACGGGTATCCCTCAGGCACCTATCCAGCTGTGGTGCAATATCTGATATCTAGAGTCTGAACATCAACTCGTTTCTGCCCAACCTCTCTTGTCCCCATGCATGTCAGCTGCGCCATCTCATGGTCAGTTGCTTGCATGGCTGGCTGCTGCACAGTCTTGCTTGTTGCGTTGATCACCTTTGCAGCGACGCCATGGTCATCCAAAACCCAACAGCAGCTGACCCCTGCAGCTGGAACCTGCATTGACATAGTGTCTGAGGTCTTTTGTCTGGTTGCGGCATACATCTTTGGGTTTCTAGTTTTTGTTGTTTTCAGCTCACAAGAAGTCATCATACTCCATGAAGAAACTCTGGTAGCTTGAAGCTTCTTGCTTTTGTTTGTTTGTGTTTCGCTATTTTGCAGATGCTATAAAAGCAACATCCCGCTGTGCATGTCAAACAGAGAGTGTTCTTGGATACAGGCGGTGGCAGTGGTGGTGGAGGTGCAGGAGGCAATGGGGGCAATGCTGGCGGCAATGTCTCAAATGCCCTGGTCGGTGACCATGAGAAAGACAAAAAGAAGCTAGCACCTGTCTCTATCACACTTGTCTCCTTCGCTGTCAGCAGGAAAGCCTATACCAAGGTGGGTGTACGAGCCTTACATACCACAGCACATAGTGACGGGCAAAACGCCGCTCAGCTGGTCTCTCGTAAGCCTGCACAAGCTTAATTGCTGTAAGCCATTCAGTTATTGATAATGCCGTACAGATGACATGTGTATGCTGTTTTTTTAGCTCAGTTGTATCATTGTCCCTAGCCACTCCTAACTTCAGAGACTTGCTTTTAGTGGGCAACGGCAGATGCCTTGACAGCTGCTTGTTGACAAAACCTGTGATGCATGACAGTTGACGGCCCAGTTTGCCAAGGAGTATGAAGAGAAGACAGGAATAGCCGTAAAGTTTAGGTTGAGCTTTGGAGGCAGTGGCACTCAGGCCAGGGCGGTGGTGGATGGCTTGCCTGGTGACATGGGTAACTCACTCTGCCTGTTCCCCTTTTCTTTTTGCCTCTTCTGATGGTCTTGCTTTTATGTTGGCTGTCAATCACATGTGATGGTGATCAATTGCCGATCCTCGTGACATATGCAACCTGGCCTCAAATGCTGAAACGTGACGTAATGAGTACCTTCAAAGGAAGCATTGAAAGCTTCATCCAGAGATACTTTTTATGAGGTCATTATGGCAGTCCCAAAGTGACCCTCGCCATAGTCTGATCTTTTGCTCTGCTTCTGGTTTCAATGTACCCTCACCCTGGTCGCCGTCAGGCCATACTGTTTGAGAGCGAGTCCAGCCTCAGCCCACCACCACAATCCCCTCACCATGCCCCCCCCCATTTCACT
>JAABUU010002967.1_pt1 | contig 22674 bp, 45 predicted proteins | sample 5559301 | NCBI WGS metagenome assembly JAABUU01 (sample SAMN10711884, study PRJNA513360) | rock metagenome | isolation source: Antarctica rocks | place: Antarctica: Victoria Land, Richard Nunatak white | reverse complement strand
GGGCAACAGCGCAGCTAATGCATTGGGGCAGCTTGATCAAGTCATAGCCACACGAGCGCTGCCGCACAGTTGAAAAGCCACACAGATGGGTCGGAACACATGGCCTGCCAGCAGCCCGGGCCGCGCCAGGATCTCCTCGAGCGACTTGGAGTTCTCTGCCGCGTGCACCGCCGCCAGGGCAGCATAGTCGGCCGCGGCCTGCGCCAGGAAGCCCGCCTCCTCAGGCTCCAGCGCGCGCAGGCGCTTGGCCGGCGCGCCCGCCCACACCTCCCCGCTCGGCACGGTGCGGCCCGGCGAGACAACCGCGCCCGCGGCCACAATCGCGCCGCTCTCCACCTAGGTCGCGGGGCGCACTCGGCGTCAGTGCTGCTCGCGGCGTGCGAGGGCCCTGCAAAGCCCCTCAGGCCGGGGCACTCGTGAGGTTGGGACCGTGCCCTACCCCGTCATTTGCACGGGGGCCTGCGCACCGTCACGCCGTCAAGCAGGATGGCGCCCATGCCGACAAGGGAGTTGTACTTCACAGTCGCCGCGTGTATGGTCGCGCCATGGCCTGCACGCACAACGTCAGCCCCAGCACGTCCTGTCATGGGCACGGTGGTCACAGCTGAGCCAAGCGTGTAGCACCTATCGTGACGTTGTCCCCGATAGTCGTGGGCGCCTCCTGGCCCTTCGGGTTGTGCCGCGCCACGTGCACCACCGTCCCGTCCTGGATATTGCTGTTTGCGCCGACGTGGATGGCGTTGACGTCACCTGCGCTGGGCACACCGCACGTGTTCACGGTGCAACCACGCGTAACGGGGGCCCAGAGCTATCAGGGCCGCACGCACGCACCGCGCAGCACCGCTCCATACCATACGGAGGACCCCTTCCCCAGTGTGACGTCGCCTATGACGCTTGCATTCGGTGCCACAAACGCGCTGGGTGCCAGTGCTGGCCGCCTGCCGTTGTACTCTTGCAGCGCTTGGTGCCCAACCACTGCGCGTCCACACTCGGCTCAGGCAACAGCACGCCTTGTGCTGCTCGATATGCAAGACGGGACGCGGGCTGAGTGGCCAGTGCCGGCCACTGCAGGCAGGTGCCGGAGCGTGCTTGCCCCAATATGCACCGCCTGTCTGGTGTAGGCCGGCGCACGTGTTTCTTTATACGCGTATCGGCCCTGCATGCTCGCCCCCAGGCTGTTTACACCTCGGCCCGCCTGCCTGAGGACGCTGCCTATGCTGTGAAGAACCTTGGCCATAGCGGCCTCCCGAATTACACGCCGTCTCGCACACCTCCTGCCCACACAGCGCTCGGGCGGCGAGCGCACCCAGCTCGCAAAAGCACCCAGGCCTCGGCGTGAGCTGCGCTCTTGACAAAAACCTGTGAGCCCTATCGGGACGAGAGTGCTGTCGGAGGCGTGCGCACTCTGCTCGAGATTGCGCTGAGCGCGTTCGGCAAGGTTGGTCGCGTGGTTGAGTTAATACGAATGATCCTGACTCTGTTGGTGAGCACGTGAGCCGTGCACCCGCAACCAGCCCACTCGTCATCCGTGGGCTGCACTGCCCTGCAGCCGGACAAGGTGCTGCCCTTTGACAGCGTGCAGGACAAGCGGCCCTCTCTATCACAGCCCATAGAGTGCCCTGTTAACTTTTGTCCTGGCAACCTAGCTCTTGTGTCAGGCTGAGCCTGGAGCGGACAGCTCGGACATACACGCGCTCGCCCGCAGGTTGAGGGGTGCAGTGCGGGCGTGGAGCGCGATGTGCAGCTTTGCCTACGCGCTTGCCGGGCTGTTGGCCGCCTGTGGCAGCCTGGCGTCTGCTCAAGACCTGCCGCCAATCTCGCTCAGCGGCCAGAGCTCTGGACCCGCAGCGGTGTACACCGGCGCTGGCGCCGGGACTCAGGACGCGACCTGCGACGCGCACGGCCCGCGCAAGCAGTGCGGTGCGCGGCAACTTTTACGCTGAAGTGCAGGCGCAGGGCGTCGAGGCCCCCACGTACTACATGACCCATCACGCTTGCCCATCTGATACTGGCACCGCATCCTGCCGGTGGCCGGCCAACAAGCACAGTGGTGAGCGCCCCTCTTTGCCAACCTGTGAGCACAGCCAACTCGTGCCGATACACAGGTCGCCAGTGGATAGAGCCGGAGGAGTGCCAGGCGGCCGGGTGCTGCTACCTGCCTGGGCCGTCCGCGATTGGCGCCGCGAACGCGCCCTTGCTGCTGCCGCCCTGCTTCTGGCCCAACACCGGCGCCAGCAGCTATGCGCTCACAAACGGCCGGCTGGACGCTGCCGTAGGTGCCACCCCTAGAGTGCCACGTGCAGGCCATGCACTTCCCTCTTGGGCGCGCAATTTGCTGCTTGACCTTGCAACCTTGGCGAGCATGAGCTCACGCTGGGGCTGCAGGCAATTCGCAGCGAGGCCAGCTCACGCTGCAGCGAGGCACCCAGCTCGAGCTGGGCGCCGACATCACGCCCCTGACTCTAGATGTGGAGAGCGTGTCGCGGAGCACGCTGCGCATAAAGATCGGCGCCCCGGGGCGCTGGGAGGTGCCCCGTTCTCTGTTCAAGACGGACAACATTACCCTTGGTGTGCCCAGCTGCCGCCCACCCTTGCACGCAAGCACGCAGCCTGCGGGCAGTCTTCCACTCTCCAGGCCTTGGCCGAGGGCTGGCTGCGGCGCCTGAAACCGCCGGCTCCGCCTGCAGAGGATCCGCTGTCGGGCGGCCCAGCGATCTACAACCTCAGCGTCAGCTCCAGCCCGTTTGGCTTTGCGGTCGCGCGCGCCGGCGCCGCACCCGGCGACGCACCGCTGTTCAACACGGCTGGCCACCGCTTCATCTTCAAGGTGATGCATCGCGCCGGCCATGCATTGTTGGCGCTTGCCCAGGAGCTGACGGCTGCGGCCGCTGTACAGGACCAGTACCTGGAGCTGACCACCGCGCTGCCGGAGAGTGCGGCGATCTACGGCCTGGGCGAACGCACACCATCCAATGGTGTGCCCCGCAGCGCCAGGCTCGCTGCCCCACATACGCCAGCTCGCATGCGGCATGCGCGGGCGTGCACGCAGGCCTCGAGTTGCGGCGCGACGGACTGCCGCTGGCACTGTGGAACCGCGATGTAGCGGCGGCGATGCCGGACGGTAACATCTATGGATCATGGCCCTTCTACATGGACATCCGCTCGGGTGGGCGCCCTCCACATGGTGTCAGCCGGGCTGCCGTGCATGCTCGCATGCTATTGGGGCCGGTGAACAATACTGTTCGCTGGAAGAGACGCGCTCACGCTGCTGAGCGTGCTGCCCTGCCTCATGCAGCACTGCTCAGCCATCGGTCGTGCCGAACGGCGCGAGCGGCACGAGCACGTTCAGGGGCCCGGCGTGCGTGACGGGCCGCGCGCGCGCATGCGCAGACGGCCAGGCGCACGGCGTGCTGCTGATGAACAGCAACGGCATGGATGTGGTGCTCCAACCCACCAGCGCGTCCTTCCGCGTCATCGGCGGCGTGCTGGACCTCTACGTGCTGGCCGGGCCCACGCCGCTGGCCGTGCTGGAGCAGCTGACGGCCATCATCGGGCGCCCGATGATGGTCCCCGCCTGGAGCCTGGGCCTCATGAACTCCAAGTGGGGGCCCGCGCCGGCCCTGGCCGCGCCCCAGGGTCCTGATGCAGGACAGAGGCGCGCCGCTGGCCCCCGGTGCCTGACGCTGCTGCCTGCGGGGGCCAGGTACGGCTACACGTCGGCTGCACAGTCGGCCATGGTCCGCAACGGCTACGCCAACGCGAGCATCCCCCTGTGCGCGCCCGGCGCCTGCCGCTAGCTGGGCGCTGTGAGGCTGCAGCGCGTCTGGCAGACGACGGGTGCCGGGGCAGGCTGACGGGGCGTGTGCCGTGGCCAGGGAGACCTTTGTTCAGGACTCGCAGTACATGGACCATGACCAGATCTTCACGCTGAGCAGCACCTTCAACCAGAGCCAGATGCAGGCATGCGGCCGGCCCCCATGGCCCTCCGCGCCAGCGGACGGGCCTGGTGCCGAGAAGCGCTATCTTTTCCGATGAACCGCGCCTCAGCGCTCTGCGACGGTCCGCAGGCCTTTGTCAGCGAGCTGCACTCTGCGGGCCAGCGCTGGGTGCCCATCCTGGACCCGGTCGTGCACATCTCCGGCAACTACACGCCCTACCGGGCAGGCCTGGAGGCTGGCGTGTTCATGCGCGACCTCACGGGCTCGCCGTACGTCGGCGAGGTGCGCATGCTGAAGCGCTTGCGTGCACGTCGGGTGGGCCTCTGCGGGCCTCAGTGGGGGCAACCATGGTCTGCGGCGCGCAGCTGTGGCCCGGCGCCGTGCACTGGCCGGACTTCAAGAACCCTGCCACGCTGGAGTGGTGGACGCAGCAGCTGCAGGGCGTCAACGACACGCTGCCCATTGACGGCATCTGGCTGGACATGAACGAGGCGCGCCTGCGTCCACCATGCACACGCGTCTTGGGCGATGGCGCATGCCATGGCTTGCTGGCAACCCAGCAAAGACGGGGGTCATATGCTGGGCGCCTAGCAAGCACTCACGCATGGTAAGCCCCGGCTGCACCGCAGGTGTCCAACTTCTGCTCGGGCGATGTCTGCAGAGACCCAGGTAGCGGATCCCTGGCTGCCATGCGCGCGCCCTGCCAGGCACCGCTGAGCGCGCGGCAGCTGCTGTCCACTGCGGATGGCGCCGATAGCTGCCACGCGCGCAGGGCGTGTACCGGCGCACAATGACATGCTGTGCACGCTGCCCTGCGTGTCGGGCGTCAACGACACCGCCAACCTCACGCGCACGGTCGACGCCATGAACATCAGCGCCGGCATATTCGCGCCGCCCTATGCCATCAACAACGGCAACGAGCAGCTGCCGCTGAACACGCGGACGATGCCCGTCACGGCCTTGCACTATGATGGTGCGCCATGACGAGGCATTGAGTGAAGCACTGTTCGATGCGCAAGCTGTCTGCACGCCGGAAGTGCTGTCGAGCTGGCGCGCTCCCGACATAGCGGCGCCTGTTCCCCTGCAGGCGCGCTCCAGTACAACACGCACAACCTGTACGGCCTGATGAGCAGCATCCAGACGGCCCAGGCGCTGCAGGCCCTGCGCGGCAAGCGCCACTTTATCCTAAGCAGGTGCCTGCGGAGCCCCGTGGCCCACCATGCGGCCCGCCACCCGGCGCGCGCCACCTGGTCGGCACATGCAGCCCCGCCCGTCCGCGCGACGGGACGCCGCTCGCGCCCTGACGCCCGCTGCGCAGGTCGACCTTCCTCGGATCCGGGGCGTACAGCAGCCACTGGACCGGCGACATCAAGTCCACCTGGGACGACATGCGGTGGTCCATCCCGGCGGTGCTCAACAGCGGCCTGGCCGGCATCTCCTTTGCCGGCGCCGACATCTGCGGCTTCATGAAGGTGCGGGCTCCGCTCGCTCGCTCGCGCGCGCTCAGCAGTGACGCCCGTGCGGCATGGGGCACCGCGCGAGCGCAGGGGCCGCGTGCGTGCGAGGAGTCAGGTCTGTCGACATCAGGCCCGCAGCCCAGCAGAATGCGTTGCACAGTCAGACAGTGGCGCCCTTTCGTGCGCAGTATGCGACCGAGGAGCTGTGCGCGCGCTGGATCGCTGTGGGCGCCTGGTACCCCTACACGCGGAGCCACCACGCGGACGGCTTCCAGGAGCTGTTTCGGTGAGGCCGCATGCCGGGGCCTGGCCCAGGACGCAGAGGCCAAGCGTGGTGGCTGGGCGCGAGAGCATGCAGCGCCGGCCGGCTCGGCACACTGATCGCCCGGGCCGCCGGCAGGTGGGCCAAGGTCGCAGAGGTCAGCCGCAAGGTGCTGGGCTGGCGGCTGCGCCTGCTGCCCTACCTGTACACCGCGCACTTCCAGGCGCACGCGCGCGGCTGCCCGGTCGCACGCCCGCTCTTCGCGGCCTTCCCCGCGGACGCGGGCGTGCGCAACCTGGCGGGCCAGTGGATGACGGGCGACGCGCTCATGGTGTCGCCCGTGCTGGCCGAGGGCGCCACGGCCGCCGCCGTGTACTTCCCGGAGGGCACCTGGTTCAACCTGTACAGCGGCGCTGCGGTGGTGGCGCCCAGGGGCGGCCGCAACGTGACGCTGCAGGCGCGCTTTGCGCGCATGCGCCCTCCCACCCGCAGCCCCTGGAGCCCGGCTTTGCAGCGTCAGCGAATGCATCTCTGGACGGCGCGCAGGTCGGCCTGACCGACAACGTCCCGGTGCACATCACAGCCGGCAGCATCGTGCCCATGGGGGCGGCCGGCAGCGTGTCCACGGCCGCCGCCATGCGGGCGCCACTGACGCTGGTGGTCGCCCTGGCGCACAATGACGCCCGGTCCACCGCGCCGCAGCGGTGCCTGCGCGCCTGCGCTTCGACGCGCGTGGTGCGTGCTTGCACGCACAGTGACTGACGTCGCTACAGGTTCCTGGTCAACATAAACACGCACCGTCATGCGCCCTGGCCGTCGGGGCAGGCCGGTGGACTGAGCGCGTGCGGCGGCATGTACCTCGACGGCGGCGAGGAGCTGCTCCCTGGCTCCGCCCTGGACAACTACGCATCGCTCGAAGCGCTGCAGGTGGGGAAGATGTCCTCTGGGCGGCCGCCTGGCAAGCACGGCCACGTATGGTGCTGGCAGAGCAGTGCATCTCTGTTAAGGGCCGGCGCTTGACCTGTCTGCACATGCACATGCAGGCGGACGGCGCCGGCAACCTCACCATGCGCTTCACGGGCCCGCCAAGCGCGAGCACAGGCGCAGCTTGCTCTGCAGGCGTGCAGTGGCCGCAGCTAGACGGCCTCCTGTTGCTGGGTGCCGGCGCGGTCGACCCCGCCACGCTCACAGTGCAGGTGCGCGGGCCGGGGCAGGCCAGGCGTGCTCCACGCTCACTGAGGTCTGATGTGCCCTGCCGCAAGCTGTGCCGCACGTCCACTGAGCTGTGCACAACCGGGGCGCAGGAGCTGGCTACAGGGGCGGGGGCGCCCGCACACCCTGTGCCTGTCAGCCAGGCTGCCTTTGACCCGGCTGTGGGCCTGCTCAACGTCACCAGCCTCGGCGCTAGACTGAGCTGCCCAGGCGGCGTGGTCATCTCCTGGCGGCTGTCTGCCGGTGCCACAGCCACAAAGCAAGAGCCGCCGCAGCAGTAACAAGCAGTGCTGCATGTGCATGTCAAGCCGCGATGTGACGACTGGCCTACATGCTTCGCCTGCTTCGAGCGTTATTAAGGTCCTTGTACAAACAACACATGTCCACGTGGTGCTGTAAAGAAGCTTGGTTCTGAGCCCAGTTGTCCCGCTCGACCAGGCAGAGGTACCAGCGTTCCAGCATGCGTGCGCTCTGACTTTATCCCTGACTCTATCCCTGGAAGACCGCCTTCTGTCAGCATCTGTGCTGCAACCAGACACCTGCATAATGAACAACAGTGTATTGGGAGCTGCACGCTGCCCTGGGCAGCTCAGTACATCCACCACTGAGGCTGCATGGGATGCTCGTCTGTGACGTCGTCGTGAGCACTACACTGAGCAGAAGCAAGGGGAACAGTCTGTACGTTGTGACTTGACATTTATTTATGCATGCATGCATGCATGCAGCATGTGCACATGTGGACAGCTGGTCCCGCCGGTCGTGCCAGGTGGAATGCGGGCCCGGCCGGGCACATTTGCAGGGAATGCCATGTCGTATTCCCTCTGCGGCATAAGGCACAAGCGCACAGCACAGCTGCATCAAGTGGCAGGTATAAGTTGGTGCTGACCTTGTGCCGGACTCTAGTCAGCGCTCCTGAACAAGTGCTGCCGCCGGCGAGGATGAGTGAGCAAGTGAGCGCGAGGAGGCAGAACAGAGCGCAACGCAATCAAGATAGGTGACTCTACAGCATGGTACGCCGCCTGTGAATTTGAAGCTTCTGCTCTTACAGCGCGGACCAGACTTGTTGCGTGCAAACATTTCTGATGCTTTGCTATCCTGAGCTGAAGAAAATGACACTGATGTCCAGCTGCAAGTGCAAGTCAACAGCATGTGTCTTGCTCACTCTATTCCTAGGTTGCGGGAGGCACAAAGCGTGGGCTGCATACTACAATAGCTTTCTTGCAGGGTCCTGCTATGGCTGGCCCAACTGCGGACCCACAGCGCACCTACCCCACGCAGGCTGGCAGGGCAACGCCGTTAGCAACAAGCTGTCCTGGCCGCAGGGTCCCCACACAGCCGGCGCCACAGATGAGGCGGCGGTGGCGCGCTGGCACGAGCGTCTGGCAGACGCGCCGCTGCTGCAGCAGCTGCCGCTTGACCTGCCGCGGCCTGCACTCCCAGGCCGTCGCTGCGGCACCGTGCGCGCGCAGCTGCCTGCAGCTCTGGCTGCGGCGGTGCGAGGTGTTGCGGAGGACGAAGGCGCCTCGCTCTTGGACGCGCTGCTGGCAGCATGGCAAGTGCTGCTGCGGCAGTACTTGCGCGCCGAGGAGGTTGTTACTGGCGCTCTTTTGACCAGCTGCAGTCCGGACGACCCAGCAAGTCTCAACGGCGCCAGTGCAAGCCTTGTACCGATACGAACCTCCGTGACAGGTGAAGAGACAGGCGTGTGTGCTCACCTCTTGTGAAGCATCAAAAGGAGAATTTCTCTACAGTGTGATTACATGTGCACGTGCTCAAAGAGATTAATCTGTGCCAAGTCAAATGCTGATTTCTTGCCCTTTGCATGTTAGTATAGCCCTAGGCATGCGCGAAGCCCAGTGCCTGGCTCTTGCCTTTTCAGCAGTCACGCGTTCACACTGCGCAGGTGGGACACCTTTCAGGCAGCTGCTGCGCGCTGTAAAGCCAGCGACAGCCAATGCTTGCGAGGACGGGAGCGTGCCGCTGCCTGCTCTTGCCAAGGCGCTGGGCGTGGACATTGAAGCGGCATCCTTTCCCATCTTCCAGACTGCAGTCGCGCTTTACGACAATGACCGGGAAAGCACGGCACTAATGCAGCTGGCTGCCAATGCATTCGGGGTACGCGCGATCGGCCTGCCTTCATGCCTCTGCATTAGCACGCATCATGTGTTCGTTAACATGATGCACCAGCGCACACGCGGCATGCTGTTAGTCACAAAAAGAGATGCTGATCCCTTGACAATTCCTAGCTGTCTGGGGCCTTGCCTCAAGTTTGGTTGCCTGACTGACGGGGGCCTTCACAGGCGGGTACCAAGTGCGCTTCTCTGGACCTCGCGCTGGATGTAGTTGCAGGCAGCAATGGCGTAATCGCGCTGATACTGCAGTACAACGCTGACTTGTTTACAGAGGCCACCGGGGAGCGCTTGACTGCGCACCTGCTGGCACGCCGCAGCCCTCGCCTTTTGTAGCTGCCTCAGCAGCAGCATAGCGTGCCTGACAACTGTCGTTACTCCCAGGCCCTGCTCTGGAGCGTCATTGACGGCCTGGACAAGCCCATCAGCAGGCTCAGCATGACCTCCGAGGCTGAGCTGGAAGAGGTGCTGCGCGAGTTCAACGCCACGGACGCGGCGCCCTCGGAGGTCATGCACCGCGGGCAGACCGTGCACGGCGCGCTGGAGCACTGGGCGGCCGTGCAGCCGAACGCGCCGGCGCTGGTGTCCGAGGCGCGTGCCCGCATGGCATGTCGGCGGCCGTGCCGTCACTGCTGCGCATCGCATCTGCCGTGCTGACGCGCCGCGGCGCTGCGCGCAGGGGGCCACGATGAGCTACGCCGAGCTGGACGCGCGCGCCAACCAGCTGGCGCACCGCCTCGTTGGCCTGGGCGTGGGCCCAGAGGTGCCGGTGGGCGTGTTGATGCCGCGCTCGCTGGACCTGGTGGTGGCAATGCTCGGCGTGCTCAAGGCCGGCGGCGCCTACGTGCCCATGGACCCCGCCTACCCGGCGGACCGCCTGGCGATGATGATCGAGGACACCGAGGTGTGCGGGAGGGCGATCCGGCTGGGCACTGCTGCAGAATACTGTGCATGGCCCTGACAGTCTGCGATCGCAGGCGCCCCTCGTGCTGAGCCATACAGAGGTGAGCGCCGTGCGTGGCATTGCCACCGAGGCGCGCATACTTCTGGTGCGCCCATCACAGCACTTGGGTTGTGTCAAGCAGTCCTCATGGCCTGGGCGGGGCGGACAGACACTGGTCACGGTGTGGTGCAGGTGGACGAGGAGCGGGATGCCCTGGCAGAGCTGCCGTCCACATCGGTGGGCCAGCGGGCCAGCGCGAGCGGCATGTGCTACATCATCTTCACCTCTGGGAGCACAGGGCGGCCCAAGGGCGCAGTGCTGCAGCACGACAGCGCCGTCAATTTCCTGCACTTCATCAACAGGCGCGCTCACGCCGGGTGCTGGGAGGTGATGCGTCAGGCTGCGGTGCAGAGGGCTGAGCCTGGGCTTGGTGCGTGCAGGCGCATGCGCTGGGGGGAGGGCGTCGTGCTGCAAAAGACGTCCACGAGCTTCGACCCGTCCATCATGGTGCGCCTGGGCTCCTGCCATAGAGAGCGTTGGATGTGGAGAGGCACAGTCCGCCAGTGGCTGCGCTCTCAGCTTGCGCGCTGCGCTGGCGCAGGAGGTCTTCGGCGCCCTATCCAGCGGCGGCAGCCTCGTCGTCGTGGCTCCCGGTGGCGAAAAGGACACGCAGCACCTAGCGCGCGTGTGCAGGCGGCAGAGCGTGACGTGCCTCTGCCTCGTGCCCTCTCAGCTGGAGGCCCTGCTGCGCGTGCGTCCCCGGTCTCTGCCTTGTGGGCTGCTGTCAGGCAGGCAGCTGGGAACCGGACGTCAGATATCAACCACCCGCGGTCGCGCAGGAGCCCGACTTCAGGGCGTGCGCATCGCTGCGCAGCGTGATCTGCGGCGGCGAAGCCATGCGCGCGCCGCTGATCAAGCTCTTCGCCTCGCTGTTGCCGCATGCCCGTCTGTACAACGACTACGGACCCACGGAGGCGACCGTGGCGTCGACAGGTGAGCGCAGCCCCTGCGCATGCAGGGCGCGCTGCAGGGCCGCCGCGCAGCCCCCGTGACCTGCATGCACGGCCGTGCAGGCTACGATACGCGCAAGTTCGGCAGCGGCGCGTCCGTGCCGATCGGGGTCCCGCTGGCGAACCTGCGCTGCTACGTCCTGAGCGAGCACCTGCAGCCGCTGCCGGTGGGCGTGCCGGGCGAGCTGATGGTCAGCGGCATCCAGCTGGCGCGCGGCTATCTGAAGCGGCCGGACCTCACCGCCGAGAAGTTCATCGCCAACCCGTTCGCGGGCGGCGACCTGCACCACAGCCGCATGTACCGCACCGGTGGGTCCCAGCGGGCCAAGTGCAAGGCGTCACCTTGTGCCCAGCAGCTGCGGTGTAAATCTGCTAGCATGGATTGCCCTGCTGGAGCGGCTTATGATACCGCGCGCCAGGCGACCTTGCGCGCTGGCTGCCGGACGGCAACCTGGAGTTCCTGGGCCGCCTGGACCAGCAGGTGCCCTTTGTGCTGCACTTGACTTTGCGTTATACCTGAAATGTCTACGTATGTGCAGTGCTAGGGGTCTTTCAAGTATTGCCTGCAGAGGCTGGCGTGGGTGCCAGTTCTATTCATGTGGATCATTTGAAGTTGCATGCTTTGCTGAATGGCATTGTGCTGGCATGCAGGTCAAGCTCTTGGGCATGCGGGTCGAGCTTGGAGAGGTCGAGCACGCGCTCGCAGAGGTGCCCGGCGTGGAGCTGGTGGTGGCTACCGTGCTGAAGGATCTCGTTGGCGCCCAGCGTTTGGTGGCCTATGTGACGCCTGCTGCCACTGACCCTGCTGATGCGCTAGCAGCAGTGAAGGCACGGCTGCCGGCGCACATGGTGCCCTCCATTGTCGTGCCACTGGATGCGATGCCGCGTCTGCCAAATGGCAAGATCAGCAGGAGCGCGCTGCCGGCGCCGGACTGGGGCGCAGGCATGGCTGGGGAGTACGTAGCGCCCGCCAGCGAGCTGGAGGCGCAGCTGCAGGCGGTGTGGCAGGAGGTGCTCGGCCAGGAGCGCATCAGCGCGCAGGCCGACTTCTTCACGATTGGCGGCAACTCGCTGCAGGCGCGGCCCTCGTGTATAAGTAGGCCGCATGTCCGGATTGCTCAGCGTGACCGCAGAAAAAACAATCAGGGGGTTAACAGGCTGGTACGTGGGGCGACAGGCAAACAGGGTAATGATCAGTATTCGTGAGGCACTGCGCATGGACATACCCACCGCGCAGCTCTTTGGCACTCCAACAATAGCCGGCCTGGCAGAGGCGGTGGCGCGCATGGGCGCAAGCCCCAGCGGCCAGCCCTCCATCCCGCTGGCTGGGTACACTGCCAAGCAGCTGGCCGCGGGCGTGCCCTGCTCGCTCAACCAGGAGCAGATGCTGGTGCTGCATGAGCAGCAGCCGGACAGCACGGCTTACAATGTGCAGGACGCAGTCTGGCTGCGTGGTGACGTCGCTGAGGACGCCTTGGAGGCCGCGCTGACGGCCCTGGCCTGCCGGCAGAGCTCGATGCGAACGCATTTTGTAGAGCTAGATGGCCGGGTGCTGCAGGCGGTGCTGCCCGTCGGTGACCCTCGCGCAGCCGTCAAGCTGCACCGGCGCACTTTGCCGGCGGGGCCGGCCGTGGAAGCAGAGCTGGCGCGGCTGATTGCGCAGCCGTTTGCACTGGTTGGCGGGGGCGTGCCGCTGCGCATCTACCTGCTCAGTGGACGAGACGCGCGCGTGCTGCTGCTGAGCGCACACCATGCCATCAGGTGCTCACAAGCCTGACTATATGCACATGTGCTGGCATACATCCTATACATGTACTCGTAAGCAACACAAATTCAGAGCTGCATGTGGCCTGATGCACCTGGCTCGTTGACCCAACGCTCTGCGGCAGTAAGGGTGCGGTTTGGGGTGCAGCGACGGGTGGAGCATGGGCGTGATGTACAGCGAGCTCGCCGCAATCTACAGCGCGATGCGGCGCGGGGGCGCGCCGCCCCAGCTGCCACAGCTGCCCGTCCAGTATGTGGACTACAGCGCATGGCAGCGTGCGCGCCTGGAGCGCGGCGAGCTGGAGGCGCAGCGCGCGTACTGGCGCCAGCAGCTGGCGGGCGTGCCGCAGCTGCTGGAGCTGCCCACAGACTTCCCGCGGCCGGCCAGCTTCAGCGACCGCTGTGGCTCAGTGCCCGTGGCGGTACCGGCCGCGCAGGCCAGGGCCCTGCGCGCTCTGGCAGCCAGCTGCGGCGCCACCACCTTCATGGCGCTCCTGGCGGTCTGGCAGGTGCGTGCAGAGCAGTCCGAAGAGGCTGCTGCGCTTGCGGGCAGTTCCGCCTTGCTACGATACAGAGCAACACAGTGTGGTTGGCAGACTCACTCAGGGATCTCTTCTCACCATGCAAGCATGTGCTTATCACCAGGTGCTGCTCAGCCGCTACGGCCGCGCTGAGGACGTGGTGACTGGAACGCCCCTTGCCAACCGAAGCCGGCAAGAGCTGGAGGGCCTGTACGGCTACTTTGTAACCTCGGTGGCGCTTCGTACGGACTTATCAGGCATGCTGAGACATTCGACGCTTACAGATTCAGATTTGATCCAGGGGCCTTGTCGCTGACACCTTTGTTGGACTAAGGCAGGGATAGCATGGCTGCTCGAGTGCTATAATCACACTCTGCAATGCCATAGACGCCTTTGAAAGCATGCTAGGCGTGTGGGCCGGAGTCGACCATCCGAGCTGCCTCACGTCTCACGCGCGTGGCTTGCCCCGCACAGGCGCACCAAGCGTCCGGGAGCTGCTGGCGCGCGTGCGCATGCTCGTGCGCGACGCCGTCGCAAACGCAGACGTGCCGTTCGCGGTGGTAGTCCAGGACGCCCGCGTGGCGCGCAGCGCGGCGTATAACCCGGTGTTTCAGAACATGTGCGTGCTGCAGGACGCCGCCTTCTTCCGCCTGCCCAGCCTGGAGGGCGCGACGGCGGAGGCCATGAAGGTGGGCGACCTCACGGCCATGCAATACACGAGTGCCTGGCCTGCTGTATAGCAGCATGCAACAACCTGACGTTTTTTGGACAGTCTCGCGCATGCTCGCAGTGCTGTGACATGCTGCCGATCAGACGCCAGGTGCTTGCACAGCGTCCGGCTGGCGTGCAAGCGCTGCGGTGTGCTGCGCAGCTGGACAGCACCGGCGCGCAAGTGGACCTGGTGCTTACTCTGGCCGAGTCTGGCGATGAGCTCACCGGGACACTGGAGTTCTGCGCCGACTTGTACACAGACGACACTGTTTCGCGCATGGCGGACCACTTTCTGGTAAGGCTGCTTGAAGCTGCCAGTGCTACTCTGTCATGCTGCATGATAGCTACAGCCACTGTTTCAGTGCTGTGCACTTGCCGCTGGTGACCTCCCGCCCAACCCCCCCTGCAGGCACTGCTGGAGAGCGCGACTTCGACACCAAACGCGCCCATTGACCGCCTCGGCTTTGTGTCGCATACAGAGGCAGACATGCTGTTGCACAGCTTCAACGCTGTGGAGCTTGCGCCTTCAAGGCTCATGCATGCCAACCAGACCATCCACGGACTCCTGGAGCACTGGGCCGCGGCAACGCCTGGCGCGAAGGCAGCCATATTCAAGGTGCAAGAGTACGCCTTGTATGAGACTCTGCGTGCCTATAGGGTCTGAAATCGCATGGGTGCTCAAAAGACACACTCGCAGAGAGACCAGATGTTATAGCATCCCGTTCGCTGTTCAGACCTGTGCCATTGCGCAGCATTTGCAGAGGGCGCTGATGTGGTCATAACACCCAAGCGCGTGTGCAGGAGGAGTGTGTCTCCTATGCGGAACTGGACAGGCGGGCCAACCAGCTCGCGCATCGCCTCATAGCCCTGGGCGTGGGGCCGGAAGTGCCTGTGGGCGTCATGATGGAACGCTCGATGGACCTCATAGTGGCGCTGCTGGGCGTGCTGAAGGCGGGCGGCGCCTACGTGCCCATGGACCCCAGCTATCCGCCGGGCCGCCTGGCGTTGATGATGGAGGACTCGGAGGTGCGTGTGAGACCGGCGTTGCTGAAGGCTCCTAATGTGTTTCTGCGGATTGCTGTCTCAGCTGTGCTGCATCACTCGCAGGCGCCAGTGCTGCTGAGCCAGATGGATGTGTACGAGCGTGTGGCTGTGCCGGAAGGCGCGCACGTCCTGCTGGTACGCTCGTGGCATGCCAAGCTCATGTCAGCATTGCGGCGTGACATTCTCACAGAATACCATCACCTCGCCTAACTGAAGTTGGAGGCGATGTCCGCCTAATGGCGCTGCTGCAGGTGGACGGAGAGAAGAGGTCGCTTGCCAGTGAGCCGACCATGCGGCCTCATGCACACGTGGGAGCTGACAACATGTGCTACATCATATTCACATCCGGCAGCACTGGACGGCCCAAGGGCGCCGTGCTGCAGCACGCCGGCGTCATCAACTACCTGCACTGCCTCACAACGTGCGAGGCAGCGCTCCTAAGCAAGCTGTCCAGTCCAGCTGCGCATGTCACTGCAAGCAGGCTAGCTTGCGTACTCATGCGAGTCAGCTGCGGCAGGAAGCTGGACCTGGGGCCGAGTGACGTTTTCCTGCAGAAGGCGCCCGTCAGCTTCGACGCGTCAGTGCAGGAGCTGTTCAACTCGCTCGCCTGCGGCGGCGTGCTGCTGCTGGCGGAGCCTGGCGGCGAGCGAGACACGCAGTACCTGGCGCGCCTGTGCAAGGAGCATTGCGTTACATGCGCCAGCTTCGTGCCGTCGCAGCTGGACGCGCTGCTGCAGGCACAGGCCCAGCATCCTCCAGCTATGTAGAGGACTTCACCAGCAGGACAGTGTTGACGTGTGTGCTGTGCACAGGAGCCGGAGATGTCTGCTTGCAAGTCCATGCGCCATGTGCTGGTAGGTGGCGAGGCGCTGCCGCCTGCTCTGGCAACGCGCTTTCAGCAGCGCCTGCCGCACGCGCACCTGCACAACGCGTACGGACCGACAGAGACAACTGTGGATGCCACAGGTGGGAGCGTTGATGATATGCAGGCTGCATGGGCTCGAAGCATCATCACTGACATCACAACGCCTGTAACCGTTTGCAGGCTATGACATACCCGCCGAGTTCAAGGGCGGCGGCACTGTGCCTATCGGGCAGCCGATCGCCAACCTGCGCTGCTATGTGCTGGACGCGCATCTGCAGCTGGTGCCGGTGGGCGTGCCGGGCGAGCTGATGGTCAGCGGCGTCCAGCTGGCGCGCGGGTACCTGAGGCGCCCAGACCTGACCGCTGAGAAATTTATTGCCAACCCCTTCCCGGGCAGCGACCGTGTCCACAGGCGTTTGTACCGTACAGGTGTGGTCCTGCCTCTGATTTGTTAGATTAGGATGTACTCGCTGCATGCAGCGTGCACCTGCACTTGAACAGCAATGAATAGCTGCAAATTGCTTGGTGCATGTCCAAGGCGACCTGGCGCGCTGGCTGCCGGACGGCAACCTGGAGTTCCTGGGCCGCCTGGACCAGCAGGTGCTCTGCAGTTTTTTTTTTTGCACTGCATGCACTTTCAGCCGCTGCAGGCCATAGTGCAGCGGTGCCACCTGCGCCCAGCACTTGTGTGAAGACATGTATGCATGGCCCAGAATGGCAAATAAGATTGCGTGGCCACTCAGGTTCTGCTGCGTGTCATGCAGGTCAAATTGCTGGGCGTGCGCGTCGAGCTCGGGGAGGTCGAGCACGCGCTCGCAGAGGTGCCCGGCGTGGAGCTGGTGGTGACCTCTGTGCTCATGGACCCCGCTGGCGCTCAGCGCCTGGTGGCGTATGTGACGCCTGCCGCTGTGGACCCTGCCGCTGCGGTATCAGCACTGAAAGCGCGGCTGCCCGCGCACATGGTGCCATCCGTGGTGGTGCCGCTGGAAGCCATGCCGCGGCTGCCCAATGACAAGATCGACAGGAGCGCGCTGCCGCAGCCGGACTGGGGCGCAGCAGTGTCAGCGGAGTACGTGGCGCCCGCCAGCGAGCTGGAGGCGCAGCTGCAGGCGGTGTGGCAGGAGGTGCTCGGCCGGGAGCGCATCAGCGCGCAGGCCGACTTCTTCGCGATTGGCGGGAATTCGCTGCAGGCACGTTGTCCATGGTGTTCCTGCTGAGCTGCTGCCCTTCACATTGATTCTTATCATAGCGTAGCACTGTAGCAGGCTGGCGTGAGGCAGGCTGACGAGTGGCCCGGTGTGGCATGGCAGGTGGGCGCCGTCATGGCCAAAGTCCGCCAAGCAGCCAAAGTGGGCGTGGCTTCCGCGCAGCTGTTCAGAACCCCCACCATCGCGGGTCTGGCCGCATTCCTAAGCAGCGCAGCGCCCGCCAGCAGTGCAGCGGCAGCTATACCCTCAGCATCCTTCAGCGCGGCGCAGCGGGAGGCGGGCGTGCCCTGCTCGGCCAACCAGGCGCAGATGGTGGCCCTGTATCACATGGACCCGTACAGCTCTGCCTACAACATGCCGGAGGCACTGCGCCTGCACGGCCCCCTAGACGTTGCTGCGCTGCAAGACGCGCTGCGCGCCCTGGCAGCCCGGCATGAGATCCTGCGAACGCAGCTGCTGGACCGCGACGGGCATGTGCTGCAGTCGGTGTTGCGTGTCGATCACCCGCGCGCGCTGCCCACGCTGCTGCGGCACAGCGTGCGCGGCCAGGGCGGCGAGCGAGCTGCGCGTATACTGATTGCCCAGGAAGCCAACCGGCCCTTCCAGTTGATGGGGGAGGTCCCACTTCGCCTGGTGCTGGTGGAGCTTGCAGTGGACGACCACGTGCTGCTCACTGTCATGCATCACATCATGAGGTGCGGCGCGGCCCACCATCACCACGATCCAAGCTCGACCCTGCCGTCTCTCTCTCAGCACACTGCATGTTGCTGACATGATGCAGGCCACTGAGCAGTGATCTGCGCGGCTGGCAGTGATGGGTGGAGCATGGGCGTTTTCTATGAGGAGCTGGGCGCAATGTACAGCGCGGCTCTGGCGGGGCAAGCATGTGACCTGCCGCCGCTGCCCATCCAGTACGCGGACTTTGCGGCTTGGCAGGCGGCATACATAGAGAGCGAGCAGCTGCAGGCGCACCTGGGCTACTGGACGCAGCAGCTTGCGGATGCACCGCCGCTCCTGATGGTGCCCACGGACTTCCCGCGACCGGTCGTGCGAGGCGGCGAGGCTGGCTCTGCACCGCTGCGCGTGTCGGCTGACGTGACCGAGCGCCTGAGGCACCTGGCGTCAAATGCCGGGGCGACGATGTTCATGCTGGTCCTTGCAACGTGGCAGGTGCGCGCCTCACTTATAAGGACTTTCCTGTGCCGAAGCACTTGGGACGGAGATGTACAGTGGCTGGCTATGTGCTAGTGCTGAGGCTGCCGACAAACAGAGTTTTTCATGCAGGTGCTTTTGGGGCGCTACAGCCGCTCTCATGACATTGTTGTGGGCACACCGCTGGCAAACCGCTCTCGCCCTGAGCTGGAGGGCCTGATTGGCTATTTTGTGAACACTGCTGCGCTTCGCACAGACGCGTCGGGTACCGCCCTTGCAGTCTCCTCGCCCAAGTGCATGCAAGAATCGTTTGCAGAACATGGGTATGAGTACTTTCTTCTGATATAAGCTTTGATATGCATTTCTGTATTTCTTTAAATCGGGGTTGACCAGCTGACAGGCACTATCGCCTGCGAAGTACATCGCAATGTATCCTGGACTAATAAGTGGCGACGTGCACTGCAGGCTCGCCCACGTTCCTGGAGCTTTTGGGGCGCACAAAGCGTGTGGTTACGAGCGCAATTGAGCACGCCGATGCTCCCTTCACCCGCGTTGTCGAGGCCACCCGTGTCCTAAGAAGCAGCGCTTACACACCCATCTTTCAGACCCTTCTGACCCTGCAGGGCGCAGCGCATGGCTCACGGAGAAGTGAAGGAGCCGTGAGCCTGCCTCGGCTTGAAGTGGAAGAAGTGGAGGTGTGCTCCCTGCACTCGCTGATCTGCAAGCATGTTCAGGCCTGTGTACTCATGTGGGACCTACATATGAATGTGTACGAGGCCTGTTTGGCGCTCTTCCCACATGCGCCAGCTGTGTGACCGTAGTCACGCAGCTGCGCTCGTCAGGTCGTGTGACGAGGCTGAAGACGCCTGTTGAGCAGTTGGGGTGACGTAAGCTGCCTGCCGTGCGGCAGATGGGCGCCTCGCAGGCGCAGACAGATCTGGTGCTGGCCATGGATGAAGGTCATGAGCTGTCGGGCAGCATCGAGTTTGCGGCTGAGCTGTTCTTGCCGGCTACAGCTGAGCAAATGGCGCGACACCTTGAGGTATGCCACAACCACTACTCACAATGGTCACATATTCACTCTGCTCAACTGCCACATGGATGGCCCTCAGCATGCTCCAGGGTAGTACTGCGGCTGACCCCATGCCGTGTCATGACAGGTTCTATTTGGCAGCATCGCCGCCGCACTAGACTGCCCCGTGGACGACCTGGGCATCATGGCGCCCGAGGAGCGCCGCCTGGTGATGCAGCACACATTCAGCCCTCTGCGGCTGGGCCCCGCCGTGGGCGCATACGCGCGCCAGACCATCCACGGCATGCTGGAGCACTGGGCAGCGGCCACGCCCGGAGCGCCTGCTGTGTCATTCCAGGTGCGCTGCTGCGTGCTTGCGGCCATGCATGCCGTGTCCATGGCGCGCATCTTGTCAAATGCGGACGACCACACTTTGCCGATGCTCCATGCCATGCTGCGCCGCAAGCCATAAATGCGCTGCATTTCTGCGCACAGGGCGCGACTCTAAGCTACGCCGAGCTGGACAAGCGAGCCAACCAGCTGGCGCACCAGCTGATAAGCCTGGGCGTGGGCCTGGACGTGCCTGTGGGTGTGATGTTGGAGCGGTCGATGGAGCTGGTGGTGGCGCTGCTGGGTGTGCTCAAGGCGGGCGGCGCGTACGTGCCCATGGACCCCAGCTACCCGGCAGACCGCCTGGCGCTGATGATGGAGGACACTGAGGTGTGAAGTGTCATGTGTGGACGCTGACACATGTCAGTTGGGCATCCTCAAATGCGCCTGTCTCGCACGCAAGCTCCGACCTGAGCGGTGTGTGCTGTCACAGGCGCCAGTCCTTCTCAGCCACACGGCGGTGCACTCAAGGGTGGGCATGCAGACCAAGGCGCATGTGCTGCTGGTAAGCGCGCGCTGCATCACAGCCATTGTGGTTACGCTCCATTCGCTTGCTCTTTGAGACAGCCTGCATGGCAAGCAGCAACGGGGTTGCGTGCCCCACAGGTGGACGGCAAGGAGGACGACCTGGGGCGCCAGCCTGCCAAGATGCCCGGGGAGCGAGCTCAGCCGAACAGCATGTGCTACATCATTTTTACGTCCGGTAGCACTGGCCGCCCGAAGGGCACAGTGCTGCAGCATGCGGGCGTCGTCAACTACCTGCACTGCCTCACGCTGTGCGCGCTCCAATCTCCATATAGTATTTGCTGTCCATCATGGCAGAAGCAAGGACTTACTGGCCTCTGCCCTGCCCTGGCAGGAAGATGGACCTGGGGCCGCGCGACGTGTTCCTGCAGAAGGCGCCCGTCAGCTTCGACGCATCGGTGCAGGAGCTGTTCAATCCGTTTGCGTGCGGCGGCGTGCTGCTGCTGGCGGCGCCCGGCGGCGAGAGAGACACACAGTACCTCGCACGCCTGTGCAAGGAGCAGCGCGTCACCTGCGCTAGCTTCGTGCCCTCGCAGCTGGACGTGTTGCTGCAGGCGCGCACGCTGCTTGCGTGATGACGGCTGTAAGCATTACACACAGGCGCTTTGTTGCTGAGCGGCGGATGTTGCGGCTCAGGAGCCTGAGGTGTCAGCGTGCACGACCATGCGGCACGTGCTGGTGGGCGGGGAGGCGCTGCCGCCCGCGCTGGCGGCGCGCTTCGAGCAGCGCCTGCCGCGCGCGCACCTGCACAACGCGTACGGGCCGACAGAGACGACCGTCGATGCCACAGGTGCCAGCATGGCTGGGTGTGGTGTGAATTGCGTTGAAAGACCGCGTGTTTGGGTACCTCAGCTGTTACAGCCGTGCAGGCTATGACGTCACCGCGGAGTTCAAGGGCGGCGCAACGGTGCCCATTGGGCAGCCCATCGCCAACCTGCGCTGCTACATCCTGGACGCCCGGCTGCAGCCGCTGCCGGTGGGCGTGCCGGGCGAGCTGATGGTGAGCGGCATCCAGCTGGCGCGCGGCTACATCAAGCGCCCCGACCTGACCGCCGAGAAGTTCATCGCCAACCCGTTCTCGAACGGCGACCCGGACCACAGCTGCCTGTACCGCACAGGTGCGCGGTAGTCTGCATGCATGCTTGCGCGAGAGCACAGCGAGCGCTGTCTTTGAGGGACCGCGCTGCAGGCGACCTGGCGCGCTGGCTGCCCGGCGGCGTCATCGACTTCATGGGGCGTCTAGACAACCAGGCATGCCCACCCTCGGGAGGTGTGTTGGTATTGTGCCGCGTCAAGGGTGCGGTTGTGACGGCGGTGGTGGGCGCACACCAGGTCAAGCTGCGCGGCTTTAGAGTGGAGCTGGGTGAGATCGAGCACGCGCTGTCCGAGCTCCCTGGCGTCCAGCTGGCGGCGGCTCTGGTGCTCCAGGACCCGACAGGCTCGCAGCGGCTGGTGGCCTACATCACGCCTGCGTCTGCCGACCCCGCAGCAGCCAGAGCGGACCTGAGGGAGCGCCTGCCGGCGCACATGGTGCCGGACGTCGTTGTGCCGCTGGAGCGCATGCCGCTGCTGCCCAACGAGAAGGTGGATCGTAGGGCGCTGCCGGCGCCGGACTGGGGCGCGGGCGCGGCCGAGGAGTACGTGGCGCCCGCCGGCGAGCTGGAGGCGCAGCTGCAGGCGGTGTGGCTGGAGGTGCTGGGCAGGGAGCGCATCAGCGCGCAGGCGGACTTCTTCGCCGTGGGAGGCAACTCGCTGCAGGTGCTGCTTGCATCCCGGCTTCTTGTCGCTCATGCTGGTACTCTTTGCAGCCCCGCAACACAGCAGCTCACTCACCACCCGCACGTGGCAGGCGGGCAAGGTGATGATACGCGTGCGCAAAGTAGTTGGCAAGGACGTGCCGACGGCGCAGCTGTTCCGCACGCCCACCATCGCCGGCCTGGCGCTGGCGCTCGGGCGCATCAACGCCGGGCCCACGCAGGCGGCCATCCCGCGCGCGGGCTTTAGCGCCGAGCAGCGCGCGGCGGGCGTGCCCTGCTCCGCCAACCAGCAGCAGATGCTGGTGCTGCACCAGCTGCAGCCGGATAGCGCGGCCTACAACATGGGCGACGCCCGGCGCCTGCGCGGCGAGGTCAGCGCGGCCGCGCTGCAGCGCGCGCTCGCGTTCCTGGCGCGGCGGCACGAGGTGCTGCGCACGCGCTTCGTGGAGCGCGGCGGCGTCATGCTGCAGGCCGTCGTGCCGGCCGACGACCCGGAGGCGGCGCCGCGCCTGCAGCGCGTGAGCCTGCCGGCGGGCGGCGACGCGGGCGGGCTGGCGCGGGTGGTCGACGACGTCATCAACAGGCCGTTCCAGCTGCTCGGGGCTGGCGTGCCACTGCGAGCAGCGCTTATCTCAGTCGCGCCAACGGAGCACGTGTTCGTGACCGGCATGCACCACATTCTGAGGTGCGTGCGCCATGCACCCTTCATGAGGCTGCTCCATATGCGCCACATGCGGAAAAGCTGTCTACGCATGCGGTGACGAGCGCGGTGCG
>JAABUU010002965.1_pt1 | contig 22688 bp, 23 predicted proteins | sample 5559301 | NCBI WGS metagenome assembly JAABUU01 (sample SAMN10711884, study PRJNA513360) | rock metagenome | isolation source: Antarctica rocks | place: Antarctica: Victoria Land, Richard Nunatak white | reverse complement strand
GCCGGTCAAAATGAGTCATGCCTCCTTGGTTGACATCATTCAGGTACACCAGCAATGTGGCTTGTCGCTGGAAGCGATTCTGCCTCACAAAATTGGGCGGGAAAGCATCCTGTGACACATCAAACTTATGATTATTGCAGTGATCATCTGAGGAGGTGACTAGCACAATCAGCTTGAGGGAATCCTATTCTGCTCTTTTCTGGAAAAACAAACATTGTCTACCCAAAACAAAGGACATGGCATGGTTTGACATAGTTGGCAAAGCTGATCCTGCAGAATGACATTTGATCATCAGTTTATGATTGATTCCGACATTGTTTTACTGGTAAGAGCAATTCAGTCACAGAAATGACTCCCTCTGGTGAGCATGTGCTCAAGCTCATAACAAAACCTAAAACCTAAAAGATAGGGCTGGGCTAGTAGCAGGCAGACACCAAAAGTGCCACAAGCAAAACCCTTCTAGGCTGGCTCTGTTTGCCAGCCTTTTCTGAGTAATAGGCCACTTCGTGCGCCATGTCAAACCTACCCCATCCAGACGCACATACCTATCCTAGTATCAATATGACACAGTATTTGAGGGTAACAGGGCAGGTATCTCAAACGTTCACCAAATACGTGTATGAGTGAGGTACCTATTCTAGCATCATGATAGGTATCTCATTCATGCACATTGTTTATGAACATACGAGATACCGACCCTGTTACCCTTGCATACTGCATCATGAGCACCTCATTGTGCACCAAGGCGTGGTTCACAAGTCCCTGCTCAAGTAGGATTGTGCTTCAAAGTTGGTTCGTTTGAATCATAGCCAAGCTCAGGCCCAACCCAAGCTTCTGTACAATGGATTGATGTTTTCCTCTCCAGTTTTTGACTTGTTTTGGGGCTATTTGAACCCACCTCATGTTGCAGGAAATGCTGACCGGGCTGGTAGCAAGCAACCTGTAGACTCTCAAAGCAGAACTGACCCGGCGGTGGTAACCTCCCAGCAGCTGTCCAACCGTCTGTATATAGCACAAAAAACCTCTATACTTTTACAATTCAAGGTGTAAGATTTCCTTGTTTGGGTGTTAATACCCTCAATTAAACCTTCAGCAAAGAGTTGAAAAATGATTTCTAACAAAGAAAGTCATCTGTCGCCATCAGCAGGAGGCCTGTTAACAGTAATGAAAGCAGTGCGGCTGAGCTGCAATTGCATGATGATGTATTATGACTTCACATTATATACATTACACTGCATTTGCCATGAATATGCAATCACATACAAGATGCAGAGTGCACAGACGGTCCTGCTGTCTGTCCTGCTGCCTGTGCTGGCGCCTGCATTCAAGCTGACCTGAAGTCCACTGCTGCATGCGTCTGCAAATTTATTTCTTCTGTGAGCTAGCATTGTGTCAGACTGACAGTATACCTATATCAAGTAGTTTCTGTGCTTTTGCCTGCAACTGGACCACCATGGGTTGCAGCTGAGCATTTCGTTCTACTACAGTTGGCTCCAACAAAACAGTCGAGCTGGTGCGCCGCTCGTTGACACTCACTGCACCACTTTCGACATTGCCCTCACCTATCTTGGACTGCTTCAGCAGGCCTGCATTTGCAGAGCACCATGACGTCAAGGAAAGTGGCCATGTACTTCAGGCATGGCTGCCAGTTTCTGTAGGAGCGCACAACATCAACAGCCACAGAGAAATGTTGATGTATGACAAATTTGATTGAAGTGTCATGGCCTGCGCCAAGACTTTTTTTGCCTTACTTGGAAAGCTCTTTGACAAATGTGTCATAAGCAATGTTTGCTGCGTAGTATGAGGAAGTACCATGCAACAAGTGTTTGTTGATCGCACAATGTGACAAGGAATGATGTGTGGATCCTTATGCACACAGCACTGTACATGATGCATGATAGTCAGATGGTATTGTGTGCCAGTGCACCATACAAGTGCAGCACTACAGGTGGCAGCAGATTACACCTGTTGCCTCTGCAGCTTGTGCAAGCTGCTGGCACTCTTCACTTGTCATGAAGTTGTCGATGGTGAATACTGGAGGTTCAAGGCTCTGTATGCTGAGTCCAGGCTGCTCCATGTTGACAGGCAGGTAATCCTGTTCCAAACTGTGGGTCAGTGAGGTCTTGTCATAAAGGTCTCTCTCAGCGGCTGGAATTCCTCCTCGCTGGGCGAGCTCCTCGGCGATCGGAGTGACGTGATTGCGCAGCTGAGCCTTGAAAGCATTGCTTGATCCTGCTGGAGGGTACGCTGCACCTGGGCTGGCTTGTTCGCCCCCAGCAGGTCTGCAGGAGTACCATGCTAAACGCGTTTGCCACTTATGCTCGGCGAGATGCGGGTGATGGCGAGCCTCGGCGAACAGATTTCTCACTGTTTGCGCTCTCGTCTAGCAAAGTGGCCACCAGAAGCTGGTACCCGGGACAGAAGGCCTTCCGGGTCCCAGGTCGGAGTCTCAGGTGCTTGGGTCACCGCGGGGATATGCGCTTCCTTGGCGGCTTGAGCGCGTACGAGCTGCCTTGAGGGTGCCGGGTATTTTGCATTGCCGGCATATCGCTGGCGATGAGCGCTGCAACGAGCTTGCGGAGTCAAGCTATTCGCGTGCAGGGTGAGCATGCCTGGCTCTGCAGGCAGAGCTTGCACAGTCGGCGGCATCGCGCTTCGACGTATAACGCAAGGAGAACAATGGATGTCTAACGCGCACTGGTTTGCAAATAATGCTCACTTTCAGGAGTCGGACGACAGCATGTATTCTGATATGGCAATTTTGGGCCATTGTGCACAGCTGTCAGGGCAACCCTAAAGAAACACTCTGGGCAATTGGTCTAGTGGTATGATTCCTGCTTAGGGTGCAGGAGGTCCCGTGTTCAATTCACGGATTGCCCCAACGTTTTGCCGCTGGCGCAAGCTGCATGCCTGCTGCAAAACAAGAAAAAGCACCCTGGGCATGCTCAGCACTACAGTGTTGCATAATGTCCCGGTAGTCAACATTCTTGCTGCACTGAGCACTTGCGTATGGGTCATCCTTAGCATGCATGCAGCTCTGTGTGGTCTTTGGTTTACGCAAGTGATGCAGTGGGCATGGTTCACACTGTGCACAAATTGGCATTGTATGCACATCAAAATTCCATGATATCATGCTTCAGACACCATACATAATACACTACTTCAGTGCCTGCTCGATGCACTTACATAGGCATGCAATCAATTGCAGTGCCGAAACAACGGGAAAGGTGGCTATGTGATATGTGGGCATAAAAATACTCGAGCTGTTAGACATTTGGTTTCGGAGCACAGTTGACCTAAACACATCGCTGGAATCGGGACAGGTCGCTCTGGCAAATACACCGCAGCAGAAGGATATACGTTTCGCAAGTACCTTGCAAGAAAGCTACAGCTGCACGTTGGGCCACGACACAAGCAGTGTGAACACGCGCTCACTGATCAGGATCACCAGACTTCCATCTTCAGGTACACATTCTATTTGGAAGCTTGTTGGCACACCAGAACGCAATGTACTCTTTCCACGAGTCCAGGCTAGTACCGCAGTGCTAGTGAGCATGGTCAGCAGAAAACGCAATAGTCCTTTGCATCTCCGCGTCTGAAAATGTCCTCGTGCGATAGCAAATTCGGACTGGCATTGTGTTGGTGCAGCTGCAGCTGGTTTTATTGTGCAGCAGGGCTTCACTGTCAGCTTGGCTCATGTCATCCAAGAGATGCCAGAGCTGCTGGCCTTGGATTCTGTTCAGCACACCAATGCTTGGGAGCTCTACATGCATCTAGCAGCACGCTACGTGACCAAATGCACTCCTTCGTGAATTGCATCTATATGCGCAGCTTAGAGCACTCATACATTGCAGCACATCATTATTCACATTTTCCAGCTGATCATGAGAGCTCGCCAAGCTGGCAACAGCTACACCTGTTGAGACAGACATGCCAGTCTTTGTACAGGCAGACTGGCAAAATACAAATCACTTGCAGTCAAGCCACAGTGGCAATGACTCTGAGGAGTTACATAAGCTGACGGATTCTGCTAGTCAGCTCTACCCCTGCAGGGAAACAGCTGACAACCTTGTCTTGTTCCTTTCTCATGAGTGATCACCATGGTGATATGTGAGTCAGCAGCATGGGCAGAGGTGTTGTCAGGACAACTTGCTCGTGATCCCAGGCGCCATAGAAGTCAAGCCATTGACTAACTGCCCTTGGCCTTTGATGGACAGTCTTGATTCTTGGCAGCGTAAGTCCAGGAGACAGGATGCAGCTCGTGCAAGTTATCTGCTGCATGCTGCAATGACCATGTGCCAGGTCAAATGTAGGTGGGACACAGCAGTGGAGCGGGTCAAAACTGACCGACCAAATTTGCAAGAGCTGGAAATAAATCAGATGGACAATTGATGGCTCTATGTTGGCTAGTCTATCCACGGGCAACTGCCTCAGCATTTGTTACATAAAACAATATGTAGAGGTATTGACCACGTGCACAATTGCAAGGCGCCTTGCAAGGCCTTTTGAAAACAAATTTGTTACAGTAAGTATGGGACTGCTGACATTGCTAAACGGCTGAGTCTTGACCAACTCAGCATCCAGATATGTAGGAACGCTGTAAAGCGCGTGAACTGTTTTTGCTTAGTGACTTTTGCGTTTTGATCAAAGCTGACGATAAAAACGTTTGCAAGTAGTGAGCATTACCGAGTCAGTTCATGTACTGCAGCTAGCTCAAGCTTCTTGTTCGCCTATGCAACAGCGATGTGCTCATGCTGCCGATGCATGTTTGAGTGTTCTGTGCGATCTTTGCGTCCGACAACATGTTGCTTTGCATGTAGCATGCCCTGCACTTACTAATTATCATTCACGTATTGCACATGCAGGGGTTTACCTACACCGCATGCAGAGCAGTCAGGTAACCCGACGAAGTTGTCTTGCCGCAAAGTCTGGCTGCTACAAGCTGCCACAGGCCTTATCCATTGTGTCTCGCTGTTTTGAGTCATCATGGCCCCTATGCTTGGTTCCAGCTCGACAGCTCTGCAAGCGGTGAGAGGGGTTGACTTGACCGGCAAGACCGCTGTGATCACAGGTAAACCTCCGTGATTATTGCTTCTGGCACAACGATGTTAGCTTGATCAAAAACTTTTTTATTCATCCAAAACTCGACCATTGTGCAAGCTTCTTTGGCCCTGACAGTTTTCAAATCAATCAGCTGCTGCTATAATGTTCCTGCAGGTGGTAACTCCGGCCTTGGCGTCGAGACGGCTCGTGCCATGGCTCACGCTGGCGCAAGAGTCATATTGACTAGTCGTAAAGTCGAGGCTGGACAGGAAGTGGCTCGGCAGCTTCAGTCCTCTGGGGTCAAGGTTGAGGACCTATTAGTGCTTGCTCTTCTGGTGTCTATCAATCGCATCACAAACTTCAGGCCTGTTGCTTCTGCTGCAGGGCCACGTAGAAGTATCACAACTGGATTTGGCAGACCTGAGCAGTGTGCATCGGCTGGCCAAACAGCTCAGCTCTGAGCCTTCCATAGACTTCCTCTTCCTTAATGCTGGTGTGATGGCTTGTCCTCAGAGCTACACCAAGAATGGCTTTGAGATGCAAGTTGGAACAAACCACTTTGGCCATTTTGAGCTGACACATCTGCTGATGGATAAGTTCAGACAGCAGGTAATGCACAAATGCCAGAACTCAGGATCTGTATCGTGGAGTTTTACTCATTGCACACCTGTTATCGCTGCCTTTTTGTAACACCGGCACCCATCAAACTCAAAGCGTTGCTGCGTGCCTTCAGAAGCAATCTGTTTGGAATCAAATGTGCACTGGCCGGTACAAAATAGTATTGCTGCAAGGACAGCCATGTTATCATTTGCTCTCTGAGTGAACACCAAATGAGCGCATGTCTTCTGTTAGCTGTTGCAACCATGATCAGTATCAAGCTTGATGAGAAACCATGGTTTTATACTCATGCCTTCTGTACCCGCAGAGTCACATCACAAGAGGTGATCTTGTCACCCTCTGCACACAACCTGCGGCAGACTCTTTTGTCAAACAACTGCATTTCAAGCCGACTGAAACTCTACTGAATGTTTTGTTCTGATCTGAGCTGACATGCAGGCTCAATCCCTCCAAGACCATTCATTCATTCAATCAATCAATTCAACCAATTTACATTTCCCTGTATTTGGGACTCATCAGGGGAGTCAACAGACAATAACTGGGAAAACAACATTCACTAAGCACTAAATGTGAAAGCATTGCTCTCTTGTCGTCAGTGTGTCAATCACATGTCTGAGCACTGAAGGCTCTGACCAACTACGAAATTCCTTGTCACACAATGCATTGCATGGTTTTGCTCCATTTTGACAGATGATTGGACTGCAGGGCACACAAGTCCAAGCAAAGGCTATGTCATCACCTGCACAGCACATGCAACAGTTATAAAGCTGGCCAGTGAGCCATATGCCACTCACAGGCACTCACTGGCACTTGTTCTCTCTGCAGGCGCTCCACCAGCCACCAACGCAAGCAGGTTGAGCACCTGGCTCGTCTCTGCATCATGCTAACATCACTGGTGTTGTGGTATGCAGGCTACAACTGCTGAGCACCTTTGCAGCTGAACTTCAAGCAGGCTAAAACACCTAGCTAGTCACTGCTTTATGCGGACATCATTGATTTGGGACATGCAGGAGACATGTGCTCAGGAGCTGAGCAGCTGCACTACAAGCAGGCTGAGATACCTAGCTAGGCATTGCACTCTGCCGTAACCCTAAATATTGAACCCTATGTAACCCTAAGTGGCATGGGTATGTCACATGCAGGGCACACCTGTGAGAGTCATAGCTGTGTCATCATCGGCGCATCAAATGGATGGTTTGGACCTTGAGGATCTCCACTTCAGGCATAGGAAGTATGGGACCTGGAAAGCCTATGGACAAAGCAAGCTGTGCAACATACTTTTTGCCAAGGAGCTTGCCAGGAGGTGAAACCCCCTGAATAACACTTGTGTCTTCATCCGATATGGCATTGACTGAATCAGTTATGGGAAAATCAGACATAGTATGTTGTCACCTAATATGACGCAGAATGATTTTGTTACGGGACAATCAAACATAGTATGTTGTCGCATCATTTTGCATCAAATGATTCGGTCATGGACAATCACACCTGGCATGCATTACATGACAATGCTCAGTTTCTGTAGCAGCGTTTTCTGTTTCTAGTCAGCTAGCAATAGATGATTGTATGCAGCGCACCACAGTTGTTTGCTGCAATGGCGTAACTGTAGGTATTCCACTGTATCCTAACGTGCCTTGTGTCGTGAAGGGCAGCAATGCTGCTGACGAAGGTTTTTTCTAAGTTTGCAGAATCTGAATGCAAGGGCCGCTGCTGCTGCTGCTGCTGCTGCTGCTATCGTTGCTCTGCATCTGTTTTGACTTCAGGAATGACCCTGACAAGCCTGCATCATTGACTTTGCATTTCCACAATCACAACAATGCAGCTGCGCGACAGGTTGTGAGCTTGCTGCAGGACCGAGGGGACAAACGTGGAGGCCTTTGCTTTGCACCCTGGAGTCATTCTGACAGGCCTGTGGCAGCACACCCCCATGCTGAAGCCCTTTCTCAAGCTCGCCGGCTGCTTCTTTGCAAAAAACCCTGCTCAGGTACGTCACACAGTTGATGTTGCTGTGCATGTGCAAGCTGGCTGAGCATTGCTTTCAGCCAGCACAACATGCAGCACAGGATGAGGCATGTCTAGCTCATCTTCTTCTTTGCCAAGAACCCTGCTCAGGTTTGTCACTTTGTCAAAACAGTGCGTCTTCTTCTTTGCTAAGAACCCAGCTCATGTATGTCAGACTGCTAACAGTGTGTCTGCTGTCTTGCCAAGAAATCTGCTCAGGTATGTGACATTGTCAAAACAGTACGTCTTCTTCTTTGCCAAAAACCCTGCTCAGGTATTTCAAATTGCTAACACAACGTTTCTTCTGTCTTGCCAAGAAGTCTGCTCAAGTACATCACAATGATGAACACAAGTGCATCTTCTTTTTTGCCAGGAATTCTCAATAGACTCCACACCTTGAGGTTTCATACGCCCTTCCCTGTGATTATGTATGCCTGCGCTCTCTTCTTTTGCACTGATGTGTCCACTGACCTTGCCATCATTGTGTCAACTTACATGTCCACCAATGTCCCTACTCGTTTGTCCACTGGAGTCCATAGTAGTGGCTGCAGCTCTGGACAGCTGTTGTGAGAAGCGATTTTTGAAAACGTTGTGATAAGTGGTCAACACTGTCAAGCTGATGGACTGTACTGCAGCACAATGCACAAAACACAAACAACATTTGTACATTTTTGCAAACCCTGGACCATAACCCTCAGACATTGACACCTTCAACCTCTGCAAACCCTGGACCTCCAGAAGAAGACCTGCAAACCCTTCACACACTGCACCTACAGCCTTTGCAAGCCTGGGACCATAACCCTCAGACATTGACACCATGAACCCTTGCAAACCTTGACCATACTCCTCACGTACTGGCAATATGAAGTGCTATGTATGGGGCAGCAATAGCAATGTATAGCTGTGGGCCGTCACTGAGGCACAGTTGGCTGAGGCCAGAACCAAATTGTGACAGCAGCAAAATTGGCTGAGGCCAGAACAACATTGTGATAGCAGCACATTGGGCCTATGCTTGCCACATCAGGCTGATGAACCGAGCTGAAAGACTCCCAGATCTGGCAGAGTTGCCTTACGGCAGCATGTATAACCAAACAATATTGTACTTCCACATAACAGGCACAAGCTGTCAAAGTAAGACAGTATTTGATGATTCATTTTTTGTTTTTGGCTATACATACCTGCGGTGGATGCACTGTTTGAATTGCCAGGGCTGTGAGCCAGCCCTTTTCTACAAGTTTGTGTGAGAGCTTATTCTTTTGCCAATTTTAGAGTGTTGTTTGGTTGATGTACTGCAGTACAGCTGTACCGCCACGAAAGTTCCTCAGGGTTTTAATGTTCCTCAGCCTTGATCCAAATAAGATTCAGTCAAACAGATCCTCGTTCCATTATTTAGCAGTGTTTAATGGTCTTTGGGAAACTGCAGCATTAGTGACATCAATCGATTATGACTTTATTGAACCTCAGATGTTGGTATAGTGCGCAAAGGTTGCAGCACTTACATCTCGTATCGACGATTGGACTGTTTTTTGCGGTCTGCAAACTTAGCGCAGGTTTGACGACGCTTTTGAGGACAGGAAATGCACCAGATCTGCCAGATTTGATCTGGCTATCTAGATCGATGCTACATTTATATGTATGTCATCTGATGACGGTCATCATGGATGATATTCAATACTGCTGATGAAGCTCGGAGGTTAGTATTATTAATTGTTAATGTATTGCTCTTAATTTGCCTCGTCACATACAAACAATTAATTGATTAGAGGAACATTCGTGGCGGTACTCAACCGATATGTTGTGTAAACTGTAGACAAGGCTGTACATGTCATGAAGCATTACTCTGCCAGTAAATTTTGCAGACTTGTATATACGCAGATCCGTGTCAGTCAGAGAGTCTCACACTGTGGTTATCATATGCAGCAGCAATCATGTCAGTATCATGTCAGTATCATGTCAGTATGTGCATTGGCCCAAGACAGACTGATACGGGATATGCAGTGAGATACAGGAGTATCTGGCCTATTATATAGCTGACATCAAAAGTTTACTTCACCAGTATGCATTGTGTAGCAGATCTGTAAAGAGCTGCGTCCCAATTGGCACAAGCCTTTCATACCAATGTACTGGCGGAGGAATTGCTCATGCTGACGTCACCAAAGTCAAGGTCAAGGTCAAGGTCAAGGTCAAGGTCAAGGTCAAGGTCAAGGTCAAGGTCAAAGTCAAAGTCAAAGTCAAAGTCAAAGTCAAAATGAAGGAGCAAGGGGAGGCCCAAACTTTAGCAACTTCTTCTGCATAAGCCAGTTTAAGGCTATGTGAGCCTCTGCAGGTGGTTGCACTTGAAACAAAGGTTTGCTGTCTGCACTTCTGTGAGAGGAAAGCTTGTCCAGACAGCAGGCTGTCGGTCCACCTTGGGAGAACAACTGCTGCTGTCTGCCTGTTCCTTTGCTGGAAAGACCTGCTGAATACCAGGTTATACCAGGCAAGATGGCTTGTGATGAAGCAATAGATATGCATTCATGCGCAACACACTGGAAGCTCGTAGAGTAGACTCTTAGAGTAGACTCCTTGGTGTGCCTGCAGACATACTTGCTTGCATACCCACCCATGCGTCACAGTGATACTGCCCTGAGAAGGTTGACGCTCAGAATCAGAACCTTTTGCGGATCGGCAGACCTTGAATTGTAAGAGTGTCCTTCTCAAGTGTGCGTTCAGACTGTGCTGCCATGTTGTGACACTTGATACTGTATAATCTGCCTTGTAGTGTTTGATAAGGCCTAGGAAAGGTAAGTAAGGGAAGCGTAGCCGAGAAGCAATGGGTTGAACTGAAGTCAGAACACATACGACTAGCGCTACAACATCAGGCTACACAGCTACACACCTATCAAAGGTGGTGATACCCATCTTGTGCAATTGAAGTCTGTCCCGCCATTAGTATCTTGGGCAAATTGCAGCCTGCAAGGCAAAATGTGCAGCCTGCAAGGCAAAAGTGCAGCTCGCTGGACAAAAGTGCAGCTCGCTAGACAAAATTGCAGCTCAATGCAATTGATTCTGACAGGATCAAGGCATTTCACCAGGCTCAGCAGATCAGTGCATCTGCGGGTTAGATGTCTGAGTCCTACAGGGTGGACAAGTGGGACAAGCTGGATTAGGCTGAATTTAGACCAGTCCGTGCTCAGATTTGCTGCTGCATGTTCTTAGATTAAAAGTACGTCATGACGCACTGTAGCACAGCTGCACCTGCTATGCTCAGCTACGAACAATTCTCAACAAGTGCACACGATGCATTTGCTGTTTGAGCCATGTACAGCAAACAATTCAAGGCTTTGTTTCTTGAGACCCAAGATGGCAATGATGGTAGTCATCTGTTGTCTCTTCCAAGCTGTCGCTGCTGTAAGCTATATTGCCCAAGTTTTGGCCTGTCTGCAGCTTTGCTCAGCTTCTGTTTGTTCTGCCTGAGCTTGTATTGTTGACACTTGCATTAGCTTTGCATCTAGTTCTGCAAAGTGCTTTGTATACAGGCCAGTCAGTCTTTTGGCGTTCGGTGCTGCAGTATTCTGTGAGCTTGCACCTGCCACACCTTTTGGGTCTGAACCATGCTGCTGCAAACCATGCACGGACGCTTCAAGGTCACTGCAAGCAGAACGCTTTCGAAACCAACTACTTGTAGAGCTGCGTGAATTATGTGTATCCGCATCTTGCTTCCGTCCGTTTTGCCTCCGTGTTCACATGTTAGGAACAGAGTGTCGTGGATCAAGCTTGGGCCTAGGCACACGGGGTGGTTCTTGTACTTACGTGTTGCGTGTCCGCAGACTACACGTTTGAAATATACGTGAATCAAGACGCTGTCATGAAACTGAAGAGCAAGGTAATTTATCACATGGCGCCAGTTGTGATCAGGTCCTTCTTGATCGGACAGATGCTGGAGATTATCTGTGTAGTGAGTTGTGGAAAACTAACGGCGCTGGCCGTCGACACAAATCACATACCTTATCGGAGTCATAACAATCTCTGGCTCGCGAGCTGATCACTCTACAAATGCCGAGCTGTGTCACACTCAGCGCGTTGCCGAAGCGCGCCCCTAAATTCCAGCGGCGGCATAACGTCAAGACTCAGTCAAGAGCTTGACATACGCACTGCTGCGCTTGCTTGCCGGCACGTTGTGTTGGTGCTTGGCGAGTGAGCTTGCGCTGAAGCAACTGACACGGGCTCAGCTTGAGCAGCGCCTGCAGCTGTGCTGGCTTGATCATACAGTCATCCGGCCCAAGTGCCGAACACAGCCGATCGAGTCGGTACCGACTGCACTATGTCACTCACATTAGGATCTGCTGTGTCGAGCACACTCATGCTCTGCTACGACTCATCTCCAGCCACCAGCATGCCTGTGTTCGAGGCCAAGCTTTTGGCTTCTTTGACAGACACCTGCATAACTCAGCAGTGGTTCAGCGAAAGTCATGTCGGCAACCAGCATCGGCATTTGCAGCTTCTGGCCTCTGCCTCTGCCTCAACAGCTCTGCCTGCAACAGTTTGTTGTTTGGAATCCTGGGAAGCAGCCACAGAGAGTTTGGATCACCAAGCCCTGATCCCTTATGACCCCCTGCTGGTGTTCCTGATGGAGTTGTCCAACAAGGGTCAGGGGCCCTGTATACCAGCACAGGAGCCTGCACATCAAGGTCTCACATTCAAAACAGCATCCACAGCCTCAGCAGTCAGGGGTGCATTCTTGGCTGGCAAGCTGCTTGCACTGGTCGGCCTTCACACACACTCAGATCAAGAAGCGGTATACAATATCCTTCACTGCATCAAAAGGTTGTACAGAGCACATCTGCAGCAAAGATGTGCTGCCGTCTGAGACCAATGAGACCAGTATGCTGCTGAGCCTCTTGGTGCAGAGCTCCCTTGCAGTGGCGCGCCAAGCTCTTAAACAGCCGCAACAGCAGACGATGTTGACGTATACAGCAGCTCAATTGACCTGCGACCTTCTGCAATCATTAATGCAGCCTGGCTCATGTGCTGCGGCGCGTATTGCAGAAAAATTGTACCAAACAGGTGCTGTTGCCGGCTCATTCACATTCATGCAGTGAATGTACGAGGCATTCAGTATAGATTTCTCGACTGAACATTGCTGTGAGCATCTCATAACCTTGAGCTCTTTTGAACACATGGCTACCTGGTCTTGAATGCTCAGTTTGCTGACTAGCATTGCAGTTGATGTGCACACTGTGTGTGCTTCAGGAGACACTAACACTAGCACATTGCAAGCATGTCTCGCTGATGCATCTTAGCTCTAAGCCCTTAACCCTAAAGATGGATTCTGCAGGTTTCCTTGTGGTCCTGTTCACGGTGATCAGGCGGCGGCTCTGGTGGCGCCAAAAGGCACTGGAGGTGATGCATTTGGCGGTGTGTGCAGCAGATGCTGCGTGCCAAGACAGCATGATCCAGCTCTTGATACGCAGCAATGCTCTGGACTGCTTTGCTTGCATACTACGGCCGACCCTCTATAATGATGAAAGTGAAGATTCAGTAGGTGAGCTTGCCACATCTTCCTATCATGCGTTGTCACATGCGTGGACTGTCATCTGTCATAGCATAATGGTCCTGACCAGATGTGCATGCAGCAAGCCCAACTGGTTTGTCATGCTTCAACAACGGCGGTGATGCGTCCATTAGGCTCAGTAGTAATTCAAGCAGATGTGGCAAGACAGCACACGTGCACATGTGCACATGTGCAGAAAAGCTCCTGCTCAAACGGCTCACCACGTTTTGCGTGCAGTGTCCTTATGCATTGGCTCCCCTTCTCCACGGCAGCCGCCCCCAGAGGAAGATTGGCCCCATGAAGATGAGGTTGAAGATCAGCTGGAGGCTATGTGCATGGTGGCTCAACTGACGACTGTCATGGTGTGCTACAACATATCACAGCCTGGTGAAGAAGCCAGCCAAAGGACAAGGGCATTTATCAGCCGCACTCTCAAGCCACGCACATGTGCTACTACGCCCGTGCAGGACAGAGCCACAGGCAACAGCCCTGCCGATGGGGCTACTCACAGCAGCCCTGGGGCTGGTCCCAGTAGTCTTGGGTCTGGGTTTGCTCATGACAGCCAACAGCCAGTCACAGATGCAAAGGCTCGGGCTGATAGCAGTACCCTTGACTCAGCTCCAGCATTAGCCAACACTGTTGGTGCTACAAGTGGTACTCATGCTTGCAACAGCCCTACAAGCAGCACCAAAAGCCCCAGCTTAGGGACTGCAGCCAGCGACCCTGAGTATGTTGTGAGCCCAGGTGTTAAGGCAGCGGCCATCAAAGCCGCTCGCTGCGGCTCAGAAGGTACTAGCAGCAGCGTCAGACAAGACCCATTGCAGTCAGGCCCAGAGCACAAGGCTGCACCCTGTGCTGTCGCGGCTGCTACTGCTGAGGAGCACATTCATCTTGCCATGATTGCGCTGTCTGCTCTGCAGTGGATACCCCATCAACCTTGCACCTTGAAAGGCAGCATAGCAGCCAGTACTTCAGCTGTGTTACAGCTCCTGCACGATCTGCTGGTGCACCATCTGCCCAATCAAGATTTGGACATGACTGCATTGTTTCACATGGGGAGGCCCATTGTGCTGGAGTACATTGCTAGGCCTCTCTTGGCACGCACGCAGCTGCAAGACCTGTTGCGTCTGTGGCTTGACAGACTGGCAAGGGACAGCACGTTGCAGCAGGATGATGTATTGCTTTCTGCAGACGGCAGATTGGAACTGGCATTGGCTCAGCTGATGAGACCGATAGGTAAGCTTTGCTCTCTGCAGCAAAATTGCTTGCCTCTGCAACAGCTAAGCGTGGACAGAAAACACGCTTCACATATGAGTCTACATTCTTGAGATGTAGCCATAACCATTGCAGATGTACCTTCTTGTTGGCGTGTTATGCTGGATCCCATTCCAGACTCAAGCTCTGTTTTGCACTATGCCAACAAGAGAGAACTTGCGTACCCGCAACATTGTTGCGGTTGGCTGGTACACAAACCTGATGCGTTACATTTACACATGTTGATCATTGTCTCGCCTGCAGCTAAACGAGGGGACAACGCGTTGACGCTGAGCCTGATGCGCCTAGATGCTGCGTACTTCCTGCTAGACAATGTCAAGGTTGCTGCATCAGTTGCTGCAAAGCACATGGCCAGTGTGCACATCCCCTTCAAGCACTACGCCAGCCCACATGGGAACAAGGCAGCTCGCTTCACTGTCGGAGCCATTCTGGCGCGATTGCATGGCAAGGAGGTGCAGGCAGCAATTGCGGAAGATCCACATTTGTGTGGCAAGCAACAGCCGTGGTGTGGTTGGCCTGAGCAGGAGAGGTTTGCCTCTGAGTGGCTGGCATTGCACCTTGACCTGGTTTATGAGCGGGTACAGACTCAATTTTGATTTCACAAGAAATGGTCAAGTGTCACAATGCGGATCTGCCTAGTTCATGTAGGAAACATATCAGCATTGCTGCTGCTTGTCTGCAAAGGGGCTGTTCCTGCATTTCGACAGCAAGCAACAAGTATAACAAGATGTCCAGCTTGTAAGGATGCACACTACAATACTTTGTTGCTGTCAGTATGCGCATCACCGAAAATCTTGTCATCGTTAGGGTTTGCATTGTATTCAGATGTATACATTGTCATCATAAGGGCTTGCATTGTATGTAGATGTATACTTTGTGCACAGATACGCCATTTCACATACAGAAGACGCAAAGCAAGCCGCTGCATTAAGACATCAGAAGCCAAAGCATGCAAAATAAGTCAATGGTGGTGTTTGTTGCAGAGGACGGACCCATGGCCAACACAGACAAGTATAGCATTTGCAAGAATGCTTTGCAGGCTGGCAGAGACACCAGATCCTCTGTCCTTGGTGATCACAGATGATGAGGTATTGCTACCAGTCCATTTGCAGTGTGGAAGAAGCAGCATGAACAGCAGCAGTGATGCATGATGTCAACATGCTGTGAGTCCTCTCCAATGCAGACTGATCATAAACAGAGGGATGGGGCTTTTGTTTGTCTGCTTGCAACAAGAATGTGAGAGCATTCATGCAGGATTTGAGGGAGCGCATCCTGGGCCTTACAGCAGCCGTTACATGCGTCAACAACATGACCTCTGTACCTGAAATCTTAGATGGTCTCATGTCATCTATGTTGACCCTGCCCAACCTCACGATTTTGTCAAAAGATGGCAAAGGACATGTACAGGTCAGTATTGTATTCTTTTTTGTTGGGAATACTATCCAGGAAAACCTTTTGTTCGTGTTTTGTCTTTAAAAAACCAGAAGTCTCTTTCAAAGCTTGCAACCCGTCATCTGTGCGCAAAGGCCTCTTGCGCCAAAAGCCTTTCTTGGCCTCTCAAGAATGTGATTTTGAGACGAGCAACCCAATGCTCTGCCATATAATGCATGCTAGCAACATGGCATGCATGTTGCTTCATGATTGTGCGCCCTTCTGGCAAGACTCGGCGCTGTGTGCTGTTGCTGTTTGCATTGAGTGCAGCTTCTTGGCTTGTCAGGCATGCTACTGTCATTGCACCAGCAACCCAATGCTTTGCCATGCAATGAACTAGCAACATGGCACGCATCTCAACGGTGACTTTCAGCAGGATTGAACTCGGCAAAACCTGTACTCTGTTTGCAGGAAGTGCTCAGTAGGGATGGTCCAGCTCTGCTAGACAGGTTCAGAGTCAACCTACCGTTCCTGAAGGGCTCTGACAAATTGACTCTACCACCGCATCAGCAAGCTGGCATCAGCACAGGCGCACGGATTGAAGCTGTCCCAGTCAGCTTGTTCCATTGTTTGCTGAGTCTCATGTCCACCTTGGAGAAAGGGAGGTCTGGGGATGCTCAGGACTTTCAGACAGTGCTCCCCGGGATGATGGCCTGTTTCTGGGATGCCGTCTGCAGCGCTTCAAAAGTGGTGAACAAGCTGGATACTGATGTCACCATGTGTGCGGCACATGTTGATGGCTTGGAGGAGCCCATGGACCTGAGTGTCTTTCTTGACCTACTTGGTGAGACCATCTATCCAACACAAATAAAAAAATCCACCAATTCAAACGGTATCTGTCTTCCTGGTTGCTGACGGTGAATAGCATGTGGCTGTGAGAATGCACATCATTTTATATACATGTCAGTTTGTGTATCACACACATTATGACTAATATATGGGTTTGTACAGTTCTTGTGAGCTGCAAATCATGCAAAGTAGGCACGCTGTGCCATAACACCTTTTGATGCTTGCTGTCGAAGATGTCGCATCTGCAGAGTAAAAGTGCCATTTTCTGATGTTCCCAGAAGCGAGCCTGGATGCTGTGAGCTTTTGCCCGGCGTGAGTTCACAGCTGAGCTGCATGGCATCCGAGCCTTGCTGGTTTACACCAAGGTGCTGCTTTGTGCAGTGGTTTTCCATGAGCGCACAGATTGGAAGCTGAAGTACGCCGGCCCGCCAACGCCAGCTGGTGTGGTGAAGACAATCCTGCATCTGCTGTACAACCTGACAGCTGATCTTACTTACACCGTCGTTGGGTGCAAAGCTGCCCGAGTACTGCTGATGACAAGCCGCAAGGAGGGGCCAGCTGAGCCAGGAGCTCAGCGCTTGTCGAGTGATGATCACAACGCCGAAACTAAAACACAGCTGGCCAGACAGGAGAGGTTCAAGCACTTGAAAAGGCAGCTTGGTAAGACAGCTTGACACAGCTGTTTATAAAAGTGCTTAGCAAGTCCTAGCAGCAGCTGTGCAGATTGTCACACTCAAGGCTGGCTTTGCAACGCGCAGTGTTGCTCAATATCAGTGTGGTGCAACTGCATTCACCTGAAGATCCAGCCCATGGCATGCGTTTGCTACCGGTGGCAAAGTTGTTGTGCAGACTAGCTTGCTCTGCATGCCACTTCCAGGCTGACCGCAAGAACTGCAAACTGTTGCACTTTGTGGTCAAAGCAACAAGACTCATAACGTATTATAGTCACAGGTTGATTATAAACATACATGAGTGGGTAGTAGAACGCTCTGTGCATTATCACCCGCCTTTGCGCAGCATCTGCAACGCCTACTGCTTGTCCCATGAGTATGCCTTCTTCCATCACACGTCTACTCCGTCAGGCTAGTGGCACCTGCAAATGCTCTGGTGTCACAGGCAAAGCGCTGCAAAGCGCCGCCACATTGCGGCGCAGCCCCTTTTGGCAGCCATACTTTGCGCAGAACAGGAGCGCAGCCCTGCAGTGGGGCAACCTCCAATCAAATGTGATTGGTCACATGGAAACCCTGTCAGGATGGCGCAGCTTGCCCAAAGAGACCTTGCATCTCCTGGAGAGCTTCTTCGTCGTCCCCAAGGTCAGTCACTGTCTCACAGCATCAGTAACTTTTGCTCGATATCCTGTGGTGCCTATGCACAGCAGTGCTCAGGCAGGTTCCCGGATCTGATCAGTGTACATTGAGACCTGGCAAAGCCTCGCCCTAACTCTTAATAGCAACAATGGCTCTGAAAGGTCCTGATCACAGGACTGTGAACAGTCCACACCCATGTCCTGGTGAGGAATCTGCTTGTCTTGCAAGATGCAAATCCAGCACACCTGGTTTGCTCAAGCACGCCTTGTTGCAGACCACACACTCCTGCATTCAGACACCTTGCAATGCACAGACTATGCTACTGGCAAGCATGCACTGTTGACTTCTACTTCTCCTGCTTCTTCTTCTTCTTCCTCCTCTTCCCAGCTGCTACTACTTGTTCTTCTTCTTTTGTTGTTTCCGCCTCCTTTTTGTCAAACAGCCAGGCACATCCAGCTCAAGGTACATCTGCTGATCCAGATCGACAAACATAATGCAAATCGGTGCATAAAACATTGCAGCTGCTGCTCATCTGGATGGTGAGCACCATAATGACTCTTTTTACGTTTTCACAGAGAGACAAGGCTTGTCCTGCACGTGTGTAGCTCATCATGAGCCAGAAAGCGTTAAGATTGGTATTGTTTTTATTATTCATGTTGTTAATATTCTTATTATTATTCTTTACTTATGTGCAGGTGACCACCGAAATGAGTGAATTGGCAGGTGAGCAGCTGTTGGCTGAGGAGCAGGCAGCGCAGGCCAAGGCAGATGCCAAGAAGGCCAAGAAGCTGCGCCAGAAGCAGAAGAGGAAGCAGGCTCAGCAGCTGACTCAAGATGATGAGGTGTGATGATTGCATTGCTGCAGAGTATGCAGCATGAATGCCTGTCTGTCTGTCCCTGTGTCTACTTTGTCTGGCTGCCCATTTGTCCAGATGCATGCCTGGCCCTACCCAGCCACATTTGGACTGGCCTGTCTGTCTGCTTGTGTGACTGTCTGCCTCGATGCCTGCCTGCCTGTGCCTGTCTGTCTGTCTGTATGTATGCATGCCTCAGCCTACCTAGCCACAGTTCCACCTGCCTGTTTATCTGCATGTGTAGCTATCTGCCTCAATGCCTGCCTGTGCGCATGGCTATCTGCCTGCTAACTGTCTATGTATTTGCACATGACTTTGCCTCTCTGCATGCTGACTCATCCTTGCAGAGTTTGAGCTACAAATGCCTGTCAGTCTGTATGTCTCTCTGTGCGCATCACATCGGTAAGCAAGCTAATCGCAAGCACATCACAGCCAGGCTTGTACCCTACAGGCTGAAGCAAGCATCAGCAGCTCAGCTGAGCCCTCACAGACTCCACTCAGCCTGGATTGCGCTGCTCAGTCAGACCAGCAGCTTCCACAAAAGCTGCAAGGCTGCGAGGGTGCAGTCCAGAGTGCGCAGCCTCAGCAGGCAGACGACAAAGACCCTTGCACATCAGCCCATGAGCAACTTGAAGGGCATCATGAGCAACTTGAAGGGCATCATGAGCAACTTGAAGGGCACTGTGAGCAACTTGAAGGGCACTGTGAGCAACTTGAAGGGCACCATGAGCAACTTGAAGGGCACCGTGAGCAATTTGAAGGGCATCATGAGCGACTTGAAGGGCATCATGAGCGACTTGAAGGGCACCGTGAGCAAGCTAAAGGGCACTGTGAGCGACTTGAAGGGCACTGCGAGCCCCAGAATGGCAGGCATGCCAGTGGCCAGAGCAAAGGGGAAGAGTCTGGAGGTCCAGGTCCTGGTCCTGGTCCTGCAAGCATTCTGCATAGCTCAGGGGTAGCACCTGAAGTCAACAACTACATCCAGACTCTGTGCAACCTGTTCTGTTGTCCCTTGACTAAGGTGTGAGCCAGCTTTTGGAAGCTACACGTGCTGATTGCCTGCAACCACTGATGCTAGTGCATGTAAATTCATCTCTGTATTCATGGGATCAGCCGGCTCACGCAAAGGTGATACATGCTGTGTCATGCATCTCACTCAGACTGCTATAGTTTACATGCTTTGCACAGGGACTTGCATTCATTGCAGTTGGCAGCCTGGTTGGTCAATCTTCCAGCATGCCTGTCTCTGTGTAATCCTAGTCACAAATCGTGTTCACATGCCTGCCTGCCTGCCTGCCTGCCTATCTGTCATGCCTGTCTCTGTGTACTCCTAGTCACAAAGCGTGTTCCAATGCCTGCCTCCCTGCCTATCTGTCGGCATTTCAATCTGTTCACAGACAAGCCTGTCTGCTGTTGAAACTGCTCAGCGCGTTGCACCTCTGCACAAACGCTCTGTATTGCATTGCAGGTGAGGATGCAGGACCCAGTGATTGCTGCTGATGGGCACACCTATGAAAGGCATGCCATGGAAGACTGGCTGACCTGCCACAACACCTCCCCGATCACTGGTCAAGAGCTTCAGAACTTGCGCCTAATTGGCAATGTTGCCATCAGATGTGCTATCAGGGATCAAGTCCTGACGCCACAACTGTCACAATGACAAACATGCTGATGCGCTGAACAGCTGCGCTTGCTAGTCACGGTTTGGTTGGCACGCTGCAAGACCGAAGTCTTGGTGCTAAGCCTAGTTGTGGATGCTTATGACATGGGCAGCATGCATAGCTGATGTAACCACCCCAGTGGCAGTTTGCAGCGACTGCTCTGAGTGTGTGCCGCCCATCAACAGCTTGTGCAAACAGCTAATGAAGCCCTGCACTCGTCCACTCAATGCTTTTCCCGCAAAGCTTGCTGGAGTGATGCAAGTTGCTTAGGTCACCTTGACAAACAGCAAGGCTATCTCTGCTCTTCCTGCCGGCAATAAAGCGCCTTATTGCACCACATGCATTTGATGGATGAACTATGCCGATGGACTGGCAACCAGCGAGATTACTAACCATAAGTAATGGTGCCTGTGGCTGCACATCAGCTGCAGCAGACAATGCATCGAAATCAGAGGAGCCTTGGACATTGTGTGTGGGCAGCAGCAGCGTTGGTCGCAGCAGCGTGGGCAGCAGCGTGGTCTAACAAGTGTGCAGCAGCGTGTGCAGCAGCGTGGTCTAACAAGTGACCCTTAAATTGAATATACAGAAGACAGTGCTGGTCTATACTTAAATCAGGTCCTTCTTGCAGCTGTTTTGAATTGCTTCCTTGTATAATAAGTGCGCTGACCCACAGATCGCTTCTTGGCGCCAATCTTATCTGATAGCCAGCTGTACTTAGGCTCATTGGCTGCACTTGTGACTTGAGCAGGACTCACGTCGTTGGCGATGTCAAAGTCAGCAGCAATTCCAGGGTAAACAATTTCCAAACAGTTGCACTAACAAAGCTTCAGCCCAACGCAACAAGGGCATCCTGCTAGCGTTTGCCGTGAGGTCCGAGAGAAAGCCTGAGCCTGCCAGCTGTGCACCTTGCCCTTTGGACACTCTTGGCAACGCCACCAAATGAGTTTGTTGCTGGGTAATGTTGTATTGTCAGGAAGATTTCCATCCTGTCTGTTTCTCTCATAGTCCCATTGCTCCAGCAAAGCATGCTTTGCAGCTGCAAGAGTAGGGTGCTTCTGCCTAATGCCATCTGCTTTCCTGCCACCATTTGCTTTTGCGCACTTAGGGCATCCAGTTTTGTCCTGCACCTTACCTGCCACTGTAGTCTGCCATTCATACAAGCAAACACTGCATTTCCAGTGGGCTCTCATGTGGCTCAAGACAGTCACTTGGTCTGCAGATATTGGGTGATTCTTCTTGGCATCCCACAACAGCGTAACTGCCGGTGCCCTTGTGGCAAGCATGTTATGCTGGCAAACGGCTCTGCCTGAGCAGAAAGGACAGCCGGACCCGTATGTCCTGCTGTTGACACTAGCCTCTCAGATGTGAGGAAGGCCTTCTGGACATTGATCACATGACCTCCATCTCTTGCACCTGCTGCCAGGCCTGATGACAGTGTTGCCAAAATGTCTGTTGAGACTTCCATGCCACTGTCCCTGCAGCTCTGTCGGAAGCAAGCTGATGTTTGGCTCAACTTCATCAGGCTGCTGCTTTTGCTGATATTTTATCCTGTCGGGACTGCCAATGATGCCAGAGGCATGCCCTGCGAACCAGATTCAGAGCAGACGCTTGAGCACGTGATTATGTGTGAGCTGGCTAGCCAACACACCTGTGTAGATCGTCAAGCGCTGCTGAGAACAGGCGGTCGCATGCGTGTTCCCGTGTTTAAACTGAATGACACCTTGGGTTTCGTGTCTATGGCTGCTCAGCCGCCAGGTCTGGGAACTGCTGTCGAATAGCAGTCAAGAACTGCCACGCCACTTCTGTTTATGCTGCAGGAAATATTGTGGCACACCTGATTTGTCGAGCGTTGAGAGATAGCGTGGCTTCCATACCATTTGATTTCAGCAAGGTCTCTCTGCATACGGGATCCGACGCTTTGTATGGTACAAGTGTGCGAGCAGACAGCAGGTAAATTTGTTGGGCTTTCCGAAATCGATCACGCAGGTGTGGATATTGCGGCATGGTCCAAATTACACTAGGTCTGGGCAAGAATACGAAACGGCCATATGTCCCCGACCATCGTTTTCTATGGCGATCGGTCGTGAGCATGCGCATCCAGGCGAGATAGCTGCTCCCGGCCGTGGCCGCAAACATGAGATCCAGAAGTCTGAGCGTTGTGCTGGGTGCACTGTTC